>Ga0307986_10002924_pt1 | contig 12034 bp, 11 predicted proteins | sample EllFjometageno82_FD_203170 | JGI IMG/M metagenome (GOLD analysis project Ga0307986, IMG submission 203170) | Marine microbial communities from Ellis Fjord, Antarctic Ocean - #82 | ecosystem: Environmental > Aquatic > Marine > Unclassified | place: Southern Ocean | collected 2014-10-09
ATTGGAAAACTGATTTATTAAATTTATTAAATTTTTTATTTTTAAGGGCAGATAGTCATGCACAATATGAAATTAGAGTTTATGCTGAAGCTATGCTGGAGACAGTTAAAAAATGGGTGCCTATTACACACTCTGCCTTTCTAGATTATAGAGTTGGTGCAGTTCACGTGTCTGCTAAAGGTAAGTCAATAATTCAAAAAATGATAAAAGGTGAAGAATGTAAAATAGAGTCTTCAGGATTATCTAAAAGAGAATGGAACGAACTAATGATTTCATTTGATTTTAGAGATAAAGTTGTAAAGTGATTAAATGAAAAAAAAAATTGTTTATGTTGGTCTGTCAGCAGACATTCTTCACAAAGGTCATATTAATATTCTTAAGACCGCAAGCAGGTATGGAGACGTAGTTGTTGGGCTCTTAACAGACGAAGCAATAGCTTCTTATAAAAACATTCCTACGCTTGATTATAAACAAAGAGAGATTGTGCTTAAAAATATAAAATTTGTGAAAAAGGTAATTCCTCAAACAACACTGGACTATCGACACAACTTAAATTTAATTATGCCAAACTTTGTTTTGCATGGTGATGATTGGAAAAGAGGTGTTCAGGTAAAAGCCAGACAACAGGTGATAGAAACTTTAAAAAAATGGGGTGGTAAATTAATAGAAATTAAATACACAAAAAATATTTCATCTAGTTCTATTAAATCTAAAGTGATTAACAGTTTAACCCCAACGTCCAGAATTTCTATTTTAAGAAGACTTCTTGAAAATAAAAACTTAGTTAGAGTTTTAGAGTGCCACAGTCCTTTATCTGGCTTAATAGCTGAAAATATTAAATACAGCAGAGGGAAAAAAATAGAACAATTTGACTCTATGTGGTCTTCAAGTTTAACAGACTCTAGTGTCAAAGGTAAACCCGACAACCAATCGTTAGATTTTTCATCAAGATTTAATAGTTTAGGAGATTTATTAGATGTAACGACTAAACCACTTATATTTGATGCAGATAATGGTGGGAGACTGGAACATCTATCGTTTAGCGTCAAAACTCTCGAAAGATTGGGTGTCTCAGCCATAATGATAGAAGATAAAATTGGTTTAAAAAAAAATTCTCTATTTGAAGATCAATCAAAATCTAAGCAAGATAGCATTAAAGATTTTTGTAAAAAAATACATTTAATTAAAAAAACAAGAAAATCAAAAGACTTTTTAATTGGCGCTAGAATAGAAAGTTTTATTTTAGGAAGAGGGCTTAATGATAGTTTAAAACGTGCAAAGGCTTATTCACAAGCAGGGGCAGATATAATCTTAATACACAGTAAAGAAAAAAATCCAAAAGAAATATTTTCTTTTTCAAAAATTTTTAAAAAAACAAAATACTACAAACCATTAGTAGCTGTACCTTCAACATATTCTAAAACTACTGAATCAATGTTAATTAAAAATGGTTTTAAAATTGTTATTTATGCCAATCAAATGCTAAGAGCTGCCTACCCTGCAATGCAAAATGCTGCAAAAAGTATTTTAAAAAATAAAAGATCGCACGAAATAGAAAATAAAATTAGCTCTGTAAGCGAAGTAATTAATCTCATTAAATAATGATACTTGTAGAAAACCTAGTTAAACATTTAAAAAAAAACAAAATAGATTTTTTTACCGGTGTACCGGATAGTATTTTAAAATCTTTTTCCTCACACCTAGAAAATTATTCTCATAAAAAACATGTAATAGCTGCAAACGAAGGCTCAGCAACTTCAATTGGCATTGGACACTATCTTTCTACGAAAAAAGTTTCTTGTGTGTATATGCAAAATTCTGGACTAAGCAATGCTATGAATCCATTAATCTCAATTGCGGGAAAAATGGTTTATTCTATACCATTATTTTTATTAATTGGTTGGAGAGGGTCACCAAAGAAACCTGATGAACCTCAACATTTAGCTAAAGGTAGGATAACTCAAAATCTATTAAAGCTATTAAATATCGATCATTGCATCTTAAGAAAAGAAAATGATTTAAAAAAGTTAAAAAAGTTAATTAAGAAAGCCTACAAGAAACAAAGTGTTGTTGCATGCCTTATAGAAAAAGACACGCTAATTTCTAAAAAAAAGAAAATTAAAAAAAATAGTGATAATTTTATTTTAAGAGGAGATTTTATAAGAAAATTTTTAGACTCAGCTCCCAGAAAGTGTAAAATAGTTTCCACAACTGGCTATACTTCTAGAGAGTTAATGGAAATAAGGAAGTTTAAAAAAAACTCTAGAGGCAAAGATTTTTATATGGTTGGCGGCATGGGTCATGCATCTAGTGTAGCTTTGGGCTATGCTTTAAATTCAAAAAAACAAACTTTTTGTCTTGATGGAGATGGTTCAGTGTTAATGCATCTTGGTCCCCTTAGAACTATTGGATTTTTAAAAGCAAAAAATTTTAAACATATAATCTTAAACAATAACTCCCATGAATCCGTTGGAGGACAAATAACGACAGCAGGCGGAATAGACTTTAAAAAACTTTCTTCAAGTCTAGGCTACAAAAGCTATTATAAAATAAGAAATTACAAAGAAATTAAGGCTATTTTAAATAAATTTTTTAAGGCTAAAGGTCCAGTATTATTAGAGGTTAAAATTAAAAATGGATCTTTAAAAAATTTATCTAGACCTAAAAATCTTATTACTATTAAGCAAAATTTTATAAAAAATTAGTGAGAAATTTTTCTTTTTCATCGACAAATGAACTTTCAATTTTTTTGAAAGACAATTCATTTCAAAAAGTTTTTGTTATATGTGGAGATAAATCTTACAAATTATCAGGAGCTGAAAAAATACTTAGTAACTTATTAATCGAAAAAAAAACTAAATATTTTTTTAAAAAATTTGCTTATACAGATTTAGTTGAGTTACAAAAAATAATAGTTGAATTAAAAAATTTCTCACCTGACTTAATAATTGGAATAGGTGGTGGTTCCGTAATAGATTATGCCAAAATTGCTAACGTTTTAACAAATAGTGTAAATCTTAGAAAAGAAATATCTAATTCCACATACAGAATAGACAAAAAATTTACAAAGTTAATAGTCATACCAACCACAGCTGGCTCAGGCGCGGAAGTAACCGCTAATTCGGTAGTCTATATTGATAAAATAAAACACTCAGTGGAAGGAGAAGAACTTAAACCTGATCTTTTTTTTCTCTTACCAGAACTTGTTATTAGCGCATCTAAAAAAATAAAATCATCAGCAGGATTTGATGCAATTGCACAAGCAATAGAATCTTTAATATCAAAAAAATCTAACGAAAAAAGTGTAGCTTTTGCAAAAAAATCTTTGGATATTTCATTAAAATATTTTTTGGATTATCTAAATAAACCAAATAATGAAAATACTTCTGCAATGTGTTTAGCTGCTAATTTATCAGGAGAAGCTATAAGCATATCAAAGACAACCGCTCCACATGCTGTTTCTTATCCATTTACATCCATCTATAATATAAGCCATGGTCATGCAGTCTCTCTTACGCTAAATAAATTTTTAAAATTCAATTACGAAAATTTAGAGAAGTCTAATTCTATTTTTAATTTAAAAGACAGATATCAAATTATTTTTGATTGTAGCAAAACAAAGACTATAGAGTCATTTGATGCTTATCTTGAAAATTTAAAAAAAAATGCAAACTTAGAAAATAATTTTAGTAAGTTAGGAGTCAATATTATTGAAGATTATACAAAAATTATTTCTGGTGTTAATGTCTCAAGATTGTCTAACAATCCTGTAGAATTGAAAACTGAAGATATAAAAAAAATTATTCAAAGTTAGAATTTATAATTCCTTTTGCTATTTCATCGAATATTAAAGAAACTTCGTGTTCTGGATTAGAGTATGTTAAAGGTACTCCCTCATCAGCTGATATTCTTAAATCTTGATGTAAGGGTATTTTTCCTAAAAATTTTTTATTAAATTCTTTAGCAGCTTTTTCAACTCCACCTTCGCCAAAAATATTATAATTTTTTCCATCATCACCTTTAAAAAAACTCATGTTGTCTACCAATCCAATTATATTAATTCTTGTTTTAGTAAACATTTGAATGCCTCTTTTAACATCCAGTAAAGCCATGTCTTGAGGCGTTGAAACAATGATTGCACCATCTACCATTATATCTTGAGCAAATGTAAGTTGTGTGTCTCCGGTCCCTGGAGGCATATCAACAATAATGTAATCTAAATCTATCCATAGTACTTTTTCTGTTAGAGTTTTTATTGCGCTTATGACCATAGGCCCTCTCCAAATCATAGGTGTTGTTTCACTAACCAAAAATCCCATCGACATACACTGAATACCGTGACTATCAATAGGGACTATAGATTGACCGTTTTCTGTTTCAGGTTTTATATTTTTACCAATTAATTTTGGCAGAGATGGTCCAAAAATATCAGCATCAAGTATACCAACTTTTTTTCCTAAATTTTTGAGAGCAAAGGCTAAGTTCACAGCAAATGTCGATTTCCCAACACCTCCTTTAGCGCTTGAAACCATAATTGTGAACCTTGTGCCTTTTATAGGAGTTCTTATAAATTTCTTTGGTTCACCCTTTTGGTTTGTCGCACTGCTCATTTTATCTTTAATATTAGACATAATAAGACATTAAGTTAGCTTGTTTTTCTAAAGAAAGTAACTATATAAAGTGTCATGAATTTCAAAGACAAAATATTCAACAACCAATCACCATGGGGATCTAGTCCTTCAGGTAATGGATCTGGAAACGCAAATCAACCACCAAGTCTTGATGAAATTATAGCCAATATTCAAAAAAAAATTAATCAGTTTTTTCCGGGTGGAAAATCTGGTGGAAGCAAACCTATTTTTCTAGGTTTAATTATTTTAGTTTTTCTTTGGTTGGCAAGCGGTCTTTATAGAGTTCTTCCTGATGAACAAGGAGTTGTTTTAAGATTCGGTAAATTTATAAAAACTACACAACCAGGGTTAAACTATCACTTACCTTTACCAATCGAGAGAGCATTAACTCCTAAAGTTACAAAAGTTAATAGAATTGATATTGGATTCAGACCAGCAAGTGACAACGGAAGAGTTTCCGGTGTAGACAATGTTCCCGAAGAAAGTTTAATGTTAACAGGAGACGAAAATATTGTAGATATTAACTATTCAGTTTTTTGGTTGATTAAAGACGCAGAAAAATTTTTATTTAATATTCAAAGCCCAGTAGAAACTGTAAAAGCTGCATCAGAAACCGCAATGAGAGAAGTTATTGCCAGAAGTGAAATTCAATCAATTTTAACTGAAGGAAGATTACAAATCGAAACTGATGTGCAAGAAATTACGCAAAGTATTTTAGATGAATATGGTTCAGGAATTCAAATCACGCAAGTACAAACTCAAAAAGCTGATCCACCAAATCAAGTAATTGACTCGTTTAGAGATGTACAAGCAGCTAGAGCAGATAGAGAGAGATCTAAAAACGAAGCCGAAGCTTACGCTAATGATGTAATTCCAAGAGCAAGGGGTGAAGCTGAAAAAATTTTACAAGAAGCTGACGCATATAAAAAACAAGTTGTTGCTTCAGCAGAAGGAGACGCCAGTAGGTTCTTAGCTATTTATAACGAGTATAAAAATGCAAAAAAAGTGACACAAGAACGTATGTACTTTGAAACAATGGAAAAAGTTTTAGCAGATATAGAAAAAGTTATTATTGATAAAAATTCTGGACAAGGTGTAGTTCCATATCTGGCTCTACCAGAGCTAAAAAAGAAAGGGAGTAGTAATTAATGAAACTTCCTAAGTTCTTAATACCCGCTATTGTTTTAATTGGCGTAATTATGTTTCAAGCAGCTTTTGTCGTTAAAGAAATTGATCAAGCTATTGTTTTACAATTTGGTAATCCAAAAAAGATTATTACAGAAGCCGGATTAAAATTTAAATTACCTTTTATTCAAAACGTTGTTTTCATTGATAAAAGAATTTTAAATTTAGATAATGCACCAGAGGAAGTTATTGCCGCAGATCAAAAAAGATTAATAGTTGACGCTTTTGCGAGATTTCAAATTATAGATCCTTTAAAATTTTATATTTCAGTCGGCAACGAGAGAGTTGCTAGATCAAGATTATCAACAATTATAAACTCAAGAATTAGAGGTGTTCTAGGTACACAAGAATTATCTACGCTACTTTCAAAAGAAAGAGCCAAACAAATGGCGATTATTCAAAATGACGTAAATGAGGAAGCTAAAAGTTTTGGAATTAAAATTGTAGACGTTAGAATTAAAAGAGCAGATTTACCTCAAGCAAACAGTGAAGCTATTTACAAGAGAATGCAAACAGAAAGACAAAGAGAAGCAAAAGAATTTAGAGCAGAAGGGGCAGAAATTGCTGCTAAAATAACTTCAACAGCTGATAAAGATGTAACTGTTCTTTTAGCCAATGCCAACAAGCAGTCACAAATTTTTAAAGGAGAAGGTGATGGTCAAAGAAATAAAATATTTGCTGACGCCTACGGAAAAGATCCTGAGTTTTTCGGTTTCTATAGAGCAATGCAAGCCTACGAAACTGCTTTAATAGGCGGAGATACTTCTTTAATTCTTTCACCAGATAGTGACTTCTTCAAGTTTTTCGGAAAAGCAGGAATAACTAAAAAACCCTAATTTATTTCGATGAAAGACTTAATCTTGGCTTTAGGATTACTTCTTTTTGTTGAAGGGTTGTTCTTTGCCATTTTTCCATCACGAATAAAAAATATACTTAAAGCCATAGATAAAATTTCTGGGGATAAACTAAGAAGTATAGGAGTTTTTTTTTTAGTGTTAGGATTTTTAATTGTTTGGTATATAAAAAATTAAATGAAATTATTTAAAAAAATATCAATAATCTTTGTATTTTTAAATCTTGGGTTTGTAAATTTTTTAAATGCAAAACCTATCCCAGATTCTTTTGCAGACCTTGCGGAAAGATTAATGCCTTCAGTTGTTAATATTTCAACAACACAAACCATCAAGACAAGTGCTAATCCACTACCTTTTCAATTTCCTCCAGGCTCTCCTTTTGAAGAAATGTTTAAAGACTTCAATAAACCAACTGAAAGGAAAGCTTCTTCATTAGGATCAGGTTTTATTATTAATAAAAATGGAACTATTGTTACAAATAACCATGTTATTAATAACGCAGAAGACATTATCGTTAAGGTAGGAAATAAAGAATATAAAGCCAAAGTTTTAGGTGCAGATCCTTATTCTGATCTCGCAGTTTTAAAAATTGATACAAACAAAAATTTTATACCTGTTAAGTTCGGAGACTCAGATAAAGCAAGAGTAGGAGATTGGGTTGTTGCTATTGGAAATCCATTTGGCTTTAGTGGAACCGTAACCTCAGGAATTATTTCTGCAAGAAATAGAGATATTAATTTAACGCGTTATGATGATTTTATTCAAACTGATGCATCAATTAATCAAGGTAACTCAGGTGGACCTTTGTTTAATTTAAATGGAGATGTTATTGGGATTAACACAGCTATTATTGCACCTGGTCGAGCAGGTTCAGTTGGTATTGGTTTTGCCATCCCATCGAATGCCGCATCAAATGTTATTACTCAATTAATTAAATATGGTGAAACAAAAAGAGGATGGCTGGGTGTTAGAATACAGCAAGTTACCAAAGAAATAGCCGATGTTGAAAAGTTAAAAAATATCGAAGGGGCGCTAGTAGCTAGCGTAGGAGAAAAAAGTCCTGCTCAGAAAGCAGGCCTTAAGGCAGGTGATATTATCCTAAAATTTGACGGAAAAAAAATTGACACAATGAGAGATTTACCAAAATTAGTTTCAAATACAAAAGTTGGTAAAACGGTCGAATTAGAAATCTGGAGAAATAAAAAACTAATTACTAAAAAACTTACTTTAGGAAGATTAGAATCTTCCGATGATTTCAAATCAGAAAATAAAAAAAATCAACCAGAAACTAAAACAAATGATACTGAAATTGAAACTTTAAAAATAACAGTTAGAAATATTACAACAAAAGATATTCAGGATAGAAAATTAGAAAAAAATCTTAAAGGTGTAGTTATAACAAGTATCTCAAATAAAAGTGCAGTAGAGGGTATGCTAAGAGAGGGAGATATTATTATTGAGGTACAAAAAAATAAAATTTTAAACCCTAAGCAATTAAATCAGTTAATTGAAAGTATTTCTAAAAAAGGTGAACGAACATTATTGCTCACCATAATCAACAGTAACAACCAAAGAAGATACCTTGGTGTTAAAATCAATTAGGTTTGCTTAAGAAGATAGTCCTTATTGCTGGTCCTACCGCCTCTGGAAAATCCAAGCTAGCTATTGAAATTGCAAAAAAAATTAAAGGTGAGATTATAAATGCTGATAGCATGCAGGTTTATAGAGAGTTTTCCATTTTATCTTCCAGACCATCAGAAATTGATTTAAAAAAAACTAAACATCATCTTTATGGTTTTCAAAATGTGACAAAACATTTTTCAACCGGTGCTTGGTTAAAATTAGTTAAAAAACAGATCAATCAATGTATAAAAAATAAAAAAATTCCTATTCTTGTTGGTGGAACTGGATTATATTTTGAGGCCATCACTAAAGGTATTAGTAAGATTCCAAAAATTGACTTTAAAGCAAGAGATAAAATTAGAGATTTGCAAAAAAAAATAGGGCAAAAAAAATTTTACAAAAAACTTTTAAAATTAGATCCTTTGATAAAAAATAAAATTGAACCATTTGATACACAGAGATCTATTAGAGCCTACGAGGTAAAAGAATTTACCAAAAAATCAATTTTCGAATGGTTTAAATTAACTAAGCCAGAATTTAAACAATTTCAAATATTTAAAATATTCATTGACGTTCCTAGAGAAAAATTATTAAAAAAAATTTTGAGTCGTGTGGATCAAATGTTTAAAAACAATTGTATAGAAGAGGTAAAAAATTTTTTAAAGCTAAATATAAAATCTTCACTATCAGCAAACAAAATAATTGGAGTTCAGGAAATCAAAGATCATTTGTCTGGCATTTTAAACTTAGCTCAAACTAAAGAGCTTATTAACATTAAGACAAGGCAATACGCTAAAAGGCAGGCCACATGGGCAAGAGGCCACATGGCTGATTGGAATAAGCAATATTCAAACAGTTTTAGCTCTCTTTCTAAAAAAATTTTAAAAGTTATAACCTAAAACTTGACCACAGAAATTTCTCCGATAGATTAGGACAATGCCAAAATTATTATCTGGAGCAGCAATAGTTTTTAAAGCACTTGAGGATCAAAATGTTGATCACATTTTTGGATATCCCGGTGGCGCAGTACTTCCTATTTATGATGAGTTAAAAAACCATAAGACTATTAAACATATTTTAGCTAGACACGAGCAGGGAGCAGGTCACGCAGCTGAAGGTTACGCAAGATCATCAGGCAAACCAGGAGTGGTGCTAGTTACTTCAGGTCCTGGAGCAACAAATGTAGTTACAGCTTTAGCAGACGCATACATGGATTCAATTCCATTAGTTTGCATAAGTGGGCAAGTCCCAACGCATTTAATAGGCACAGATGCTTTTCAAGAATGTGACACCACAGGAATTACAAGACCATGCACAAAATACAATTGGCTAGTAAAAGATGTAAATGAATTAGCTAAAGTTTTACACACGGCTTTTGAAGTAGCTACCTCAGGAAGACCTGGCCCAGTGTTAGTTGATATTCCTAAAGATATACAGTTTAAAAAAGGAACTTATAATTTTACAAAAAGTAAAATTAAAAAAAAATTAAATAACATTTCAAAGAAAAAATTATCTGATGCTGAATTAGACCAGCTTATAGCAATGATGAAAAAATCATCTAAACCTATTTTTTACACAGGTGGCGGTGTAATTAATTCTGGGCCTAATGCTAGTGAATTATTACAAGAGCTTGTTTTTACAACTGGGTTTCCAATAACCTCAACGCTACAAGGTCTAGGAGCTTTCCCAGGTGACAATCATCATTTCCTCGGAATGCTCGGAATGCATGGAACTTATGAAGCGAACAATGCAATGCACGATTGTGATCTAATGATAAATATTGGTGCAAGGTTTGACGATAGGATTACAGGAAAAATTGATGAGTTTTCCCCAAAGTCTAAAAAAGTTCATATAGATATTGACCCTTCCTCTATAGGTAAAATTGTTAAAGTAGATTTAGCTTTAGTTAGTGATGTTGATGTATTTCTTTCAGCTTTTATTAAAAGATTTAAAGAAAAAAATAAAAATTTTATTGATGTTAATAAAGAAAATATTGCAAAGTGGTGGAAGCAAATTGATAAATGGAGAGAAAAAAAATCTTTAAATTACAGAACAAGCGATACTATTATTAAACCCCAGCATGCTGTTGAAAGACTTTATGAACTTACAAAAAATCAAGATACATTTATCACAACAGAAGTAGGTCAACATCAAATGTGGGCCGCTCAGTATTACAAATTTAATAAACCTAATAGATGGATGACTTCTGGCGGATTGGGAACAATGGGCTTTGGATTGCCTGCGGCTATTGGAGTTCAAATAGCTAACCCTGGAAAATTAGTAGTTGATATTGCAGGAGAAGCCTCTGTATTAATGACGATGCAAGAGATGTCTACTGCTGTTCAATACAAATTACCTATTAAAATCTTTATATTAAACAATCAATATATGGGAATGGTTAGACAGTGGCAGGAACTGCTCCATGAAAAAAACTATTCCGAAAGTTATTCTGCGGCATTACCTGACTTTGTGAAATTAGCAGAAGCATATGGTTGTGTTGGCATAAGAGCTTCTAAACCAAGTGAATTAGATGAAAAAATTAATGAAATGATTAGCACTGATAGACCGGTTATTTTTGATTGTCTAGTTGATAAAACAGAAAATTGCTATCCAATGATACCCTCGGGTAAAGCTCACAACCAAATGATTCTAGGACCTGAAGATGAAAATAAAAAAATTTCAGAGGAAGGAAAAACTTTAGTTTAATGGCAAAATCAAAATCAGCTTACAGTGAACCAACAAAACTTGGCAAACTAGACCATCACATTATAGTTGTTTGGGTTGATAACGAAGCTGGAGTACTAGCACGTGTGGTTGGATTATTTTCTGGAAGAGGTTACAATATTGATTCTTTAGCAGTAGCAGAAGTTGATAAATTAAAACATCTATCCAGAATAACGATTGTTTCAATCGGAACTCCTGAAGTTATTGAGCAGATAAAATTACAACTAAAAAAACTTCTTTGCGTCCACCAAGTTGCTGATTTTAAAAGAAGTGATCCAAATATACTATTTAGAGAGCTTGCTCTTTTTAAAATTGTTTCATCTTCAAAAAATCAAGAAAAAGTTAAAAAAGCTTGTAAAAAATATAATTTAGTTATTTTAGATAAAACAAAAAAGTCTTTCGTTATTCAGGTAACTGCTTTAAGAATGGAAATTGATAAATTAACTAAAGACTTAAAGGCTTTTGGACTAGTTAGTGTTTCAAGAACTGGAGCAGTTGCTATGACAAAAGGAGCCGAAATTTTAAAACAAAATTAGGAGAAAAAAATATGAAAATGTACTATGAAAAAGACGCAGATGTAAATTTAATTAAAGAAAAAAAAGTTGCTATTTTTGGTTACGGAAGTCAAGGGCATGCGCACGCGTTAAATTTAAAAGATAGCGGAGTAAAAGAAGTTGTAGTTGCTCTTAGAGAAGGGTCTCCCAGTATAAAAAAAGCTGAAAGCCAAGGTTTAAAAGTTATGACACTTTCTGATGCTGCGTCATGGGCCGATGTAGTTATGATTCTAACACCTGATGAATTACAAGCTCAAATTTATAAAAATCATGTTGAGCAAAGAATGAGAGAAGGAACAAGCTTAGCCTTTGCTCATGGATTAAATATTCATTACAAACTTATTGAATCAAGAAAAGATTTAGATGTATTTATGGTTGCACCTAAAGGGCCTGGCCATCTAGTTCGAAGCGAATATCAAAAAGGTGGAGGAGTTCCTTGCTTGATGGCGGTACACAAAGATAG
>Ga0307986_10002925_pt1 | contig 12034 bp, 12 predicted proteins | sample EllFjometageno82_FD_203170 | JGI IMG/M metagenome (GOLD analysis project Ga0307986, IMG submission 203170) | Marine microbial communities from Ellis Fjord, Antarctic Ocean - #82 | ecosystem: Environmental > Aquatic > Marine > Unclassified | place: Southern Ocean | collected 2014-10-09
TTTTATTGAAACAAATTGGCCAAACCACATTACCGAATGCTTACAAGATATCTGCTAAAGATTTAAAAAAAGTTTTTGAGAAAATTATTTAATTTTTATTTCTAATGCATGGATCTTAGTTCTTATTTCTTCAGATAGAAGATTCATAATTTCTCTATGTGCTTTAATTTTAGATAAAGAATTTAAATAAATAGATTCGATTTCAAAGCTTAGATGATATTTTTTAGAATCAAAAAATTTATGCTTTTCATGTAATCTGCTATTATCTTTTATTAAAATACTTTCAACCTTGATTTTTTTTTTTACTTTATTTTCTATAATTCTTAAAAAATTATTCATATATTGATAATTTACTATATAACTATTTTTTTAATATGAAAATTATTTGTGATTGGGACAATTGTGAACAGGAAGGGAGCTATAGAGCTCCTTTAGAAAGGGATAATAGCAAGAAATATAGACTTCTTTGTTTGGAGCATGTTAAAATTTTTAATAAAAAATGGAATTATTTTTCAGATATGAGCGACCAAGAAGTAGAATATTTTGTAAAGTCGGATCTGACCTGGCATAAAGCTACAAAAAGCTTTGGTTCATCAGATAATTTTTTTAATATTCTCTGGAATAATGCACTAGAAGATAAGTTAAATATTTTTAAATCGGAAAATTTTAATGAATACAAAAGGACTCAACTAAGTAATACAGATAGAGATGCGTTCGATGCCATGGATCTTAAATACGATGTTAAATGGGAAGAAATTCAGAAACAATTTAAAATACTTGTAAAGAAATATCATCCTGATAAAAACCAAGGTAGTAGAAAATTTGAGGATAAACTTAAAAAAATTACTTTAGCTTATAGTCAGCTAAAGATGACAATAGGGAAAAAAAAGTGACAAATTTATCAACATTAAATAAACCTGATATTAAAATATCCGTTAAACAATCATTTGGTATAGATACCGAAATGGAAGTCGAAGCATTCTCAAAAAAAAATGAACTTGTTCCAAAGATTGATCAGGACTATAAGTTTGACAGAGACACAACCTTAGCTGTCCTTTCTGGATTTGCTTTCAATAAAAGAGTTTTAATCCAAGGATATCATGGCACTGGAAAATCTACTCATATTGAACAGGTCGCCGCTAGATTAAACTGGCCTTGTGTAAGAGTTAACCTAGATAGTCACGTGAGCAGGATAGATCTAATAGGTAAAGATGCTATTGTATTAAAAGAAGGTAAGCAAGTTACTGAGTTCAAAGAAGGAATCCTGCCTTGGTCTATACAAAATCCAGTTGCTTTAGTATTTGATGAGTACGACGCTGGAAGACCTGATGTAATGTTTGTTATTCAGCGAATTCTTGAGAGTGAAGGTAGTTTTACACTACTTGATAAAAATAAAGTTATAACTCAACATGATTATTTTCGTATGTTTGCCACTACAAATACAATTGGTCTCGGCGATACAACTGGACTTTATCATGGAACTCAACAAATTAACCAAGGTCAAATGGATAGATGGAATATTGTTACAACTCTTAATTACCTTCCTTTTGATAAAGAGGTAGAAATAGTTTTAGCTAAAAATAAAAGTTATAATTCTGAAGGAGGTAAAGAAAAAATTTCTAATATGATTAAAGTTGCAGATTTAACACGAAAGGGGTTTATAAACGGAGATATATCGACTGTCATGAGTCCCAGAACAGTTCTACATTGGGCGGAGAACACTAAAATATTTAAAGATCAAGGATACGCTTTTAGACTAACTTTTTTAAACAAATGTGATGAGACAGAAAAAAAAATTATTTCTGAATACTATCAAAGATGCTTTGGTGAAGAACTACCTGAGTCGTCCGTTAATGTCACGATTTCCTAGATGGAAAAAGAAGTTGAAAATTTAGAAAATTTTAAAAAAGCAATTACATCTACAATAAAATCAATTATTGGTGATCAGAATATTGATGTTACTTTTGGCAATGAAGTTTCAAAAAAAAAAAATATTATTAATCTTCCAAAAATTCAAAGCCTGAATAATAAGATTGATTACCTGAGAACAAGAGCCTTGGCAGACTCTGAAGCTTTAAAATTAAAGTGTTCAGATATTAATATTTATAATATTTTTGAACCACAAGGCAATATTTCAAAACTTTTGTATGCTGTTGCAGAAAAAATTAGATATGAAAATATTGGTTCTTCTTATTTTAAAGGAATCAAAGAAAATCTAAATCAATATTATAAAATCAGGAATGATAACAATAAGAATAATGACTATGAATTTGTAGATGCTTTTGAAAGTTATTTAAGGAGTAAAATTTTTAAGTTAAATGAAGACAAAGAAGTAGAAAATAAATATAAAAAATATAGAAAAAAGTTAGATGCTAAATTAAATAATAAATTAGAATCATTAAGAAATTCAATTTTTGATCAAAAAAAATTTAACTCCTTGATTTCTGCAATAATTTCCCAAATGCAAGTTAAAGAGAATATTGAATCTGAAAAAAAAGATGCCGATCAAAAAAGTGAAGATAACTTAGAAAATCAATCGAACAATCAAAATAAACAGGATTCAAAAGATTTAGAAAAAAAAGGTATGTCTGTTGACACTAATTTACCTGATTTAGATCAATTGTCGTCTGAGATTGGTAGTGAAATTAAAGTTGACGAAGAGAGTGAATCCTTAAATTCTCCTAAAAATAATAGAGAAAAAAGAAAGAATTTTGGAGACTTAAAATATAAATATTATACTCAAGAATTTGATGAAATAATTAAAGCGGAAGAATTAGAAAACACAGAAGAGCTTTTAAGATTAAGACAAGGCCTTGATCACCAGCTGTTAGGTTTAAAGAATTTTATTTCTAAATTAGCAAATAAACTTCAAAGAAAATTGCTAGCGAGGCAAAACAGGTCATGGGACTTTGACTTAGAAGAAGGTGCATTAGATACTTCGAGACTAACAAGAGTTATTACCGATCCTCTGAACTCACTATCTTTTAAAAAAGAAAAGAATGTTAAATTTAAAGACACATTGGTTACTATTTTAATTGATAACTCTGGCTCTATGAGAGGCAAGCCAATTTCGGTAGCTGCAATATGCGCTGATGTTTTGTCGAGAACATTAGAAAGATGTTCTGTCAAAGTTGAAATATTAGGGTTTACTACTAAACAATGGAAAGGAGGTCAAAGTAGACAAAAATGGTTAGACGATCAGAAACCACTTTTTCCCGGAAGGTTAAATGACTTAAGGCACATTGTTTATAAATCAGCAGATACACCATGGAGACAATCTAAAAATAATATTGGTCTTATGTTAAAAGAAGGTTTGCTTAAAGAAAACATTGATGGAGAAGCACTAAAATGGGCCTACAACAGAATTCTTAAAAGAAAAGAAGAAAGAAAAATATTGATGATTGTATCTGATGGCGCTCCTGTCGATGATTCAACATTATCTACAAATACGAGTGACTATTTAGAAAATAATTTAAAACAAACAGTAAAATGGATAGAAAAAAACTCTTTTGTTGAATTACTTGCAATTGGTATCGGTCATGATGTTACTCGCTATTATAATAAGGCAATTAAAATTGCCGATGTGCAGGATCTTGGCGATGCAATGATAAATCAATTGACTGACTTATTTAGTGAAAATAAAAAAAAAATTCATTAAACCGAAAATTTTTTTCCGTTGAAATCTTTTATTTTTAAAATTAATAATCTAAATGGTACTAACATTAAGAAAGCCATTAAAAACTTTACAAATAAATCTCCAAAAGCAAGAGTTACCCAGGGAATACCTGTTCCTAGAAATGAAATAGAAAAAAATAAAAAAGTATCAACAACCGAACCAAAAATGGACGATGTTACTGGTGCTACAAACCACACTTTATTTCGTAACCTCTGAAAAATTTCAATATCTATGAGTTGGGCAACTAAAAAGGCGGTACCTGAACCCAGAGCTATTCTAATTGAAATTATATCTTGAAAATTTGTTGAAATTAATGTTGTTAATAAAATTCCTATTGCAAAACCAATATACACTAGTTTTCTAGCTTCTTTTTTACCAAATCTTCTATTTGCTAAATCTGTAATTAAAAAAGTTATCGGGTAACTAAAAGCTCCGTAAGTAAGTATGTTTTGTAAATGAAATTTATTAATTGGAAATTGAACTAAATAATTAGAAATAATGATTATTGCACCCATTATAACTACAAGTGTTAAAAAGAAAAAATTACCTGATGTTTTTTTCACTTAAGCTAAACAAGTGTATTGATGTTAATTTTTAATTTTTGTGCTTTTCTAGAAAGTTTTTGTTTTTTTACTGATTTTAAATATTGATCAAGTCCACCTTTGTAGTCGACTGTACGTACAGCTGCGTTTGTTACTTTTAACGTGATATTTTTTTTAAGTTTATCACTTGTAAAAGTCACTTTTTTTAAATTAGGCAAAAACCTTCTTTTGGTCTTATTGTTAGCGTGACTAACATTATTGCCTTTTAATGGTGATACACCTGTGAGTTCGCATCTTTTTGACATAAATAATTTTGTATTAGTGGTATAATTCTTGTGTTTACTATGGTCAAGTTAATATATCTAGATTGACAATTAAACAATCAAATAATAATAGATTTAATGGACTTTTACTTACCTATTGCTCAAGTTCAAATTAGTATCACCACCGTTATACTTTTAAGTTTCGGTGTTGGAGTATTGTCAGGAATATTTGGAATAGGAGGGGGTTTTTTAATGACACCTATTCTTATTTTTCTTGGTATTCCAGCAACATATGCAGTGGCAAATGTAGCTAATAACATTTTAGGTATATCAGTTTCTGGAGCAACAACCCATTGGTACAAAAAAACTCTCGACTATAAAATGGGCTTTATGATTGTGATTGGTGGATTAGCAGGAGCTATTGTAGGGATGAAAATTTTTCAATATCTACGAGAGGTTGGCAATATTAATACAATTATAGCTTTAGCTTATATTTATTTATTAGCAATTATCGGAACACTTATTTTTGTTGAAGGAATTAAAGAAGTAAGTGCATTAAAGAAAAAAGTTTTAATTAAAAAAAAATTACATACACATTATTGGATTCACGGCCTTCCTTTTAGAATACGATTTAGTAAATCCAAAGTATATGAAAGCGCATTAACACCTATTATCTTGGGATTTTTTGTTGGGTTGTTTGCGTCGATTATGGGAATTGGCGGAGCTTTCTTAATGGTTCCTGCAATGATTTATTTAATTGGGATGCCTACTAAACTAATTCCAGGTACATCTTTATTTGTGACTATTTTTATTACTGGATTCGTAGTCATAGCACACGCTATACAATTTAAATCTATAGATCTTGTATTAGTTTCTTTTTTATTGTTTGGTTCAATTATTGGTTTACATTTGGGATTAAAAATCTCTGAAAAATTAAATGCGTCAGAATACAAAGCATTGCTAGCTATTCTTTTAATATCAGTTGGTGTGTTCATGGGTGTAGAAACATTTATTTTTAATAAAGGTTTTGAAGTCTTAAAAAATATACCAACACCTGAACTTAGTTCTAAACTAACTCTTTCAATAATTGATTTGGCAAAAAACTCACCTATAATTTATGCCTCACTATCTGTGCTGTTTGTTGTTTTTATAGGATTTATTTTTTCTTATATTAGGGAATTAATCCATCACTTCAGATATGCAAAAAAAATCAAGAATTAATACCAATAGCGTGTTGAATATTTTTTATTTTTTCTTTTTTTAAAATTTCAATTAGTTCCTTTTTGATATCCTTTACTATTCCAGGTCCTTTATAAATCATGCCTGTATAAAGCTGCACCGCTGTAGCACCAGCTGCTATTTTTTCAAAGGCACTTCGTCCACTATCAATACCTCCTACTCCAATAATAGGTGTCTTTCCTCTATTTGACTTATAAAAACTTTTAATAAATTTTAGTGACAATTTTTGTAATGGCAAGCCAGATAATCCACCTGTTTCATCTTTATGCTCACTTACCAGGTTAGCTCTATTTTGATTTGTGGTGTTTGTTAATATTAATCCATCGATTTTAAACTTTAATATCATTTCATTGATATTAGTGATTTCATTTTCTGTAATGTCTGGTGAGAGTTTTAAAGCTATAGGACATGTAATTTTTTGTTTTTTTTTAAGTTCTAACAATTTACTCAAAAGTTCAAATAATAATTTATCTTCATGAAAAGCTCTTAGGCCTACAGTATTTGGAGAAGAAATATTAACAGTTATATAATCAGCAAATTTATTTAATTTACTAAAGCATTCCAAAAAATCCAAAATTTTTTCTTTTGTCTCTTTATTTGGGCCTATGTTAATACCCAAAAATTCATCAGGCGTACTTTGTTTTAAACGTCCCAAAACTGTGTTTATACCGTCGTTGTTAAACCCTAGTCTATTTATTAACGCTTTATCTTTTTCAAGTCGAAATACTCGTGGTTTAGGATTACCCAATTGTCTTTTTGGCGTGATTGTGCCTACTTCGACAAATCCAAAGCCAAATTTAAATAAAGAATTATATACTTCAGCACTTTTATCGAATCCAGCTGCTAATCCGATTGGGTTTTTTAATTTTTTTTTAAATAATTCTGTTGAGAGCATTTCCTCATTTTCAACTTGAAAAAAACTTTTTGGTAAAAAATTTAGTTTTAGAGTCTGGATTGCTAAATCATGAGCAACTTCTGGGTCTAAAGTAAAAATATAGGGTCTTAACAAAGAAAACATTTATTTTTTTTCAATTTTTTCGTTAATTAATTTAATTGTTTCTTTAACACCAAAAAAGCTAATAAAAAAACCCATTCTAGGTCCATCTTTACTTCCAAAAAGCACTTCATAAATAAGTATAAACCAATCTCTTAATTTTTTTTCATAACCATTCTCTTTTCCAGTAGAATATATAATAGTTTGAATGTCTTCTGGCTTAGAATCTTGAGTAACTGACTCTAATTTTTTTGTTAAATTTAGAAGAGCATTTTTTTCACCTGCATCTGGAATTTTATATTTTTTGTTTGGCTCTACTTTGTCCTTAAAATAATTAATAGCAGATTTAGTTAGCTCATTAAGTATTGGGTAATTCTCTTGTTTAATATCTTTATGAAATCTTTGTATAAACTTCCATAAAATTTCTTTATTTTCTGCATTGCTGGAACCAACTAAATTTAAAAGCATTGAAAAAGACATGACTATTTTTTCTTTTGGTGGATTTCCACTATGTACGTGCCAAACAGGATTTAATAGCTGTTCACTAGGATTTTGTTTGGGGTAACTTTCAATTAAAGAAAGGTATTCATCTACTGCTTTTGGCACTACTTCAGAATAGAGTTTTTTTGCTCTTGTTGGGTTTTGATACATGTAAAGAGATAGGCTTTCAGGAGAGGCATACCTTAACCACTGTTCTATCGAAATACCATTACCTTTTGATTTTGATATTTTTTCACCTTTTTCGTCTAGAAAAAGTTCGTAAGCAAATCCATTAGGAGGTTTTTTCCCAAGTGTCCTGCAAATTTTGTTTGATAAAATTGCACTCTCTGTTAAATCTTTTCCATACATTTCAAAGTCAACATCAAATGTAAACCAGCGCATTGCCCAGTCAACTTTCCATTGTAGTTTACATTTGCCATTTTTTATTTCTGTTTCTAGTTTTTTTCCATTATTATCAAAGATCACTATACCATTTTTTTTGTTCATCTCTAATAGTGGTATTTCTAAAACTTTTCCTGTCGTCGGGCATATTGGCAAAAATGGACAATATGTTTTTTTTCTTTCACTTCTAAGTGTGGGTAGGATAATTTCCATTATCTCCTCATATTTTTCCAAAACACGCATCAATGATTCATTAAATTTTCCACTTTTATAATTTTCAGTAGAACTTTTAAAATTAAATTTAAAGTTAAATTTATTTAAAAAATCTTTAAGCATTTGGTTGTTGTGTTTTCCAAAACTATCAAACTTATTGAATGGATCGGGTATACTTGTTAAAGGTTTTCCAAGATTTTCAATCAGAACTTGATTGTTGGGTATATTTTCTGGCACTTTTCTCAAACCGTCCATGTCATCAGAAAAGGTTATAAGATCCGTATCAATTTTTTGAATTTTTTGAAGCGCATTAATCATCATTGTAGTCCTTGCCACTTCACCAAAAGTGCCAATATGGGGTAAACCACTTGGACCATATCCTGTTTGAAAAATAATTTTATTTTTAGATTTTATTAAGTCTTTTCTGTCTTTTAGAAGTTTTCTTATTTCAACAAATGGCCAGGAAGAAGTAGATTGAATTAAATTAACATCGAGCATAAGAGTGGTTTATTAAACTTTATAGATAAAATACAGATATAATTATAAGATAATAATTGAATTTTACTGACATTTAAATAATCTAATTTTATCATGACTTCAAATAAAACTGTTTTTTTTATAATTGGGACTTTATTGATAATTTTAGGTCTGTTTATGCTGGTTCCTTATTGGGTGCAAATATTTTACAAAGAAAATAGTCATAGCTTTCTGTCATCTTCGTTTATAACCATTTTAATAGGTACGCTGTTTGTGTTGGCAAATTTACAAAAGGAATACCAGCTAAATCTTAAACAAACATTTTTATTTTCCACTTTTGCATGGGTGGCTATTGCAGGTTTTGGATCTTTGCCTTTTATTCTTTCAGATATTAATTTTTCATTAAGCGACTCATTTTTTGAAAGTATGTCTGGAATAACAACTACAGGATCTACGGTTATTACTAATTTAGACACCTCACCGAAAAGTATATTAGTGTGGCGAGCTATTATGCAATGGCTTGGCGGTGTTGGGATAATTGTAATGGCTATTACTGTGCTCCCTCTTTTAAAAGTTGGTGGTATGCAATTATTTAAAATAGAAAGTTCAGATAAACCAGAAAAAATTCTCCCGAGAACTTCGCAAATAGCATTTATTATAATCTCAACATATTTAGTTTTAACTTTTTTTTGTGCTTTTTTTTACAGAGTACTAGGTATGAGTCTTTTTGATAGTATAGCACATGCAATGACTACTATTGCTACTGGTGGTTTTTCAACACACAATGATTCTATTGGTTTTTTCAATAACTCAAATATTGAAATAGTTGCTACAATATTTATTATCTTAGGAAGTATTCCATTCATAACTTATTTAAAGTTTATCAAAGGTGATAGAAAAATTTTCTTTGAAGATATTCAGATTAAGGGCTTAGTTTATCTTTTTCTTTTGTCTGCCTTTATTATGTTTTTATATTTATTCTTTAATAATAACAACATCCTAATAATTGAGAAAATTAGAATAGCTTCATTTAATGTTGTATCTATACTATCGGGCACTGGCTATGTGACTAATGATTTTAGTTTGTGGGGCAAGTTCCCTTTAATATTTTTTCTTTTTTTAATGTTTATTGGCGGCTGCGCAGGATCAACAGCTTGTGGAATAAAGATATTTAGATTTCAGTTGCTTTTTTTATTTTTAAACAATCAAATTAAAAAATTAATTTATCCAAATAGTATTTTTATTTTAAAATATAACAAACAAAAAATAACTGACAAATATATGGGCTCAGTGATAATTTTTATTTTTGCTTATTTATTTATATTTATTTTGATGGCTATGTTGCTCTCTATAACTGGTCTTGATTTCTTATCTGCTATTTCTGGAGCCGCAACATCTATATCAAATGTAGGTCCTGGACTAGGAGAAATGATTGGTCCTAATGGAAACTTTAAATCAATACCTGAAGTTTCAAAGTGGATACTTTCATTTGGCATGTTGCTCGGGCGATTGGAATTGTTTGCTGTTTTAATATTGTTCTTTCCGTCTTTTTGGAGAAATTAAATGAATATTAAAAAATTTATAAAACCATATGCAGATCGGAGAATGTTAAGGATTTTACTATTAGGCGTAATGAGTGGCTTTCCTTGGGTGTTAATAGGTAGTGCTTTAAGTTTATGGTTAAAAGAAAACGATTTAAGTAGAACCACAATTGGATGGGCTGGATTAATTTTTGCAGTCTATGCAGTTAATTTTTTGTGGGCACCTTTGATTGACAGATTGCATTTGCCAATTTTATCCAAAAAAATAGGTCATAGAAAATCTTGGATAATTCTAATGCAGATTATTATTTTTATTTCTTTGCTGACTTGGAGTTTCTTGGATCCTAATAAAAATTTATTTTTAGTGATTGTAGTAGGGTTGGGGATTGCAATATCATCTGCAACTCAAGATATAACGATTGACGCTTTAAGAATTGAGCAGATAGGAGAAGATGAGAAAGCTCAACTTTCAGCAGGAGCAGCAATTTCTGTAGTTGGATGGTGGACTGGCTATAAGATTGGTGGTTTAGTGTCTTTAATTAGTGCCGATATACTTCAAAAACAAGGTGTAGAAAATTATTGGCAAATATCTTTTCTGATTCTTTCGGTAATTATTATACTTTGTAGTATAGGTTTGCTTTTTATACCGGAAATAAATTCTGATGATAAAGTAAAACTACAAAAGTCAGCTGATCAAAAAATAATAGATAAAATAGGATCTTCTAATAGTTTTATTAAAATGTTTGCATGGCTTTACGGTACAATAATTAACCCACTGCTTAGTTTTTTTAAAAAAAATACATTCAATGTAGCTTTAGGGATACTAGGTTTTATTTTTTTATTCAAAATTGGTGAAGCTTTTCTTGGGAGAATGTCGTTAGTATTTTACAAAGAAATTGGCTTTTCTAAAACCGATATTGCTTTATATTCAAAAGGAATTGGTTGGCTAACGACTGTTCTATTTACTTTATTAGGTGGTTTGTTTGCAGTGCGTATGGGTCTTGTTAGAGCAATGTTTGTGTCTGGTGTTTTAATGGCTCTAACAAATGTTATGTTTTCTGCTTTAGCTTGGTTTGGTAGTTCTGAAATTCTATTTGCATTCACCGTATTGATAGATGATTTAGCTGCAGCATTTGCTACAGTTGCGTTTGTGGGGTTTATCTCTGCTTTAGTGGATAGGAATTATACAGCTACACAGTATGCCTTACTCGCTTCCATAGGTACAGCTGGTAGAACACTTTTTGCTTCATCCTCTGGTATGATGGTCGACTGGTTAAATGGAAATTGGATAATATTTTTTATTATTACAGCACTAATGGTTATTCCGTCTTTAGTTTGTTTGTTTTTAATTAGAAAAAAACTTAATTTAAATGAATAAATTTTATACAAATAATTATCCCTTAATCAATCTTTATAAAAAAAATTCTTCTAAATCAGAAGTGGTTACTCAAATGATTTATGGTGATAATTTTAAAATAATTAACAAATCTTCAAAATGGATAAAGATCAAGATAAAAGAAGATAGTTATATAGGCTTCATCAAAAAAAAAAAAATTACTACATTTTTTAAACCGACACATAAAGTTTCTGTTTTAATTGCAAATATTTATAAAAATTCTAATTATAAAAAAAAGACCGGAAGGCTTACATATGCTTCTAAAATTAAAGTAGAAAAAATAGTTTCTAAGTTTGCTAAATTTCAAAATAAATGGATTGAAATTAAAAATATAAAACCTATCAATTATGAGAATAAAAATATTTTTAAGGATATTCAAATATTTAAAAATATAAAATATAAATGGGGTGGAAAATCTTTTAATGGTATTGATTGCTCAGCTTTAATTCAAGTTTGTTTAAATTTTAACAATAAATTTTGCCCGAGAGATTCTGGTCAGCAAGTTAATTTTTTTAAAAAAAATGTTAATTTTAAAAATATAAGAGGAAATGATATTATCTATTGGAAGGGTCACGTAGCTATAGCCTTGTCTAGCAAAAAACTTATACATGCTTACGGTCCAAAAAAAAAAACATTAGTTATGGGTATAGAAGAAACAGTTAAGTTAATAAGAAAAACTGCTAATCTTAAGATTATTGCTATTAAGAGACTTTAACAAAATAAAGTGGCCTTAAACTTTTCCTCTATTGCCACTTGCTTGATCATAGGCATATAATGAATATTTTTTACTAACAGTGTGAGTGATTGTAGA
>Ga0307986_10002927_pt1 | contig 12032 bp, 12 predicted proteins | sample EllFjometageno82_FD_203170 | JGI IMG/M metagenome (GOLD analysis project Ga0307986, IMG submission 203170) | Marine microbial communities from Ellis Fjord, Antarctic Ocean - #82 | ecosystem: Environmental > Aquatic > Marine > Unclassified | place: Southern Ocean | collected 2014-10-09
TATATGGCTGGCCCACAAGGATTCGAACCTCGGATCTCTGTACCAAAAACAGATGTGATACCACTTCACCATGGGCCAATATCAATTTCATATATCACAAAAAAAAAAAATTATATAGTTTTTGATATAATACACCAATGACCATTAAATTTCCTTTTAAATTGGGTATAAGCTTTGCTGCAGGCCTCTCTAGAATGAAAATAAGCCACAATTGATGATCCCGACCCTGACATACGAACAAATATATTCTCAGGTATTGTTAATAGAAATGATTTAATTTTTTTAAGCTTTGGATATTTTCTAAAAGCTATTTTTTCAAGATCATTATTTAATGTTTTTAAATATTCTGCTTTAAACATTCCCTGTTTGGGGTGGGTAAATTGAGATTTAGAGAATAGTTTTACTTTTGAATAAATATATTTGGTGGAACAACCAAATGTAGGTTTTACAACTAAAGTGTAAAAATTGATATTATTATTATATTTCTTTATCTTTCCATTTGAAGATAAAATAGCGTTATTAGGTTTTATTCCCAAAATAACATCAGAACCTATTTTACTAGTCAGCTTTATTAATTCTTTTTTTTTTATTTTTATTATTTTTTTATTAATAAAAAAATTAATCAAGCTTGCCGCATTCATCGAGCCTCCGCCCATGCCTGCTTCTTGTGGTATATTTTTTATAATCTTAATTTCAAATTTTTTGTTATTGAGAAAATTTTTTTCATCTAATAATTTAAGTAATGATGTAACAGTATTTATTTTAGTGATTTTTTTGGAATACTTACCATTAAAAGATATATTATGATTTTTTTTTTTAATCTGTTTTAAATAAATTAAATCGTATAAATCAATAAAAGAAATGATACTTTCAATTTTGTGTAATTCATTTTTCTTTCCTGTTATGTTTAATGCAAGATTTATTTTAGCATAAGATTTGATCTTGAAAATAGGCATAAACTAGGAATTTTTTAATCCATCAATTAGTTTATTGCTAATATTTTTCTTCATATCCTTTTCAGTTTCATCTAAATTTAAAACACTTGTCCAAAAATATCTCGCTTGAATTTTTCTATCTAATTTCCAGAGAGTGTCTCCATAATGATCATTTACAACTGGGTCTTCAGGCATTAATTCAACAGCTCTCTTTAAAAAAATTTCTGCTTTTGCAAAATCTTCTACCAAATAGTATGCCCATCCAATTGAATCGATTATATAAGCGTCATTGCTTCTTTTCGCATAGGCTTTTTCAAGCATTTGAAGAGAGAGATCTATTTTATATTTTCTCTCTAGCCATGAATAAGCTAAATAATTCAATACGTATGCATCCTCTGGATTGATTTCCAAAGACTTTAATAAATCCCTATCTGAATTTTTATAATCTTTTAACCGTTCATAACTGGTTCCTCTTCTGTATAAAATCTCAGCATATAAATCAGTGTTAATATTAATTTTTGATAAAATTTTATCATAATAGTCTATGGCAACTTTATATTTTTTGGCATTTTTATTAAAATTAGCTATGTCAAAAATTATTTTTATAGATGGGCTCTTAATTTTTTTAAATTTTGAATTAATAAAATTCATCGATGCTTCTTCACTCCTCTGTTTAGAAATAATTTGTGCTTCCTTTTTAATTTTAAACCAATAATAAACTTCATCTTCATTATTAAAATTTTTTAGAACTTTTAAAGTTTTTGTATAATTTTTATTAACATAATGATTTTCAGCCAATAAAGATAAATTGAACTTAAATTTAGGATTTAAAAAATGTGCTGCATTTAAATAAAAATTCGATTTTTCATAATCTTCTTGGGTAGAATAAATATTAGCTACTAAAAAAAGGAATTCACTCACTATATCATTAGAATTTTTACACGAAAAAACTTTTTGAAATTCTTTTTGCTTTTCGTCTTCAATCCATTTCTTCCCTTGTGCAATTAGTAATGATGACTTTAAATATTCTAGATTGCTAGCTATCTCTTTTGCATCTTGATGTCTGTTATTTTCAGTTAGGTAATTTATATAAAAAAATATATATCTTGAGTAATTAGCATTTTTAGCTTTTACATTATCTTTATTATTAATTAAGTTTTCAAAATAGGTTTTTGTGTCTTTATTCCCTAAGTAGCATCTTTGAAAGACTTCATTAATAAATGAAAATTTATCAAATTTACTTTCTTTAATTGGAATTTTATTTTCCTCAAAAACATATAAATATTGTTTTAAAGTATCAGCAATTATTAAATCAAGTCTATTGTTGTTAATAAATTTATAAGATTCTTTAAGATGTTCTTTGCTTTTCTTATAATTTTTATTTTTTAGACTATCAAGAGCTAGAATTAAATGTGCTTCAAAAAAATTAGTATTATTTTCAGTTAAATTTTTTTTAATTTCACTTGTTGCTTGCGTAACTTTGCCTTCAATTATCAATGAATAAACATATTTTTGAAGATAAGAATTGTGTCTTTTAATTAAGATTTTTGATGACTGAAAAAACTTTAAAGCTTCAGAGTTATCTTTATTCTCGTACGCAACTATCCCTGAAAAATAATTGGATAAATAATGTGAATTAAAGTCATTTAAAGTGTTATTTTTTGAGTATATTGGGCTTTGATATAATATTATTATTATAATAATTTTAAAAAACTTTATTAACATTAAGTCATTGTATGTCTAAAAAAACAATAAATCAAAAAACGAATTATCATGTAGAATTAATTAGCTCTATTGGGTTTAATTTTATTTTTGATGAAAACCCCATCAATAGATTAAAAAATACTACTAATGATCTAAAAATTGAAAATAGTGTCAATGAAGACAATAAAAAAAAAGAACTTGCTCAATTAAAAATAGAAATAAACTCAATTGAAGATTGTAGTTTAAAAAATAATTCCAAAAAAATAATTTTAGGTGATGGGAACATTAATAGCTCTATAATGTTGATTGGTGAAGCTCCCGGAATCGAGGAAGATAGTACTGGAGTAACATTTGCAGGTGATGTTGGTGCTCTTCTAAATAAGATGTTGGTTGCAATAAATATTAAAAGAGAAAATATTTATTCTACCTATGCTGTAAATTTTAGACCACCTGAAGATCGAAAACCCACATCTATTGAAATTAAAAGATATTCACAATTTCTTCAAAAACATATTTCAATCATAAGTCCCAAAATAATAATTCTTATGGGCAGCACTGCCATGGAAGCTTTAACTGGCCTGAACAGAAGAATCTCTGCTGAGAGAGGAAAGTGGAAAGAAGTCATAGTAAAAAATAAAAATTATAATGTTATCATAACCTTCAATCCATCGTATCTTTTAAGAGTTCCTGAAAATAAAAAATATTCATGGGTAGATTTAAAAAAGATCAGACAAAAGGTTGCTGATTTGAATTTAAATATTTAATGAGAACTTTAGCTGGTGTTGATGAGGTTGGTAGAGGTAGCTTAATAGGCCCAGTTTATGCAGCAGCTGTAATATTAAATAAATCAATTAATAAAAGATTATTAAAAGATTCTAAAAGTTTAACTAAAGATAAAAGAGAAGAGCTTGATAGGTACATTAGAAAAAATTCTATATGGGCTATAGGGCAAGCATCAATTAAAGAAATTGAAAAAGTAAATATATTACACGCAAGCTTACTTGCAATGAAAAGAGCTATACTTAAGTTACAAAAAAAACCTTCTCTTGTTTTAATTGATGGGAATAAGCTACCTGATCTTAAAAATTATAAATTGGCATATGTAATTAAAGGAGACCAAAAAATCCCTAGCATCTCAGCAGCTTCTATTATTGCAAAAGTTAGTCGAGACAGATTTATTAGAAAACTTTCAAAACAATTTAATAACTATGGGTGGGATACCAACTCTGGTTACGGAACTAAAGAGCATTTAAGAGCAATTAAAAAGTTTGGTATCACCAAGTATCATCGAAAAACTTTTTCTCCTATTTGTGATCTTTTATAAACTTCACGTGGAACGCTACAACATCTAGTTATCTAAAAAATTGTAAACACAAATTGAATCTATTAAATTCAATCTGGAGTTGACCCTCGAATCTGTTTGGAGTCTAATTGTTTTATATAAAATGGAAAACAATTTTAAAAATAAGATTATTAATGGTGACAGTCTTGAGGAGTTAAAAAAAATTCCAAGTGAAACCTTTGACCTTGTTTTTGCTGATCCTCCCTACAATCTTCAATTAAAAAATTCACTTACAAGACCTGACAGATCTAAGGTGAGTGCTGTTAATGACAAATGGGACAAATTTGAAAATTTCAAAAAGTATGATGAGTTTACGTATGCTTGGCTTTCAGAATGCAAAAGAATTTTGAAAAAAAATGGTGCGATTTGGGTAATAGGAAGTTATCATAATATTTTTAGAGTAGGAACTGCCATACAAAACTTGGGTTTTTGGATTTTAAATGATGTCATTTGGAACAAAAATAATCCAATGCCTAATTTTAGAGGAACAAGATTTACCAATGCTCATGAAACATTAATTTGGGCATCTAAGGGTGAAAGATCAAAATATACTTTTAATTATCAATCTTTAAAATGTTTAAATGACGATCTTCAAATGAGGTCAGACTGGAAACTCCCTATTTGCAATGGAGCAGAAAGACTTAAGAAAAATGGAAAAAAAGTTCACTCTACACAGAAACCTGAATCTTTATTACATAGAGTATTATTAGCATCCTCAAATAAAGGTGATTTAATTTTGGATCCTTTTTTAGGGTCTGGAACTACCGCAACCGTTGCTAAAAAACTAGGGAGAAATTACTATGGGATTGAAAAAGAAAAAAATTATTTTAAAGCTGCAGAAGAACGATTAAAAAAAACAAAGCCCATAGAAGATAACTTTCTGGATACTCTTAAAAATAATAGGTCTAAACCAAGAATTCCTTTTGGGTCTTTAGTGGAATTAGGAATAATAAAACCTGGAACGAGTATTTTTGACCAAAAGAAAAAGATTGTTGCTAAAATTATGGCCGACGGAAGTATCAAACATAATCAATCTGAAGGATCTATTCATAAAGTTGCAGCAATAATTCTTGGTTCTGAAAGTTGTAATGGTTGGACTTATTGGCACTGCAATATTAATGGGGTGACCGTCCCAATAGACAACTTAAGACAAAGATTAATTGCTAATAATTAATTTTTATAAATTTTTCCTAAAAAACTATTAATAAACTTATTATTTTTAACTAAATATTTCATTAAGATATTTCTAACATAAATCATTAACGGATTAGAAATATGAAAGGCAAAATAATTAAATTTTGATTTTCTATTAATCATCTTAGTTCTTTTAACTCTTTCATAACTAAAATTATCTCTTGGATTTTCTAATTTTTTATACAATTCATGTGCAACTTCAATTGATTGTGAGGCACCCTGTGCAAAAGTTGGTGGAAAAGCAAAAAAAGCATCCCCAATAAGAAAAGTTCTCTTATTTATAGGTTGATATATTTCTGAATTAACAAATACAGGAAAGCATTTAATATTTTTTAAATTTTTGATAATGTCAGGATCTACTTGTTTTGATATCTCAGATAAAATAGATAGAATAAAATTTTGGTTCTCAAGTAAGGAGTAATCCAATAACTCTTTAGTGCTAAGCTTTTTTCTAAGAATACTAACAAAATTAAACTGGCTCTTGTTATTAATTGGATACAACACGGTATGTAAATTAGACCCCAAAGATAATGATATATTGCTTGGATCAATTCCCTGAAGACTGTCCTGATCTATAGTTGCTCTTAAAGCTATAGATTGAAAATACTTTGGTTTAATCTTTTTTTTAACAATTAATGATTTTGTTTTTGAAAATATTCCGTCAGATATAACTAAATAATCACATTTAACTGAGGTGGCATTTTTAAAAATTACCTCAATATCTTCTCCTTCATAATCAATCTTAGTGACCTCCATATTATAATTTATAAACCGTTCAGGCAGTTGATCTTTTAAGAAATCAATCAAAGTAAACCTTTGTAGCGTTGTGTATTTAGCTTCAGTATCATTAAAGGCTGATATATCTAAATCACATATCTTTTTCTTATTTCTTAAAGAATAAAAATCTATTTTATTGGGATGAAACTTATCCTCTAAATTTATATTTTGAAAACCTATTTTATTTAATAACTTAATGCTATTAACAGATAACTGAATGCCATATCCTTTCTCTAGATTTACAGAATTGTTTTTCTCATAAATTGATATTTCATAATTTGAATTTTGTCTTAATAAGCTTGCAAGGTATAAGCCTGCTATCCCCCCTCCTATTATTGCTATTTTTTTCATCTAATTTTATTTAAATACTTAAAAATTTTTTTAGTAAATGTTGGTAAAGTATAGTTATTAAGTTTAGAGCCATCAATCCAATAAGAGTCTGGTATTTTTTTTTTTAGCTTAGTAAGTTGAAGAATTACATTCATATTCATATTGGACATTTTAAAGTTCAATGCTTTATCTAAGTTATTGGGTTTAGATATTTGTTTCATAGGAAATATTTTTAAGTTTTTTAAAAAATTAAGTTTAGTATTTTTTATCAATAGAAACTGATTATTTTTCTTATAAACTTCAATTAAATAAAATTTATCAATTTTTTTAACTCTTTGTTTTGTTATTTCAAAATCATTTTTTTTTAAAGATTTACAGTTTTTTGTTAAGGGACATTGATTGCATAAAGGGTTTTTTGGCCGACAAACAAGAGCTCCTAACTCCATTAAAGCCTGCGCATAGTCACTTGATCTTAGGGAGGTTCCTAATATTTTCTTTTCCCTGATAAGATTTTCTTTTGAAGTTTCTTCTGCTGATTTTAAACTTAACAGTCTTTTAATTACTCTTTCGATATTTCCATCAAGTGGGATGAAGGGCTCATTAAATGCAATTGCCATTATTGCATTTGCTGTATAATCACCAATTCCTGGTAATGATTTTAATTCATCAATAGTACGTGGCAATCTTCCATTAAAATTTTTTTGCACAATCTCTGCTGTTTTTTTTAGATTTTTTATTCTCGAATAATAACCAAGGCCTTCCCAGTACTTTAATAACTTACCTTCATTAATTTTTGCTAACGAGCTCATGTTTGGAATATCTTTAACAAAATTATTAAAATATGGAATTACTGTTGCTACTTGGGTTTGCTGTAGCATAAATTCACTTATAAGGGTGTAATACTCTTTTTTGTTTTGTGAAATTTTCTTTCTCCAGGGTAATGTTCTTTTATTATTATCGTACCAATAAAGAATTTTTTTTGTTAGTATAGAATTAGACATATGCAATTTAAGAATAATACTAAGCAGAGGCTTAAAACTATTCAAGGCTTAAGATCCTTTAAGGATACATTGCCAAATAATATCAAAAAGATAATAAAAAAAAAGGGGCATATATTCTCCGAAACACTCAATAACTGGAAATACATAGTTGGAGATAAAATTTTTCAAATATGTTACCCAAAATCATTTAAAAATTCCAATAAGTTTAGCGTCAGCACACTTTGGGTGATGGTAAAAAGAGGGCATGAAGTAGATTTGGAATATTCAAAAAAAGAAATAATGCATAAAATGAATAGTTTTTTTGGCTATGCTGTTGTAGAAAAATTAAAATTTATATGCTTTGATGATGATCAGAGTAAATTCAAGAAGGAGAATGAAGGTGAAAATAATGTGACAAATAGTAAGTATGCAGATAGGATTAATGATATTAAGAATGATAAAATTAAAAAATCATTACTAGAATTAACTAAAATATTTAAACAAAGATGAAAAAAATAATTTCACTACTAATCGTTTTTATAATTGGATTTAGTGATAACTTGTCTGCTGAAGAAAATAAGGTAATTAAAAGAATTTCTGAGGGTGATGAGAATGCTAAAATAACGATAATTACTTATGAATCTCTGACTTGTGGTCATTGTGCTGATTTTCACAAAAATGTTTATCCCAATCTTAAAAAAGACTTTATAGAAAAAGGATTAGTTAAAATTGAATTTAGACACTTTCCTTTAGACGTTGCTGCTTTTAACGCATCAAAAATTGGGCAATGTAACAATGATGGAAAATCAGATGTAATGCACGTTTTATTTCTTGGTCAAAAAAAATGGGCCAAAGGAAAAACTCCAAAAGAGGCTACTGAACACTTAAAAAAATTTATAAAAGATGCTGGTATTGAGGTAGATTTTGAGAAATGTTTAAGTGACAAAGACATCGAAGATTATATTTTAAACGACCGAATCGATGGGGTTAAAAAATTCAAAGTTAATGCTACTCCTACGATAATAATTAATGATAAAAAGTTTGAAAAAGCTCTCAATTACGAGAATTTAAAAAAATATCTCGAAAAACTGATATAAGTTAATTTATGGAGTTTAAAAAAATCCAATTAAATGGATTTAAATCATTTGCTGATAAAACTAATTTTCTCATTGAAAGTGGCTTAACTGGAATCGTTGGTCCAAATGGCTGTGGAAAATCTAATATTGTAGAATCTTTAAGATGGGCAATGGGTGAAACCTCGGCAAAGAGTATGCGTGGCTCAGGTATGGAAGATGTTATTTTCAATGGAACATCAAATAAAGCTTCAAAAAATATAGCAGAAGTTTCAATCACTCTAAATAATACAAGTCATGAAGGACCTATGCAATACAAAGATCTAGATCAAATTGAGGTTAAAAGAAAAATTGAAAAAGATAAGGGTTCTAAATTTTATATAAACGATAAGGAAGTTAGAGCTAGGGACGTGCAAATGTTTTTTGCAGATTTGTCAACGGGTGCTCATTCGCCTTCAATGATAAGCCAAGGACGTATTGGTGCTTTAGTTACCGCAAAGCCTACCGACCGAAGATCAATTTTAGAAGAGGCTGCAAATATTTCCGGGTTACACGTAAGAAGACATGAGGCAGAGCTGAGATTAAATGCTGCAGAGATGAATTTAAAAAGAGCTGATGAATTAAGAAGGCAACAAGAAAAGCAATTAGCCAATCTTCAAAAGCAAGCAGAGGAAGCAACAAAATACAAACTTATATCTGAAGAAATCAAGAAATTTGAAGCAGGTTTATATTACCTAAAGCTATTAGATATTGATAAAGAGATTAGAATAGAAAATGAAATTAATACCGAGGCAGAGGTAGGAGTAAGTAGTTTCAACCAACAAATTACTGAATTTGAAGATTCAATTAAATCAGAAACAGATAAAGTTACCCCTCTAAGGGAAAAAAATATTGAAAATCTCTCGAAAATTCAACGAATGAATTTAGAATTACAAAATCTTGACGAAGAAAATATAAGAACTCAAGAAGAAATAGAAAACTTTAAAAAATCTTTAAAAACCATTGAGGAAGATATCGACAGAGAAAAAGGAATCGTAATTGATGCAAATTCAAATGAAAAAAGATTAAAAGAAGAAAAAGGAGAGCTAATAGAGATAGATTCAAAGTACTTTGAGACTGAAAAATTATCAAACGAAGACCTAGAAAAAGCAAAAAGTTTACTTAAAGATGAACAAAAAGCTGTTGATGGGATTATCGATATCTTCGCAAATGGAAACATAAATATAAGTATCGACCCAATAAAAGAAGTTATCAACACAATCGAAAAAATTAAAAAATTAATAAATAGCAATGAAGCAAACCAAGCGCTTACATTATTAGATAGAACTAAAATTGAATTAAATAATTTCTTAAGTAATTTGGCTAATGATGAAAGTAAAAATAAACTAACAGATATCAATAAAAAAAATGACAACATAAAACTATTGCAAGAAAAATATGCTGATAGTTTTAGTAAAAACCAATCAATTAAAAAAGAATCTATAAAAAGAAATGAAAGAATTAAAGCTATTGAAGCTGAAGTTGAAAGCTGGAAAAATTTACTTTCAAACTCTCAAAAAATGGTTGCTGAATTAATGGAAAGAAAAAATAAATTATTATCACAATTAAATGAACGTGATCAAAAACCTAAAGTACAAGCAGAGAAAAAGGGACAAGTAACTGAAGGTTTAAGAATATCTGAAAATGAAAAAACTGAGAATGAAAAATTTATTGAAGAAACAGATAAAAAGATCAACTCATTAAGACTTGAGCTAAATGAAATACAGGAAAAATCTATTCAAATTAGAGAAAGAAAAGCAAGTTCCGGTGCAACAATTGAAGGTTTAAAGAAACGTAAAGATGACTTATTAGAAAGAATAATCTCTGAACTAAATCTTGAAGAAGATAGCATTCTTGAAAACTCTAATTTAAATGGAATTGAAGAATTGCCTAATTCAACAACACAAGAAGATACTTTGGATGAAAAAAAACGAGAAAGAGAAAAACTTGGTTCTGTTAATTTAAGAGCTGATGAGGAAACTAGCAAATATGAAGTGGAAATAAAAAGGATGGAACAAGATAGGCAAGATCTTGTCTCCGCTATTCTTAAATTGAAGGAAAGTATTAATGAATTAAACCAAAAAGGAAGAGAAAGACTTTTAGAAGCTTTTGAAAAAGTTAATAGAAAATTTAATGAGGTTTATACAAAATTATTTAATGGTGGAAATGCTAAACTTGAGTTAGTTGATTCTGATGATCCATTGGAAGCGGGCCTTGAAATGCTAGTAAGTCCTCCTGGTAAAAGATTACAGTCGATAACTTTATTATCTGGTGGCGAGCAAGCCTTGACAGCTTTATCTCTAATCTTTGCCGTATTCTTAACCAACCCATCTCCAATTTGTGTTTTAGATGAAGTTGACGCTCCACTAGACGATGCTAATGTAACCAGATTTTGTGGCCTTCTAAAAGACCTAACCAAAATAACAAATACAAAATTTATTATTGTAACTCACCATGCGCTTACGATGTCTAAAATGAACAGGCTTTATGGAGTAACTATGCCTGAAAAAGGTATTAGCCAATTAGTTGCTGTTGATTTACAAAAAGCTGAGAGTATGGTCGCATAACACTTAATGTCCAAAAATTCTCTTAAAACTCGCTTAGAGATTGCAAAATCTAAGATTTTAAAAAAAGAACTATATAAGGATAAAGATCAACCCTCACCTATTGGCGCAGCCTTTAAATTAAGTACAGAATTAGTGGTTGCAGTAGCAATTGGGACAATTATTGGGTTTATTTTAGACAAGACCTTTGGTACTACACCATGGTTAATAATTATATTTTTTTTTTTAGGAGTGACAGCTGGTATTGTTAATGTGTTCAGATCTGCAAAAAAAATGCAAGAATAGATAAAAAACTATGGCAACAAACCCAATGGCTCAATTCGAAGTTTACAGAATTGGACCAGAAATAAAGTTAGGATCAATTGATATTTCATTTACAAACTCAAGCTTGTTTATGATAATCAGCTCATTAGCAATATTATTGATTTTTAATCTTGGATCAAAAAAAAATTCTTTATTACCCAGTAAAATCCAGCTTTTAACAGAATTAAGTTATTCCTTCGTTTCAAAAATGATTAGTGATACCGCCGGATCAAGAGCGAAACCTTATTTCTCTTTTATTTTTTCACTTTTTATGTTTGTTTTATTTTGTAACATGTTTGGTATGATGCCTTATTCATTCACGGTAACTAGTCATATAATTGTTACATTTGTCTTGGCTTTTTTTGTTTTTATTGGAGTAACTATAATTGGGTTTATGAAGCATGGGTTGGGCTATTTAAAACTATTTGTACCAAGTGGTGTTCCTGCACTTTTATTACCATTAATAATTATTATTGAAGTTATTTCATACCTAAGTCGACCTATTAGTCTTTCTGTTCGTTTGTTTGCTAATATGCTCGCAGGGCACACTATGATGAAAGTTTTCGGAGGCTTTGTAATAAGTCTCGGGATAGTTGGTGGATGGCTTCCACTGAGTTTTTCGGTTGCGTTAACTGGTTTGGAGTTCTTAGTTGCTTTCCTTCAGGCATATGTTTTTGCAATCTTAACCTGCATCTATTTAAATGATGCATTAAATTTACACCATTAACTAACATAAGGAGGATATAATGGAATTAGAAGCAGCAAAAATGATCGGAGCAGGTATAGCGGTA
>Ga0307986_10002929_pt1 | contig 12031 bp, 12 predicted proteins | sample EllFjometageno82_FD_203170 | JGI IMG/M metagenome (GOLD analysis project Ga0307986, IMG submission 203170) | Marine microbial communities from Ellis Fjord, Antarctic Ocean - #82 | ecosystem: Environmental > Aquatic > Marine > Unclassified | place: Southern Ocean | collected 2014-10-09
TACTTTTCCTTTTAGTGTACTCATATTATTTTACTTTTCCTTTTTTGTTTTTAATTTACGTATTCGAAAGTTCGAACACGCAATTCTTCATTAACGGGATAAAACTATAAAGTTGAAGTTTATATCCTGATAATTTTTGAATTCTGGAATAAGATTTAGGCTTTCTGCAATTTTACTGCTGAAGGACCTTTGTCTCCATTCTCAACTTCGAAAGTTAGTTCATCGCCTTCGTTTAAAAACTTTAAACCGGCGTCTCTAACAGCTGATGAATGAACAAACACGTCTTTTTCTTTATCGTCTCTTTCAATGAAACCGTATCCTTTAGTACCATTAAACCACTTAACTTTACCTTTTAGTGTACTCATATTATGTTCTTATCCTTATTTATTATTATCTTTAATTAGTAAATATTTACTAACTTTGCATCTTTAATAGATTTAGCTTTGCTATGTCAAGAGCTGTTTGGTTTGCTCTTAAAATTGTTTATTAGATTGTCTATTATGCAACACTAAATGCGGTAATTATTCCGATTAAAGCTACTAATAATAAGGCATAGTATAAATATTTATTACTTTCAAATTCTCTCTTAAATTTAGTAGTTAAAGATGCTTTGTACCCAAAACTACTGTCACTAAGATTGCTTGATTTTGCAAATCCTTTGTCTCTTCCTATTTTTAAAAATTTTCTTTTTCTGTCATTGTAAACTTCTTCTCTGGAAAAATTTTCATAATGCTTTAAGTTTTCTACGATCGAATTTTTTACGTCTTGAGCCATACTTTCTGAGTCACGATGCGCACCACCTAGAGGTTCTTTTATAATTTCATCGATAATACCTAATTCTAATAAATCTTTTGCAGTTAATTTCATAGCATCTGCTGCTTGTAATGATTTACTCGGATCTCTCCACAAAATAGAAGCACATCCTTCAGGAGAGATAACAGAATATATTGAATTTTCTAACATAATAACTTTATTAGATGACGCTAAAGCAATGGCTCCACCCGAGCCACCTTCTCCTATAATGATAGAAATATTTGGGACATTAAGTGACATGCTACACTCAATTGAGTTTGCTATTGCTGATGCTTGCCCTCTCTGTTCCGCACCAATTCCAGGGTATGCGCCTGGCGTATCAATAAAAGAAACAACGGGTATTTGAAATCGATTTGCTAACTTCATAAGTCTAATACACTTTCTGTATCCTTCAGGCCTCATCATACCAAAATTTCTTTCTATTCTACTTGTGAGATCTTCTCCTTTTTCTTGTCCAATAACTAAAACTGATTTGTTATCAATCAAACCGAAACCAGCTATAACTGACTGGTCATCTGAGAAAAGTCTATCTCCCGATAATGTCGTAAAACTTGAAAAAATTTTTTTTATATAAAAATTTGCTCTTGGCCTGTCTTCATGTCTTGCAACTAAAGTTTTTTGCCAACTATTTAAATTTTCATAAGTTATTTTTAGTTTGCTGTTAATTTCTTCTTCTGTTTTTTTAATTTTTTGCGTATCAACTTCTGAAATGCCTTCTGCACCAAATGGACTTTTAAGACCATCTAAATCTGTTTCTAAGGATTTAATCTCTTTTTCAAATTCTAAATAATTTTTCATACTATTTTATAAGATTTTCAATATAGTTCTCTTTTTAATAGAATTCAATTAAGTCATAAAAATGACTAATGTCACAGTCATTGTTTTAGTAATTGACTTTGATCAAAAGCTAGGTCAAATTTGTTTAAAAACGGGAGAGACTATTTTAAAATAGCGCCGAAGGAGCAACCCCCAGGAAACTCACAGGCAAAAAAACCGTCTAAATTAAAATCTGGAAAGAGATAAAATCTCACCAAAAGAGCAAATCTCTTAAGTACCAAAATAGATGGGAATGAGATTCGGTGTACTATGAATAAAATTAAAAAAAAAAATCTCACTTTAAGCTCTGTTCTGTATGATTTTATAAATAAAGAAGTAATACCTGGTACAGATATTGACGCTGATGAATTTTGGGAAAAATTTGATTCCGCTGTACATGAACTCGCACCTATTAATAAAGCATTAATTGAAAAGAGAGAAACTATTCAAAAAAAAATAGATGTGTGGCACTTGGCTAATAAGAGTCAAAAATTAAACAAAGTAGAATATGTAAGATTTCTCAAATCAATAAACTATATAGTTGAAGAAAAAGATGACTTTCAAGTAACTACTCAAAATGTAGATGATGAAATAGCTAAAATTGCTGGACCTCAGCTCGTTGTACCAATTGATAATGCTCGATATGCTATAAATGCAGTTAACGCACGTTGGGGGAGCCTCTATGATTCGCTTTATGGAACTGATGTCATCCCTGAAACAGATGGTGCTACTAAAAGTGGTTCCTACAATCCTATTAGGGGAACTAAAGTTATTGAATATGCAAAAAAATTTTTAGATAAAACTTTTCCATTAACAAATGGAAGTTGGAAAAATATTTCAAAAATTTCAATTGATAGTGTTTCGCTGCTAAATAAATCTCAACTAATTGGTTATAACGGAACTAAAGAAAACCCATCTTCTGTTCTACTTAAAAACAACAACTTACATGTAGATGTTATTCTTGATGAAAAAAGCAAAATTGGTAGTACAGATAAAGCTAAGATAAGTGATATTGTTATTGAGTCAGCTATCTCCACCATAGTTGATAATGAGGACTCTGTTGCTGCGGTTGATGCTGTAGACAAAGTAAGGTGTTATAGAAACTGGCTTGGTATCATGAAGGGGACCTTACAAACCGAGATGGAAAAAAATGGAAAAAAATTTATACGAAAGTTAAACCCAGATAGAACTTACGAAGGAATTAATGGTAAAAAAATAAATCTAAGTGGTAGGGCATTATTATTAAACCGTAATGTTGGTCACTTGATGACAAACCCATCTATCATCTTAAAAGATGGTTCTGAAATTCCTGAAGGCATAATGGATATTTTTATAAGTGTTTTGTGTGCTAAACATGATTTTAAAAATAAAACAAATTCTAAAACAGGATCAGTTTATATTGTAAAACCAAAAATGCACGGTCCAGAGGAAGTTACTTTTACAAATACAATTTTTAGTAAAGTGGAAGATGTTTTAGGATTAAAAAGAAATACTATTAAAGTTGGTATTATGGATGAGGAAAGACGAACTACATTAAATTTAAAAGAATGTATTCGAGCTGTTAAAGAAAGAATATTTTTTATTAATACTGGATTTTTAGACAGAACTGGTGATGAGATACATACTTCTTTTGAAGCAGGCCCTATGGTTTTTAAAGGAGATATGAAGAAATCTATTTGGCTAAACACATATGAAAACCAGAATGTTGACATTGGTTTATCCTGTGGTTTGTCGGGTAAAGCTCAAATAGGTAAAGGTATGTGGGCAATGCCTGACTGTATGGCAGATATGATGACACAAAAAATTTCCCATCCATCAGCTGGGGCTAATTGCGCTTGGGTCCCATCACCTACTGCCGCAACTCTTCATGCTACGCACTATCATCAAATAGACGTATTTAAAAAACAAGCAGAGCTTAAATCGAGAACAAAAGCTAAGATGGAAGATCTATTAACTATTCCAGTGACAGATAGGCCTAATTGGTCCGTAGAAGATATTAATAAAGAGTTAGAGAATAATGCCCAAAGTATTTTAGGTTATGTCGTGAGGTGGGTAAATCAAGGCGTAGGGTGTTCCAAAGTTCCTGACTTTAATAATATTGGCTTAATGGAAGATAGGGCTACACTTAGAATATCTTCTCAACATATGGCTAATTGGTTGCATCATAATATTTGCACTAAAGATCAAGTAATGAGTGTTATGAAAAAAATGGCAGCAGTTGTAGATAAACAAAATAGTAGTGATACGAATTACGAACCAATGGCTGAGAATTTTGAAAAATCTATATCATTTTTAGCGGCTTGTGATTTGGTTTTTAAAGGCCGTATTCAACCATCAGGTTACACAGAACCGTTGCTTCATAAGCGCAGATTAGAGAAAAAAATTAAAGATTTATAAAAGCTTTAATTCCATTGAGAATGTATTGAATACTTAAACCAGCTAATACAATTGCTACTATTCTCGAGAACACACTTATAATTCTTTTATTTATTATTTTTTCTGACTTAGCGGCTATAAATAAAATAATAAAGGTTGTTAACGTAGCTGTAACTAAAGCAAGCATACCGATAGCCTGTTTTGAAATATCATTTCCTGTAGCACTTACAGATACAATGACTGATGTGATTGCAGCCGGTCCTGCGAGTAAAGGTGTAGCAAGAGGGAAGATACTAAGTTTATCAGATGTAAAGTTTACATTTTCTTCTTTTCTTTGGTGTCTCTTATCAAAAAGCATTTCTAGAGAAATAATAAACAAAATAATTCCTCCAGCTATTGTAAAGGCAGGGAAAGATATTTTTAAATAAGCTAAAACACTATTACCCAGTAAACCAAAGAATAATAAAATAAGTGTTGCTATAAAAGTTCCATGTAGTGCCGTTTTTATTTTTTCTTTTAAATCAAGATGTTCTGTAACAACTAAAAATATAGGTGTACTTCCAATGGGATCTATAACAATAAAATAAAAGATAAAGGTTTTTAGAAATAATTCGACCATAAAAAATTATTATTCACTTGTTACAGGGACTCTATTCTTAAAAGCAGAATAAAGAGTTCCGTCATCTAATTGCTCAATTTCTCCTCCTACAGGCAAACCTTGAGCAAGTTTAGTAATTTTGATCTTATCATTTTTAATTGCGTCTTCAATGTAGTGTGCAGTTGTCTGTCCTTCAATTGTTGCACTTGTAGCGATAATAACTTCTTTTAGACTATTTTTTTTAACTCTCCTTACCAAAGAATCTATTAATAAATTTTTCTGTTCATAGTTTTCGTTTGAACTTAATGTACCTCCTAGAATATGAAAATGTCCCTTATAAATACTTGAAGATTCTATAGCCCACATATCTGCAAGATTTTCTACTACACAAATCTTGTCATAAGTATTTTTTCCTTCGCAAACACATACTTGGTCTATTATTTTAAGATTTCCACAGTTCAAACATCTGACTATGCTTTTGTAAACCTTAGCTAATGATTGAGCTAAAGGCTTGACCATGCTTTCTTTATTATTAATTAGTTTTAGAATTATTCGTTTTGCAGACTTGGGACCCAAACCAGGTAATTTGGCAAAAAGTTTTATTAACTCGTCTATAGCTGGAATTTGATTGTCCATTTAAAAAGGGAACTTAAGATCAAAAGGTAAGTTTATACCTCCTGTAGCTTTTGCCAGTTCCTCTGAAGATTTTTTTTTCAATTTTTCTTTTGCATTGTTATAAGCAGCTATAATTAAATCGTTAATAATTTCACCTGTTTCTTTTTTTGCATCTTCGCTAACAATAATTGCTTTAATCTCGTAATCACCTGTTAAAGTCACTTTAACTAAATTTCCTCCAGCTTCACCTTCGACTTCTATATTCTTAATATAGTCTTGTGCCGCTTTCATTTTAGCTTGCATTTCTTTTGCTTTTGAAAGCATGTCTGTAAAATCAGGCATTCTCGTCCTCTTTAACATTAATAAGTTTTGATTCTGGAAACGCTGAAAGGAAATCTCTAACTACACTACTACTCATTTCTTTTTCTAGTTTATTTTTTTTATCTGCAAGGTTTTTTTCATAAAATGTTTTTTCTCCTTGATTCTTGCTTAGAGAAATAATCCATCTTTCTCCCGTCCATTTTAATAATTTTTCTGCTAAAATTTTGATAAAATTTTTGTTAAGTTTTTCATTGAAAGTTATATTTATCTTACCTGGTGAAAAACTCACTAAATTAATGTTTCTTTCCAAATCATATTTTAACTCTACTTCTTTTTCTTTTGTGGCAACTTGGATTAGTTTTTCAAATGTTTTTATCTCTAAAGATTTTAATGTATCCGACTGAAGTTCTGGGCTTTCTGCTAGGCTTGTTTGTACTTGATCTACACTTTTAAGCTGATTTTTATAAGCATTTTTTATTTTTGTATCTTCAGATTCATTAACTTCTAATGATGAAATTTTTTCTGACAAAATAGACTCTCCACTTGAATCGGATTTTGTGGAAATTTCATTTTTTTGATCAATATTTTTAAGATGGACCAGCTGCATAACATACATTTCGAGAGCTAAGTTTTCATTTCCTACAACTCTTAGGTCATCCATCGTTTTAATAGTGAGTTGCCAAAAAATTCCTAAATCTTGTACATCTAAATTTTTTGAATACGCATCAATTAGCTGAACTTCAGATTCTGAAATCATCAAATCTTTTTCTATAGGTCCTAGGTTAATTCTTCTATTAAATAAATAAAGGATTTCTAAAATATCATTTAAAAAGTTTTTTGCATCTAATCCACTATCGATTAATTCTTTTAAATGGTTGGTGGCATTTTTTTGATTCCCTAACAAGATTTCTTTAAAAAGAAGTATCAATTTACTTCTATCAGCGAGCCCTAACATTAATCTTACATCTTGGTCTTGAATTTCTTTATTGTTTATACTTTGGCTAATTAAAGCTCGGTCTAATAATGAAATAGCATCGCGTACTGATCCTTCAGAAGCTCTTGCAATAAGTTGTAAGGCACTGTCTGATATACTTCCATCTTCTTTTTTAGAGATATCTTTAAGGTGTAAAAAAAGTTTTTCTAAGTTAACTCTCTTTAAATCAAATCTTTGACATCTTGAAAGAATGGTAACTGGAATTTTTCTAACTTCAGTAGTTGCGAGAATAAACTTTAACCTTGGAGGTGGCTCCTCTAAAGTTTTTAGCAAACCATTAAATGCTTGTTTTGACAGCATGTGCACTTCATCAATAATAAATATTTTAAACTTAGCGCTGGTTGGGCTATACTTTGCGTTCTCTATTAGTTCTCTTACGTCATCAATTCCAGTTTTAGAAGCAGCATCCATCTCTAAAATATCCATATGATTAGAATTTACAATTTCTGCACAATGACAATATTCGCCCTCTTCACATTTTTCACTTTCATAAAATTTTTTTTCACAATTTAATGCTTTAGCAATTAGTCTTGCAGTTGTAGTTTTTCCAACTCCTCTTATGCCAGTTAATAAATAGGCATTAGGGGTTTTGCCTAACTTAATAGCGTTGGTAATGGTTTGGGCCATTACTTCTTGACCAATAAGATCTTTAAATTCTTGAGGCCTATATTTAAGTGCTAATATTTTATTTTTTATCATTATAATTAAAGAGGCAGGCAACAACCTGAAAAAATTTCACTACGGCTGCTTCTTTTCAGACCTGACCGGGTTTATGAAACATCCACCTGATGCCAACCTCAATATGATTATATCAAGATCAATTTGATTACTACAAGACTAGATTAAAGATTTTGTGGATTATTTTTGCCTAAATGCTGAGGCTTCATAAACGCCCAAAATATCTAAGCTCTGTGTGTGAAATCCAAGCTCTTCTAGGCTTCTTTGAACTGATTTTTGCTCGATATGACCCTCAATATCTAGATAAAAATTAACCTGTTCAAAACTGTTTTTAACAGAAAAACTTTCAAGCTTAGTTAAGTTAATTTGATTTGTAGCAAAACCACCCAAAGATTTATATAAAGCAGAAGCTTCACTTTTTAACCTGAAAATACATGTAGTTATATATTTCTTGTTTTTGTCATACACTGGCTGAATAACATTTTTACCCATCACTAGGAAACGAGTGACATTACCAGCTTCATCCTCAATATTTTTTTTTATTATTTTTAATCCATAAGTCTTAGCGGCTAATTCAGAAGCAATGGCAGCTATTGAATTATCACTACTATCAGCTAGATCTTTAGCTGAACCAGCTGTATCTGCAGATATAATACTTTTAAAGTTATTTTTTTTTATAATTTCTTGGCATTGTCCGATCGCTTGGGCATGGCTTCTAACATATTTAATATCTTTAAGTTCGGCTTCATTTCTACATAGTAAACAGTGCTCAACTTTTTGGTAATGTTCAGCGTAAATCTGTAATTTAAACTTTGGTAATAAATAATGGATATCAGCAACTCTTCCTGCTAATGAGTTTTCAATTGGAATAATAGCTTTGTAATTTTCATCATCAAATACTGTTTTGAAAGTTTCTTCAAAAGTTTTACAATTTTTGACTTCCGCACCCTTAAAAATTTCCTCACACGCAATATGTGAGTAAGCGCCTTTCTCTCCTTGAAATGCTAATTTAATTTTTATCATTTATTTTTTCATTACTTTTCTTATAGCTATTAGATCTTCTTCTGTATCAACGCTTAGTGGACAAGTATCAATGTAACCTACGTCAATTTTCATTTTATTTTCAAGAGCTCTTAACTGCTCAAGTTTTCTTTTTATCTCGAGTTTACTTCTATCTAAACTTACATATCTTATTAGAGCTTTGTTAGTAAAGGCATAAATACCGACGTGATGATAGGTAAGTTTGTTTAGTGGTTCGTTAGAAATTCTAAAAAAATCTACAGCTTTTGCAAAAGATTTGTTTTTTATTTCATTATCAGTAAGAACTTTCACAACATTCGGATCTTTTTCTTCATGATCTTTTTCTATACGTGATGCCAATGTTCCAATATCACATAAATGTTTTTTCATATGTTCGGCTAAATCTTTAATTGCTTGAGGATTTAGGTTGGGCATATCACCTTGAAAATTAATTATAATTTCTGGTATAGATTTCAATTTTTTCTCGAACACCTCAAAAACTCTATCTGTTCCAGTTTCATGTTTGTCGCTTGTTAATACGGCTAGTCCATTATATTTTTTAATAAGATCAAAAATTTTTCGATCAGGAGTTGCTACTATCACATCACCAACATTTGAACTTTTTGCCATATCATAAACATGAAGAATCATTTCTTTTTTATTAATAAGTTTTAAGGGCTTATTAGGAAGCCTTTCAGCGTTTAATCTTGATGGTATTATTATAGCTATGTTGTTCATAATTATGCGTCTCTTAGACGCAAATAAAGTAACTAAATTTTTAAGTTATTTTTAATATAGTCGTGTTATACGTCAAATAGTAATTAACAAATTTATGGACAGTTTTGAATTAAATAAAATTATAGCTGCAGTTCTTATGACTGCATTAATAGTTATAGGAATTAATAAGCTTGGTGACTCGATTTTTCATGTCGAAAAACCTAAACAATCGGCTTACAAAATTGAGGGGGTTGAATTAGCGTCATCTCCCGGAACAACAACTGAAGTCAAAGAAGTCGTTCAGCTTAATATCAAAGAAATTTTAGCCTTAGGAGACGCAGCTCATGGAGAGAAAGTATTCAAGAAATGTAGCGCATGCCACATTGTGGCCAAAGGTGGAAAAAATTTAATTGGTCCTGCTCTTTACGGTGTGGTCGGAAGAGCTGCCGCATCTATACCAGACTATGCTTACTCGTCCGCTTTAAAAGCTCATGGAAAAAATTGGAGCTTTGAAGAGCTTAATGCTTTTTTATTAAAACCTAGATCTTATATTAAAGGTACTAAAATGGCTTATGCGGGTTTAAGAAAAGATAAAGATAGAGCTTCGGTTATTTTATATTTAAATAATCAAAGTGATGATCCGTTACCAAGGCCTTAACTCAAACACCAATTAATAATACTTTTTTGCGCATGCACTCTATTTAGGGCTTGTTTCCAAACTACGGATTGTGCTCCATCAATTATTTCGTCTGTGACTTCATCACCTCTATTCACAGGTAGGCAGTGCATAAAAATTGCATCCGTTTTTGCAAGCGCCATTAATTTTTTATTTACCTGATATTTTTTTAAAAGTTTTTTCTTTTTGTTCTTATCTACTTTATCATTCATAGAAACCCACTTATCAGTCATGATGCAATCTACATTTTTAACTGCCTCGTTAGGATTCTTGATAATACTAATACTGCTTTTGTTATTTTTAGTCCAAGCTAGTATTTTTTTAGCTGGTTTATATTTATCTGGACAGCTAATATTAAGTTTAAAATTAAATTTAACAGCTGCTTCTATAAGAGAATTGGACATATTATTATTACCGTCACCTAACCAAGCAATTGTTTTTCCTTTTATGCTTCCTTTTATCTCTTCAAAAGTTAGAATGTCCGACATAACTTGACAAGGATGGCTTTGCTCTGACAATCCATTAATTACCGGAATATCAGAATGCGCAGCAAGATCTTCTAAATTCTTGTGTGAAGATGTTCTTATCATGACAACGTCAGCATATTCTGAAAAAACTTTAGCGGTGTCTTTTATAGACTCGTCACCTTTTCCATAGTGAATCTCATCAGGATTTAAAATAATAGAAGAGCCACCTAGTTGTTTGACTGCAATATCAAAAGAAATTCTTGTTCTTGTTGAAGGTTTTTCGAATATCATAACCATCGACTTGCCGGCAAAGGGCTGATCATAATCAGCAGCTGATTTGTTTAATTCTTTTCTTTTTGATTTTCTAGTTTTTGCTTCTTCTATAATTTCTCTTAATTCTCGGGAAGAAAGATCAGAAATGTTTAAAAAGTTTTTCATTTAAAAGTTTTGCATACTTTTCTTAAAATTACTATTGCTTGATCAATATTTTCTTTTTTGACATTAAGTGGTGGTAACAATCTAACAACATTTTCTGCGGCTCTTATTGTCAGTAATTTATTGTCTAAAAGTTTTTTTACAAATAAATTGAGCTCTGGTGATATTTTTATACCTATGAGTAATCCAATACCTCTGATTTCTTTAATTATGTTTGGAAATTCAGACTGTAGCTTGAGAAGCTCATTTTGAAAATAATGCCCAACTAGTTGAACATTTTTTAAAAAATCTTTTTTTAAAATAAGATCTAAAACAGCATTACCAACGCTCATTGCCAATGGATTTCCACCAAATGTTGATCCGTGAGATCCTGGAGTCATACCTGAGGCTACTTTTTTACTCATAAGACACGCTCCAATAGGAAAACCACCTCCTATTCCCTTGGCGATAGGAACTATATCTGGAGTAATTCCGGCGTATTCGTAAGCAAAAAATTTACCCGATCTTCCTATTCCACACTGCACCTCGTCTAAAATAAGTAAAATTTTTTTTTTATCACATAGTTTTCTTAGACCTCTTAAGCAATAGTCAGGGATTACTTTGATGCCACCTTCTCCCATAATAGTTTCTACCATTATCGCTGCAGTTTTTTTTGTAATAGATTTTTCTAAGCCTTTATGGTCAGCAAAATCAAAATGATCAAAACCATCCACTTTTGGTCCAAAACCCTCTATAGCTTTTTTACTATTGCTTGCGAAAATTGTAGCTAATGTTCTGCCATGAAAACTATTATTCAAACATAAAATTCTATTTTTTTTTGGTTGACCTTTTGAGTAGAAATATCTTCTAGCCACTTTAATTGCTAGCTCAGTTGCTTCCGCACCTGAATTTTGAAAAGCAACATAATCTGCAAATGTATTTTGAGTAAGCCTTCTTGCTAATCTTTCTTGCTCTATGATTGTAAATGCATTGGAAACATTCCATAATTTTTTAGATTGTTTGTTAATGGTCTTAACTAAATAATCATGACAATGTCCAAATGAATTAACTGCGATACCCTGTACAAAATCTAAATATTTTTTTCCATCAGTTGAATATAGATAACAGCCTTTACCTTTAGTAAAAGAGACTTTTTTTCTATTATAGTTGTTTAGTAGTGAACTCATGATTAAGATTTAATTTTATAACCTTTTTTATATAAAAAATAAGCAGTCATCCACATAATAAGGCTTAATATTGTTAAATAAATTAACCCTACTGTAAGTGACCCATCTGACTGTTCGATAAAACTATATCTGAATCCATCTATCATATAAAAAAAGGGGTTGGCTTTACTAATTGTGTAAAGATAGCTTGGTAATTTATCAATAGTATAAAAGGTTCCTGATAAAAATGATAAAGGGATAATAATAAAATTAGTCACAGTTGCCATGTGATCAAATTTTTCAGCCCAAAGACCAGCTACAATACCAAGTGCACCAAGAATAAAAGAAGATAAGAAAGTG
>Ga0307986_10002930_pt1 | contig 12029 bp, 13 predicted proteins | sample EllFjometageno82_FD_203170 | JGI IMG/M metagenome (GOLD analysis project Ga0307986, IMG submission 203170) | Marine microbial communities from Ellis Fjord, Antarctic Ocean - #82 | ecosystem: Environmental > Aquatic > Marine > Unclassified | place: Southern Ocean | collected 2014-10-09
TGAAGAATTCAACGAATTAAGTAAATCAATTTCAGCCTTGTCCCATTGACCGGTCCTTTCATACGCAACACCTCTTCCGTCCATCGCTTGTGAGTATAGAACATTTTTTGTATCAATTAAATTTAATACAGTCGTATAATATTCAATTGATTCATTGAATATTTCATTGTTTTTTAGAAATTCCGCATAATCAAATATTTCATAGATTGTTGGGTGTGCTTTTTTTCCAAAAGACTTATTTAAGCTTTTTATTGCAGTTTCTTTTTTACCTTCTTTGATAAAGATTGATGCAATTTTTTTTGAAGCATGCCAATTATAAATTGACCCTTTTTTTTTAATTTCAGCATATGCTTTCCTTGCTTCAGTGTATTCTTGAATAAGAAATAGATTTTCTGCATATAGTGCTTCAAATGAAACAAAATTTGGATTTAAGTATTTAGACAAACTTAAATAGAAATTAGAAGCTATATAATTGTTTTGTGATGCAAGTGCATTTGATGCAACGTAAAATACTTCAGCAATAACATCTGTAATATTTTTACAGTCAAATTTATTATTTAAAAAAAATTCGTTTTCAAGATCTAATTTTAATTGTTTGAGGAGTAGGTTTTTGGGACTTTGTTCTAACGAGGACTCTATAATTTTTTTTGCCTTTTTTTTATTATTCTTTGAAATTAAATAGTTTGCGTGAAAAAAATTATACCTCGAGTAGTTAACGTTAGTACTTGATGTTAGTTCTTTAAATATTTCATTTGTTTCGAGTGATTCATAGTAGCAATAAGCAAAGGCTTTTTGAATTTTTTTTATCCCGTCAAATCTTTCAGGAATTGTATTTAAAAGTTTAAGCGCCACATCGAGTTCAGAAATATCTTTAAAATTAATCCAGCTATCCAAGGATGTTGATAATAAATTTTGAACTGTACCAGGCTTACTCTTGTTTCTTAAACTTTGTAAATAAAAAACAACATTTTTAAAATTATTATTTTTTAAATCGTAAATTACACTTATTAAATTACTTTCGAAATTATCAATTTTTTTTTTTTCTAGTGTTTTAGAATAGTTTGCTGCATCTTTAAATTTATTAAGGGCTACCAGTGAAAATTGATAATATTGCGCATAGTTATAGTGGCTGTCCTCTAAGTTTCTTAGTGATTTTAAGTATGCGTAAGATTTTTTATATTGATTGTCTTTCATGGACACAATACCTGAAAAATAGTTCGAAACATCATTTGAATCAGAAAAATTATCTGAATTTTTAGCTAGAATGACGTTAGATATGTTTAGGAACAGAAAAAAACAAATAATTAACTTGTATTGAGCTTTTAAGTTTTTCATAATTATTTAAATGATAAAAAAAATTAATACCAAATTTATTAAATTAATTAAATATTATAATTTAATTAATCATAACCTAATATATGAGAATGAAGCTATAAATAGATATAAAATCAAAAATAATTTAGCTACCAAAGGTCCTAAAAGTAAAAAACTGCAAGAACTGAAAGATTCGATAAATAAGATTAAAAATTGTGACTTAAAAAAAAACTCATCTAATATTGTCTTTTCTGATGGTAATCCTGATGCAAAAATTATGATTATTGGAGAAGGTCCAGGGGTAAATGAAGATCTTCAGGGTGTACCTTTTGTTGGAAGAACAGGAGAATTATTGGATAAAATGTTATCTTCGATTAATTTAGATAGAGATAACGTTTATATTTCTAATGTAGTTAATTATAGACCACCTGAAAATAGAAATCCAACTGAAGAAGAAATTGCTCGTTACCTTCCCTACTTATTTAAGCATGTGGAGATTATAAATCCTCAAATATTAATTCTCTTAGGAAGTACAGCTTTAAATACGATTATTGGTAATGAAAAAATTATATCTGATGTTAGAGGTAAGTGGATTGAAAAAAAAATTGGAAGATGTAGTGCTTTTGTTATCGCTTCTTTTCACCCAGCTTTTTTAATGAGACAGCCAGACCAAAAAAAATTATCATGGATAGATCTTAAAATGATTAGAAAAAAAATTTTAGATCTTAAAATTAATATTGAAAAGTAATTTATTAATAGCTGGTGTGGATGAAGTCGGTAGAGGTTGCTTAGCAGGACCTGTTGTTTCGGCCGCCGTTATTCTTAATGATAAAATAGATTTAAAAATAATTAAAGATTCAAAAAAAATTAATTTCCAAAATAGAATAAAAATAGCAGAAATTATTAAACAGAATTCTTATTATGCAATTGGCACTGCTTCTGTGGCGGAAATACTTAAAATCAATATTTTACAAGCAGCGTTACTTTCAATGAAAAGAGCAATTGATAATCTTGAAAAAAAACCTGAACTAATCCTAATAGACGGTCCCTTTGCGCCAAGTGGGTTAAGTAATTACAAAACAATCATTAAAGGAGATGAAAAAATTAAATGCATTGGTGCTGCTTCGATTATCGCAAAAACTTATAGAGATTTACTTATGATTAAATTATCAGAAAAATTTACTCATTATGCTTGGGAAAGAAATTTTGGCTATGGAACCAAAGATCATGTGAAAGGATTAAAAAAATTTGGTATCACTTCGCACCATAGAAAAGGTTTTAAACCAATACACAAGATGTTGTTAAAGTAAGAACCTAGGACACAAGAAAGTTATTATTTTTACTAAAACTGATTGACGACTGATTCAATTTCTAGTTGAATCAAAAAATGTCAAAGATAATTAATACAATTGCAAACGGAGACTCTTTAGAGATTTTAAAAAAAATTCCAGACAAAACTTTTGATTTAGTTTTTGCAGACCCGCCTTACAATTTGCAGATTGGAGAAGGTTTGAAAAGACCAGATAACAGTAAAGTAAACGGTGTAAATGATAAGTGGGATCAGTTTAAAAATTTCGAACATTATGATAATTTTTGTAAAGCTTGGCTAATTGAGTGTAAAAGAATATTAAAAAATGATGGTAGTATTTGGGTCATAGGCTCATATCACAATATTTTTCGACTAGGTTACCACATTCAAAATTTAGATTATTGGATTTTAAATGACGTCATATGGAGAAAAAATAATCCAATGCCCAACTTTAAAGGTACTAGATTTACGAACGCTCATGAAACTTTAATTTGGGCATCCAAAAATAAAAAATCAAAATATAAATTTAATTATCAATCACTAAAATGTTTTAACGATGATCTGCAGATGCGTTCAGATTGGATGCTTCCTATATGTAGTGGCAAAGAAAGACTTAAAAAAAATGGTAAAAAAATACACTCTACGCAAAAACCAGAAGGTCTTTTGTACAGAATAATATTAGCAACCACAAACAAGGGTGATTCAATTTTTGATCCTTTTCTTGGGACTGGAACATCTGCTGTAGTTGCAAAGAGATTAGGTCGAAATTATTTTGGTATTGAAAAAGATAAGAAATATTTTTTAGCTGCAAAAGAAAGACTGGAAGAAGTAAAACCTATTGAAGATAATTATTTAGATACAATTCAAAGCAACAAATCAAAACCAAGAATTCCGTTTGGTTCGTTAGTTGAAATGGGTATTCTAGAACCTGGTATGACATTATTTGATCATAAAAAAAAGAATAATGCTAAAATTATGGCTGATGGAAGTATAAAATGTAAGGATAACGAAGGCTCTATTCATAAGGTTGCGGCAAAAATACTGGGAGCTGAAAGTTGTAACGGATGGACTTATTGGCACTATAACATCGAAGGCTCAATACTACCGATTGATAATTTGAGACAAAAACTATTTTCTAAAAATTTTTCCTAAATAGTTTTCAATAAATACTTTTCTATTAATTATTTTTTTTAATATCAGATTTCTAAAAAAAACTAATAACTTGTTAGATAGATGAAAAGCAAAATAATTAAGGTTAGATCTTTTTTTAATAATTATAGTTCTGCTTAATCTATTGGTAAAATATAAATTTTTTTTATCGTTAGTATTTTTTTCAAAAATATCATGTAGTTCCTTGGCACCTTCAATTGATTGGGATGCTCCCTGAGCCATTGTTGGTGAAAATGCATAAAAAGCGTCCCCAAGATAAAAAACGTTTTTAATCTTGGGATTTACTGGGTCTTTAGAAGTGTAAATAGGCCAGCTGTTTAATTGACCGTTAAATAGGGATTTTAAGTCACTGTTGCTTTTTATAATACTGTTTTTTAAAATTGTTTTTATGGAGTTTAACTTTTTATCGTACAAAAAATTTTTCTTTTTATTTCTAACAATAGCTACAAGGTTATGCTCTTTTTCATTTATGGGATATAGGACTAGGTGAGCATTTGAGCTCATTGACAGAGAGATATTTTTTTTATTAAAATTTATAATATCTTGAGATTGGACTACTGTCCTGATTGCTAGAGACCCATAATAATTAGGACTATGGGCTTTACTCTCAATAATTGATTTTGTTTTTGAGTATACTCCGTCAGAAACAACAAGATAGTCAAATATTTCACTGCTTCTATCTTCAAAATTTATTTTTATATTATTTTTATTTTTTTCGACACTGTTAACTATTTTATTAAATCTTATAAAATTTGAAAATAATTTATCTTTTAAAAATTTAATTAAAACAGATCTTTTAAGTGTTGTGTATTTCTCTGTTTCGGTATTAAATTGTATTAGATCTAGATCACATATTTTATCTTTATTGGAATAAAAATCTAGCTTTACTGGATTGTAAATTTCTGATTTTTTCAAACTATTGAAGCCAATTTGATTCAAGATAGAAACACTATTTACCGCAAGTTGAATTCCAAATCCTTCTTCTAAATTTAAAGTCTCCTCTTTTTCATAAATAGTAAATTCAAAATTAGTATTTTTTTGTAATAAGTTTCCTAAGGTTAAGCCTCCAATTCCAGCTCCTATAATTGCAATTTTTTTTTTCATTAATTTATTTTTAAAACTTCTTTAAATATTTTTTTTGTAAATGAAGGAATAAATTCATTATTTTTTTTTAATGAAAACCACTTATGTTGAGTGGGTATCTTTAGTGAAAATTTATAATATAAATTAATATTTAATTTTTTATTTGAAATAGAATTTTTAAAATTTGAATGAAAATTCCAATTTTTTATTTTTTTACTACTGTGAAATTCTTTAATTGGAGGTAAATAAAACTTATCTAAAAATCCTAAATTATGTTTTTTTGTTAAGGCAATTTTGTTTTTTAATTTATCTATATAGCAAAATATATTATAATTTTTTACTTTTACTTTTAATATTTTTGTTTTTTTAAATTTTTTATCAGATTTAAAATATTTACACATTTTATTAATGGTGCAGTTAGAGCACTGTGGTTCTTTTGGCTTACAAATTAATGCCCCGAACTCGATCAAAGCCTCTGCAAAATCAGAATTTCTCTTAATTTTAAAAAAAATTTTTTTATTATTCTCTATCAGTCTATTAAAATCTATTTTGCTTTCATTTTTATTTAATATCCTTGAAAATACTCTTTTAACATTTCCGTCGATAGCTATCGTTGGGTGGTTGTGAACAAAAGCTAGTAAAGCATTCGCAGTATAGTCACCTATGCCTGGTAGTTTTTTTATATCAATTAAATTTTTTGGCAATTTAAAGTTGTGTACGTTGGCTAATATTTTAGATGTTGCTAAAAGATTTCTTGCTCTTCTGTAATAGCCAAGACCTTCCCATAACTTTAGAACCTTACCTTCATTTGATTCTGATAATGACTTCAGGGTAGGAAAACTACGAAGGAAAACTTTAAAATACGGAATAACAGTTTTGACTTGAGTTTGTTGCAACATAAATTCACTTAAAAGTCTGTAATAGAGCTTTTTTGTTGATTTTTTACTAACACGCCATGGTAGTACTCTTTGCTTATTATCATACCAAGCTAGAATATTTTTTGATAAATTATAGTTAAGATGCATAACAAAAATAATAATATTAAAAGCAACACATTCATACAAGGTTTAAGACCTTTTTCTAGGTCTATACCCCAGAGTCTAAAAAAACTGTTAAAAAAAGGAAGCTATAACTTTTCAAATATAATTGATAATTGGACTAAAATGGTAGGTAAGGATATCTCTAGTTCTTGCTACCCAAGCACAATAAAGATGGGTAAAGAAATGAATAATGGTACTTTAGTATTAAACGTCATTCATGGTAATGAATTAAACGTAGAATATGGCAAACAAGAAATTATAGACAAGATTAATAGTTTTTTTGGCTTCAAATGTATTAAAGAAGTTAAACTAAAAGTCGTACATGAAAAAAAAATATCTAAACAAAATCTACCGATGGGTGAGGTAAAAAAAAGATTTAACAATAAGCTGAATAGTATTAACAACGAAAACCTTAAAAACTCATTAAACAAACTAATTGAAGCTTATAATACCAAAAATGATTAAAAATATTTTTTTAATATCTCTATTTTTTATATTTGCAAATTGTGATCAAGCTACTCAAAGTAAAAATAGTTCTAATAGTATTGTGGTGGTTAAAGTTTTTTCTTCCTTGACGTGTCCACATTGTGCAGATTTTCATGGAAAAGTTTATGAAAAATTAGAGAAGGAATACATAAGTATTGGCAGAGTACAATTTGAACACCATGCTTTCCCTCTAGATCTTGCTGCTTTGAATGCAGAAAAAATAATACAATGTTCAGTTAATCCTCAAACGAATATGGACTTTTTAACTGAGATGTACAAAAAACAAAATGAATGGACTGCAGGATCTGACATAAAAATTATCAACGAATCGATCAAAAAAATTGGTAAAAAATTCAACTTAACAAAAGATCAGATGGATAAATGTTTAATTAACAAAGATTTAGAAAAAAGAATTCTAAACGAGAGAATTGAAGCTCAAAAAACTTATAATGTTCGCTCAACACCCACTATCTATTTAAATAAAAAAAAATATGAAGGAAAAAGAGATTACAAGTCCTTTAAAAAAGCAGTTGAAAAACTTTTATAATGAAATTTAAAAAATTAGAAATATCAGGTTTTAAATCTTTCTTTGATAAAACTAATTTTTATATAGAAAATGGCCTAACGGGAATAGTCGGCCCTAATGGATGTGGAAAGTCTAATATTGTAGAATCTTTAAGGTGGTGTATGGGCGAAACGTCTGCCAAAAGCATGAGGGGTTCGGGTATGGAGGATGTTATCTTTTCCGGAACTTCAAACCGCCCTTCAAAAAATATTTGTGAGGTTTCAATACAGATTGAAAATTTAGATAAAGATGGTCCAATGCAATATAATGAGTTGGACGAGATTACAGTAACAAGACGAATTGAGAGAGAGAAAGGATCAAAATACTTTATTAATCAAAAAGAAGTAAGAGCAAGAGATGCTCAAACTTTTTTTGCTGACCTCTCTACGGGTGCACACTCCCCTTCTTTAATTAGTCAAGGTAGAATTGGGGCGTTAGTTACTTCTAAACCAGCTGAACGAAGATCTGTACTAGAAGAAGCTGCTGGCATCTCCGGTATTCATGCTAGAAGAGAAGAAGCTGAATCTCGATTGGGAGCTGCAGAAAATAATTTAAAGCGCGCGGATGAGCTTAAAAAACAACAAGAAAAGCAGCTAGATAATCTTAAAAAACAAGCTGAAGAGGCAACTAGGTATAAAGAAATATCCAGAGAAATTAAGAGTATAGAAGCTGGCCTGTATTACCTTAAGCTAACTGCTATAGAAAAAGATAACCTAACGATCACTGAAAAATTAAGCGAACAGGATGACGAACTAAGTGCTGTCAAAATAGATTTGAGCCACAACAATCAATTGCTCGAGGAGGAAAATAAGAGACTAGCTCCATTAAGAGATAGAAGAATGGAGAATTTAGCCAAGCTACAAAAACTTAACCTCGAAATGTCTAATTTAGATGAGGAAGAAGCTAGAATAAGAAATTTACAAATAAAACTTCAAAACTCACTAGATACCCTAGATTCTGACCTGGAAAGAGAGAAAAGTATTTCTCTAGACGCTTCGTTGAATGGAAAAAGAATACTTGAAGAAAAAAATGAATTGTTAAAAACCGAAAAAGAAATATCAGAAACTGAATTAAAATCAGAACAAGATCTCGGTCAGTCAAAAGCAAGTTTACAAAGCCTCCAGGATCAACTCGATAGAATAATAGATGAAATTGAAAGCTATATTGACTCAGATAAAAAATTAACAAGAAATCTTTTTGATAAATTAAAAAAAATAGTCATTCAGATAACGTCTTCTCAAGAACAATATGCTGCAATTTATGGAAAAAATGAGTCAATTAAAAGTGACTCTATTAAAAGAAGAGAAAGAATTAAAAATATTGATGTTGAGTTGGAAAATTGGAAAAATTTAAAGATTAATTCTGATAAAATGATTAACGAGCTCAATGTAAGAAAAAATAAAGTTAAAACAGAAATTAATGTAAATCAAAAAAATCCTGAAAAAATTGCGACCACTAAAGGACAAAATATACAGAATGTAGAAAATACTAAAAAAAGAAGTGAAGAACTTAACGACGAACTGTCTAAAGCGGAAACAAAGTATAATCTTATAAATGAAAATTTAAAAGAGATTCAGGAAAAATTTAGTATTTTACGTGAAAACAAAGCAAGAAGTGAGGCTACTATTGAAGGTATTGAAAAAAGAAAAAAAGACCTTATCTATTCTATTAAGAACGATCTAAAATTAGATAATGAAAAAAATCTATTGTCGATCTCTAATCTAAATACTCTAACGCCAGAAAAATATCCTAGCTTAGAAAAGCAAGAATCAAGTCTTGAAAAAATTAAAAAACAAAGAGAATCTTTGGGTTCTGTCAATTTAAGAGCCGATGAAGAAACAAAAAAATATCAAAATGAGATCAAAAAAATGGAAGATGATAGAGCTGATCTTTATTCAGCCATAGTAAAACTTAAAACATCGATTGATGAACTTAACCAGAAAGGTAGGGAAAAACTTCTTGATGCCTATACAAAAGTTAATAGAAAATTTAACGAAGTCTACACAAAACTATTTAATGGTGGGAGCGCTAAGTTGGAATTAGTTGACTCTGACGATCCCTTAGAAGCTGGCTTAGAAATGCTTGTTTCTCCTCCAGGAAAAAGACTTCAATCAATTACTCTTTTATCAGGTGGTGAGCAGGCACTGACGGCTTTGTCTTTAATTTTTGCGGTTTTTCTAGTAAATCCTTCACCTATATGTGTGTTGGACGAAGTAGATGCACCATTAGATGATGCTAACGTTACTAGATTTTGCGCCTTATTAGATGAGCTTGTTAAAATAACCCAAACAAAATTTATTATTATTTCTCACCATGCTTTAACTATGTCTAGAATGCACAGATTGTATGGTGTGACTATGCCAGAAAAAGGTGTTAGCCAACTTGTAGCTGTTGATTTAGAAAAAGCAGAAGATTTAGTAGCTTAATTTTTAAAATGGCAAATCTCAATGACTTTAAAACTCGCCTAAGAATTGCAAAAGAAAAACTAAAAAGTAGCTCCAGAAATACAGATAATGATGGAAATATCTCATCTATGGGAAGTGCCTTTAAGTTAAGCACAGACCTGGTAGCACATGTCGCGGTTGGGACAATAATTGGGTTTATTTTAGATAGTTGGTTTGATACTAAACCTTGGTTAATAATTATATTCTTTTTTTTGGGTTCTGTAGCTGGAATTTTAAACGTGATTAAGACTGCACAAAAAATGCAAAAAAGAGATTAATTTTAGGAAAATTTATATGGCAACAAACCCAATGCATCAATTTCAGGTTTATAAAATTGGCCCTGAGATAAAAATTGCAGGTATTGATTTATCTTTTACTAACGCAAGTTTATTTATGCTGCTTAGTGCCTTCATGATTTGTGTTGTACTTTTTTTAGGTACAAAAGAAAAAAAAATTATTCCAGGTAAATTTCAATTAATTTCTGAGATGTTTTATAATTTTATAGCAAAAATGATAAATGATACTGCGGGTTCTAAGGCAAAACCTTACTTTCCCTTTATTTTTAGCTTATTTATGTTTGTGTTATTTTGCAACATGCTTGGGATGTTGCCCTATTCTTTCACTGTAACAAGTCATATTATTGTTACTTTGTTGTTGGCAATTTTTATTTTTATCGCTGTAACTGTTATAGGATTTTTAAAACATGGTTTTGGGTACCTAAAACTTTTTGTTCCGAGTGGTGTACCAGTTGTGTTGCTACCTCTTATTACTGTGATAGAAATAATTTCTTATTTAAGTAGACCAGTGAGTCTTTCAGTTCGTTTATTTGCGAATATGATGGCAGGTCACACTATGTTAAAAGTTTTTGGAGGATTTGTTATTAGTTTAGGAATGTTAGGGGGTTGGTTACCACTTGGCTTTTCAGTAGCATTAACTGGTTTGGAAATATTAGTTGCGTTCTTACAAGCCTATGTTTTTGCAATCTTAACCTGTATCTATTTAAATGATGCATTAAATTTACACCACTAACAATAAAAGGAGAAACAATGGAGTTAGAAGCAGCAAAAATGATTGGAGCAGGTCTCGCTGCAATCGCACTAGCAGGAGCAGGCGTTGGTATTGGAATAATTTTTGGTAATTATTTATCAGGAGCAATGAGAAATCCATCCGCAGCTCAAAAACAATTTCCTAATTTACTTTTAGGATTTGCGTTAGCCGAAGCAACAGGTCTATTTGGGCTAGTTGTGGCTTTAATTATACTATTTGCGTTCTAAGTAATAATCTGAATTTTGATGAGATTGTTTCTTTTAATAGTCGGACTTTTTACAGCAAATCAAATTGATTTGTTTGCAGCTGAGGCTGGTATGCCTCAGCTAGATCCGACGTATTGGGCATCACAAGCTTTTTGGTTAATACTTATTTTTACCTTACTCTACTTGGCGCTTTCTAAAATGTTGATTCCAAAAATTAAGGAAAGTATTGACGATAGAGAAAATAAAATCAAAGATGATTTAGACGAAGCTCAAAAATTAAAGTCAATAGCGGAAGAAAAACTTAAGCAATATCTGATAACTATAGAAAATGCTAAAAAAGAGACTCTAAAAATTATTTTTGAAAGCAAAAAAAAATTAAGTACTGAAATTCAAAATAAGAAAAAAAATTTCGATAAAGAAATAGAAATAGAAGTAAAAAATGCAGAAATAGAGATAGAAAAATTAAAAAAAGATTCTTTAAAAGATATATCAACTATATCAGAGGAAATGACATCAAAAGTTATTGAGCTCGTTTCAGGTGAGCCGCTTAATCAAAGTAGTGTTAAAGCAGCTGTATTAGAATCGACTAAAAAAAACCTAGGTAAATACTTATGATTATAGATGCTACTTTTTGGGTTGCTGTCTCTTTCTTTATTTTTATAGGGGTTTTAGTCTATTTCAAAATACCTAGTAAAATTATCAACGTTCTAAATGAAAACATAAATACAATTAAAAATGAAGTTGATGCTGCCGAAAATCTTAAAGATGAATCGAAAAATATTTTAAGTGAATATGAGAAAAAAATTAGCAATGCAAAAGCAGAGGTTAAAGTTATGCTTAATGCTGCTACAGACAGCGCTGAAAAAAACGTATTGGCAGCCAATGAAGAGTTTCACAGCCAGATGGAAAACCGTAAAAAAAATACCGAAGAACGAATTAAGCAGATAAAAAATCAAGCCCTAAGAGATATTAAAAATGCTTCGGTTAAAATTGCTATTAATTCTGTTGAATTGTTATTAAAAAACTCTTTGGATAAAAATAAATTAAATAAAATATTTACATCAAGCGTGGAAGAAACAAAGTCGGCTTTAAAAAAAGCTCTACTTAAAACTTAATTTCTGTAATTTAAATACTTTTAAAAAAATAATTTATATAAAGTCCAAAAAAAAGGGCGAGTAATTAAACTCGCCCTATTCTTAAATTTGTAAATCTACTATCTAATAGATTTTGAACTAGTGTTTTGCATTGCAACAGCCCAAATAATAAGACCAAATGCGATCTTGTTTAAAAAGTCTGCGGCATTGTAAAGAATGTTAAGTGAGTCAACATTCACTCCACCAGAAGTTAAATAACCAAACATATAAC
>Ga0307986_10002935_pt1 | contig 12022 bp, 9 predicted proteins | sample EllFjometageno82_FD_203170 | JGI IMG/M metagenome (GOLD analysis project Ga0307986, IMG submission 203170) | Marine microbial communities from Ellis Fjord, Antarctic Ocean - #82 | ecosystem: Environmental > Aquatic > Marine > Unclassified | place: Southern Ocean | collected 2014-10-09
AATGTCCCACAGAGAAGACTTGCAGTCTGAACTGTTGGATAATACAATGTTTACAAGGAATTAATCTGTTGGAACAAGGTATTTGCAATCCTCTGCGTAACCATTCCGCCACGTGGCCATGTAGGTCTAGCTAGGTCAGACTTACGTAACTACTGGACTTTATACCATCAGAGATTATTTTATCAATGATGAGTATGCTGAAAAAAACTAGTGCGAGTACCCCAGGAGTATCCCAGGAGATTGGTCCCAGCTGTAGAATTTAAAAGATAACTAAATACTAAGTATTTTTTCTAAGAATAAATACAAAAATTATTGAAGTCATCATCATTATCAAGGCATAAGCGGCTGTTGGTATAATAAAAGTAGTTATACTTTCACCAAACATTTGTGTTCCAACAAACAGTGCTAAAGTTCCATTTTGAAGTCCACACTCTATTGAAATACATCTTTGTTGTGCAACTCCAGATGCAAAATATTTTGCAATATAAAACCCTAAAATCATCATTGTTAAGTTTAAGATTAAAACAACTAAACCTGCATTCATAATATAAGAAATAATATTATCCCACTCCTCTATATAAATAGTAGCAAACACCAACATAAATAACATTACTGAAATTCTTTGAATTAACGAAGCTTGATTTTCAACAAAATTTTTAGCAAAATGTCTAATTACCATTCCAATTAGTACTGGAACTGTAACAACAAAAAACATTTTTAAAGCAATACCAGTCATTGATATTTCTTTAATTAAATTAACTCCAAAAAAATCAACAGATGCAAACATTATAAAGGGAACAGAAATAATACTAATCAAACTAACAACTGCAGTTAGTGATACGGAAAGTGCAATGTCACCATCAGCAAATTTAGTAATTACATTTGATGTAACACCACCAGGCGCACAGGCAATCAACATTAATCCAATAGCAAGTTCTGCTGACAGGTTTAATAGTAATGCTATAGACAGGGCAACGATTGGTAGCAAAACTAACTGAGAAATAAATCCAACTAAAAAATCTTTTGGAATTTTAACTACTCTTATGAAATCTTGGATAGTTAAGCCCAATCCAAGTCCCAACATTATTAACGCTAAACCTAATGGGGCTATCTTTGTTGCGATTTCCATTTTTCCAATCTACTAGAATTCTTATGTAGCAACAACATCACTTTTGCTAAACCCAGAAGTTTGAATGGAATTATGGATGAATTACGGATGAATTTTATGCTAGGTTGATTTAGATAAATTAAAATAATTAAAAACTGAAAAAGAATTATAAATTTTTATACGGGAAAAAATATAGGAAGAAAAGTTTTTTAAAATTACAGGAATTATATTATTTCTCTAAGTTGTATTCAATAAATTTATTTAACATAAAATAAAATAAATATTTTGAAAACAGCATTTAGAAATGATATTCTCTTAACACCATCAAAGGAGGTGCGATTATGAATGTATCACCACCTGAAACATAACTGGTGTGATTTAATAATCAAAGACTAACTAAGACCAAGAAAACATAAATCCATTATTATGGATTACAGCGTATACAGCTGACTTATAGGGGAACTCTTTTGGAGTTTACCGAAAGGGTGACCCCCTCTTAAATATTAGATCACATAGTTTTAAAGTAATAGTAGTAAATCTAGTGTGATTTTAAATATTAATTCATAATATAAATTTACTAAAGTAGGAAAGTGCATAGAGGCTATTTAGTTACAGTTGCTATGATATATAGGAGGTAGAAAATTATTGATTTTTTTATGGTTTAAAATTTAAAAGTTTTATAGAAAACGCAATAAAAGAACAAAAAGAATTAGATGAAAGCTATCGACAGTCTAAAAAATTAAAAAAGAACGAACTACATCAGAAAAAACACAAGAGGAACTAGAGCCAATACCTCCATGCCCAATTTCAGATGAATAAAACTCTAATATACGTCATGTGTTATGTTATCGGTGTATAAGACTGCTTATATTCACATTGTCACATGCAAAGTTTACAGTTCTAATTCATGTTAATAAATTTCAGTTTCTGTGAAAGAATTAGTTTAATCAATTGTAACAATTTTATATGGTAGTTAGAAAAGTACTTAAATTCTTCGATAAAAAAAAGCTACTGAAGAATAAACCTTCAGTGATCATTGGTTTACGATCAAAAAGCACTTTAATTGGAAGGGAAAAAATCGTTTCTCTTAAAAAAATCGGCAGAAATAAAAAGAACAACATGTAAAATATTTTAAAGTAAAAAATATTAATCAACATTACAAAATGACTTTTAACACAGTAGTCACAAAAAAATGAAAACAAAAGAAAAACATAAAGATCTTAAAAAAAAAGTAAATATTGCCGAAGAAAAAAGAAACACAAAAAGAGGAACAAACAGTTGGCACGATTTAAGAACACTAAAGAAACTGAAATTAAATATGAAAGACAAGCTATCAAAAAGTAAGTAGGGGCGTGGCTTTTTTACTGGCCCCCAAGGTCAAGACATAGGTAACCTTACACCATTAGAGATTATTTAATCAATAACACTACAAAAATAGAATACTAAATTTCTGATATAAATTTAATAAAGTTTTATGGTTTCCATTACATCTCTGGATTACCTTTCAAATGTGGAAAGTAAAAAATAGTTTAAGTTACTTACTTTTTTATAAAGTGACACAACGATCCTGATATTCTATTATGCCAGTATTCAGAACCTTGGTATGGAGATGTAATAATATCAACCTTTTTATCATCTAAAAAGTCAATAACTGCTTTTTGAACTTCAGAACCTAAGTAACAATCGTGTAAAATTACATGTCCACCTACAGTAAGTTTGTCCCACCAGTTGTTTAGATCATTAAAACAACCATCATAAGAATGATCTCCATCAACAAATAATAAATCAAATGAAGTTATATTTTTATAATTTGTTTTTTGTGAGTCACCTACAATTAATTCAACGTTTTTTTTAATATCTAATTTTTCAAAAATTTTTAATAACTTTGAGTCATTTTTAGGCGCGATATAAATAGAAAATATTTTTAAATTATCATTTGCTAAAGCGAACAAAATTGAACTTCCGCCATTAAATCTACCTATTTCCAGAATTCCTTTTTTAGCAAACTTAGCCACAGAAAATATATATTCCATCTCCCAAGGCTCTAATCTTATAAAATCAGAAGGTATCAAGGTAGCTGGTGAAAGATTATAGCTTAATATGTTGCTATTATTAATAATTTCATGTGCCCATGGCTTATTCTTAAAAAATAAAAACTTGTAAAGCAATTTTTTTACAAAATATTTAATCTTATCTTTAATTAAAAAGTGTTTTTGATTATTTAATCTTATATTTCTGCAAGCAGCACGTAAGATTTCTAGATTTTTTTTTCAGTTAAATAGTTATTATTTTTTGTCATTGATACTATTTTTAAAAGTCCTTTATTATCAGAATTGGGAAATTAAATATATTTATTTTGTGGCTAAGTTTACAAAAAATTTATTAAACGCACATTAACTAACTTTTTTTTCTTCAGTATTAGATAAATTAACGCCAGTATCGGGATCAAGTTCAATTCCCAAAGGAGTAATTGTTGTTGGCAATGGTGTAAAAGTAGATTCAGGGTTGGTTTCAATTTCTCTTTGGTTCAGTCTATAAAAACCAAATACAATTATCAAAAAAAGAAAAAATAGAAGGTGAATAAAAAAACCATTTGGTCCTAGGAAATGCATTAATGTAGAGCAAATTATAGGACCAGCCATTGCACCAAGTCCAAATAAAATATTTAACCCGCTACCTGCCGCAACAAACTTTTCTTTTGGAATGTAATCATTAACAAGTGCAAGATTAAGAGAGAATAATGGAAGAGTTACACCTGCGAGTAAAATTATAAATATAAAAAGTTTTGTTTTATCCATAACGGTTGAAAAATAATTAAAACTCACAGCCGACTCAATGAATAAATTTGGTAAAGAATTACCTATACCTGAAACAAAAATTGCAGAGAGTGAAAAAATGAAAGCAGCTATAGAAGATCCTATTATGATTTTTCTTCGGTCATATTTATCTGAAAGAGATCCGATGGGCCATTGAAACAGGGCTCCGGCTAGCATTACACATACCAACAATAAAGAAGTTTCAAAAATAGTTAATTTCATCGTGAATGCATAAACAGATAAAAGACTAAATATAGGAGCAAAAATAAAACCCGTACAAAACATAGAAACACTTCCAAATGGTGAGATTTTAAACAGTTCTTTAATTTTAATAGAACTATTTTTTTTAAATTTTGGAGGCTTACGTTTTGTAAGAAGTATTGGAATCAATGCTACTGAAAATAATAAAGAAATCAAAATAAATGGTTCGTAATGTTTAGGGTTACTTACATTTAATAAAAAATTTCCTAAAGCCATCCCCACGTAAGTAATCAACATGTAGAGTGATAAAACTTTTCCACGAGTTTTATTGTTAGCTCTATCATTCAACCAACTTTCAACAATTATAAATATACCAATCATACTAAACCCAGTTAAAAATCTCGCTAAAATCCAAACATATGGATCAACAAAAACAATATGAATTAAAGAACTAAGTGAAGCCATCGAAGCGAAAGCTGCAAAGACTCTTATATGTCCAACTTTACCAACAAGTTTTGGTACTATAGTTGCTCCAATAAAAAAACCAACAAAATAACCAGACATCATTGTACCTGTTGCAATAAAATTAAAATCTTCAATTACCGATCTAATACCTAAAAGATTTCCTTGAAATCCATGGGATACAACAATAATTCCAAATCCAGTGAAAAGTGCCCAAGAATTTATTATAATTTTTACCACTTCTTAGCCATTATGCTTTTTGTATAGAAACGCAACCATATAATTTACTAAAAACTTCATTTTAGAATTAGAATAATATTGCTTTTAATTAAAGAGAAATCTATGATTTTAACAAGTGCATTCATTTGATATAGAATTATTAAAGTAGTAATCAGAATATTCGTATGGAATTTACAAAATATAACCACTCAACACAGGAAAAAAAAATATATGATTATTGGGAAAAAAATAATTTATTTAGTCCAAAATTAAAAAAAAACACAAAAAAAACTTTTTCAATTGTTATTCCTCCACCCAATATAACTGGCAAATTACACATGGGGCATGCTCTCAATAATACCTTGCAGGATGTTTTGATTAGATATTATCGTATGAATGGATACGAAACTCTGTGGCAGCCAGGTACTGACCATGCCGGAATTGCTACTCAAGCAATTGTTGAAAAAAACCTAGCCAAAGAAAATTTAAATAAAAATGACATTGGTAGAGAAAAATTTATTAAAAAAGTATGGGAGTGGAAGGAAGAGTCAGGTAGCTTAATCCTTGAACAGTTAAAAAAACTTGGTTGTTCATGTGACTGGTCACGATCCAGATTTACAATGGATGATGAAATGTCGAAAACCGTTATGAAAGTTTTTGTAGCTCTTTATAACAAAAAGTTAATATACAAAGATAAGAAATTAGTTAATTGGGACACTAAATTGCAAACCGCTATTTCAGACTTAGAGGTAATACAACATGAAGTTCATTCTCAGCTTTACTTCATTAATTATCCTATAGCAGAATCAAAAGAATATATAACTATCGCAACAACAAGACCGGAAACAATGATGGGTGACACAGCTATTGCTGTTAATCCTAAAGACAAAAGATTTAAAAGTTTTGTAGGAAAATTTGCAGTAATACCAGTCGTAAACAGGAAGATTAAAATTATTGAAGATCATTATGCTGACCCAGAACAAGGCACAGGAGCTGTTAAAATTACCCCGGCACATGACTTTAATGATTACAATGTTGGAAAAAGAAATAAATTAGAAATTATTAATATTTTAGAGAAAGATGGTAAAATTAATGAAAACGGTATTAAAACATATGTAGGTCTTGATAGATTTGAAGCTAGAAAAAAAATTATTAATGAACTCAAAGATTTAAATTTATTAGAAAAAATAGAGAATATTAAAAATAAAATACCCTATGGAGATAGATCAAATACTATAATAGAACCCTTTTTAACTGAGCAGTGGTTTGTAGACGCTAAATCACTTTCAAAAAAACCAATTCAAACTGTAAAAAAAAAGAAAACAACTTTTTTTCCTGATAATTGGACTAAAACTTTTAATCAATGGATGTTCAATATTGAACCATGGTGTATTTCAAGACAGATTTGGTGGGGCCACAGAATCCCCATCTGGTATGGTCATGATGGAAAATTTTTCGCAGCAGAAAACGAACAAGAAGCATTACTATTAGCCAAAAAATATTATAAAAATAAAAATTTTAAGTTAGAACAAGAAACCGATGTTCTAGATACTTGGTTTTCTTCCGCTCTTTGGCCTTTTGCTACCCTTGGCTGGCCTAAAAAATCCATTGAATTAAAAAAATTTTACCCCACTTCAGTTTTAGTTACTGGTTTTGATATAATATTTTTTTGGGTTGCTAGAATGTTAATGATGGGAAACTTTTTCTTAAAAGATCCTCCTTTTAAAAAAGTATATGTTCATGCTCTTGTTAGGGATGAAAAGGGACAAAAAATGTCTAAATCAAAAGGCAATGTCATAGATCCACTAGAATTAATTAATGAATATGGAGCTGATCCTCTTAGATTTACCTTAATATCCATGGCATCACCTGGACGTGACGTAAAATTATCTAAGGATCGCGTTATTGGTTACAGAAATTTTATTACAAAAATATGGAGCGCAAATAATTTTTTAAAACTAAATAATTGTAAATATAAAAAAGAAACTGATACAAAAAAAATTAAACTTAAAATCAATCAATGGATTTATTCTGAATTTTGCAAAACAAAAGAATTAATTAATATACACCTTGAAAACTTTAGATTTGATGAAGCTAGCAAAGTTGTTTATAATTTTGTTTGGCATTCATATTGTGACTGGTACTTAGAGTTTTTAAAACCTATATTTATTTCTAAAAATAAAGCTTCTATTATTGAAGCTAAACAATTCTCTTTGTACATGCTTTTAAATATACTTAAGTTGTTACATCCGTTTATTCCTTTTTTTACAGAACATGTTTGGCAAGAGAATAAATTAGACAAGGAAGAAAAATCTGATCTTATTGAATCATCATGGCCTGTAACTAAAAAAATAAAGCTATATAAAAAGAATTCAATAGAAATTGATTGTATTATCGATATAATTAGCGCAATTAGATCTACAAAAGTACAACTAAACGTCCCGCCAAAAGAATATTGTGATATTGTTTATTTTCAAGAAAGTAAAAAAATTAAAAAATTTATTAACAACAACATAGAAATAATAAAACAAGTAGGTAGAGTTAATAATATTATTTTTAAATCAGATAAAAATGAATCAATTATCCAAATTATTATTCTAAAAGAAAAAATAGGTCTTAAATTTGAAACTAATATAGATCTAAATACTCAAAAAGACAAATTAACAAAGAAGTTAAAAGACTTAGAAGAAAAAATTATTTCTTTAAGTCAAAAACTTAACAATCAAAACTATGTCAAAAAAGCTCCAAAAGATATTATAGCTAATGATAAGATTCTATTTAAAGATTTAACGATTGAACAAACTAAATTAAAAAGTATTGTATCTAGTATTAATTAAATGACTAAATTTGATAAAAAAAAATTACCTAGTAGACATACTTCATTAGGAGCAGATAGAGCTCCACATAGATCTTTCTATTATGCAATGGGTGAAACCGAAGAAGACGTTGCTAAGCCTTTTGTTGGTGTTGTTTCTACTTGGAATGAAGCTGCTCCATGTAATACAGCGCTAATGAGACAAGCTCAATCAGTTAAAAAAGGTGTAAAAATTTCTGGTGGCACCCCAAGAGAATTTTGTACGATTACAGTGACCGATGGAATTGCTATGGGCCATGAAGGAATGAAGTCATCTTTAATATCTAGAGAAATAATTGCTGATTCCGCAGAATTGACAGTTAGAGGCCACTGTTATGATGCATTAGTTGGAATTGCAGGTTGTGATAAGTCTTTACCAGGATTAATGATGTCTATGCTTAGACTAAATGTTCCAAGTGTTTTTATTTATGGGGGGTCAATTTTGCCAGGAAGGTACAAAGGTAAAGATGTAACAGTCGTAGATGTTTTTGAAGCTGTCGGAAAGCATTCAGCGGGCACAATGTCTTCAAAAGACTTAAGAGAATTAGAACTTGTTGCCTGTCCAAGTGCAGGTGCATGTGGAGGTCAATTTACCGCGAATACTATGGCCTGCGTTTCTGAAGCTATTGGTTTAGCTTTACCATATTCAGCAGGAACACCGGCTCCTTATGAAGAGCGAGATAAATATGCTTTTGAGAGCGGAAAAACAGTAATGAATTTATTAGAAAAAAATATTAAACCTAGAGATATAGTTACGAAAAAATCTTTAGAAAATGCGGCAACAATTGTTGCTGCCACAGGTGGTTCAACAAATGCTGCATTACATCTACCAGCACTTGCTAATGAAATAGGTGTTAAATTTGACTTAATGGATGTTGCTAAAATTTTTAAAAAAACACCTTATCTTGCTGATTTGAAACCAGGAGGAAAATATGTAGCTAAGGACATGTGGGAAGCAGGCGGTGTTCCAATGTTATTAAAAACTCTTTTTGACGGAGGGTATATACATGGTGGGTGCATGACAGTTACAGGAAAAACGATAGAAGAAAACTTAAAAAATATTAAATTTAATATTAATCAAAAAGTACTTAGAGAATTTAACAATCCTTTGTCACCAGATGGTGGGGTTGTTGGATTGAAAGGTAATTTAGCTCCAGAAGGTGGAATTGTTAAGATAGCTGGCTTAAAAAAATTACAATTTACTGGCAAAGCAAGATGTTTTGACAATGAAGAGGATGCAATGTCAGCAGTTCAAAATAAAAAATATAAAGATGGAGATGTAATCATTATTAGATATGAGGGACCAAAAGGAGGACCAGGAATGAGAGAAATGCTTTCTACTACTGGAGCAATATACGGGCAAGGTAAAGGTGAAAAAGTAGCTTTAATAACTGACGGAAGATTTTCTGGTGCCACAAGAGGATTCTGTGTCGGTCATGTAGGACCTGAAGCAGCGCTTGGTGGTCCTTTAGCTTTGCTACGTAACGGTGATATAATTGATATAGACGCCAAAAAAGGAACGATTAATGTTCGACTATCCTCCAAAGAATTAACAGTGAGAAGAAAAAAATGGAAACCGAGAAAACCTCAGTTTGGTTCTGGTACTTTGTGGAAGTATGCTCAAACTGTTGGGCCAGCTTACTTAGGTGCACCGACACATCCAGGCAAGAAAAAAGAAGTTAAAGAATACTCAAAAATTTAATGAAAATAAAGCCGGTAATATTGTGTGGAGGTTCTGGCACTAGACTTTTTCCAAACTTTAAAAAAAGCCCTTCAAAGCAATTCATTGATTTTGGAGGATGGACGATATTCGAAAAAACTTTAGAACGTATTAAAACTTCATTTTTTGACTCACCTATAATTAGTACAAACAAGATTTATGTAAATTTAGTTATAAAGATTTTAAAAAAGAAAAAAATTAGTAAATATAAAATTATACTAGAGCCATCAAAAAAAAATACAGCAGCAGCTATAATAAGCTCATCACTTTTAGATGAAATTATGATTAATCAACCTATTTTATTCCTACCATCTGATCATTTTATACCTCAAAAAGAAAAATTTAATAAAATTTTAAATTATAATTTAAAAAATCTAAGCAATAAGAACATTTTTATTTTTGGAATTAAACCAAAAACGCCAAGATCTGATTATGGATATTTATTAATTAAAAAAATAAAAAAAAATATAAATAAAGTTATTGATTTCACAGAAAAACCAAAAAAAACAAAAGCCATAAGTCTTATAAAAAGAAATGCTTTATGGAATTCAGGTATAGTACTAGCAAGAAAAGATTCTATTATAAATAATAGCAAAACCCATCAAAAAAAATTATTTAACTATTGTTTAAAATCGCTAAATAAAGTGGATCAAAATAAAAAAATTTTTACTTTAAATAAAAATTTCTTTAATAAAATTAACCCTATATCTTTTGATTATGCTATTTTAGAAAAAGCCAAAGAAATCAACGCAATTAGTTTAAATATGCCTTGGTCTGATTTAGGTAGCTGGATTGAAATTTTTAAAATAATAAAACAACAAACAAGAAATAATATAATTAAAAAAAACACATTCAATAGACCCTGGGGTAATTATAAAAATTTTTTTAAAGGAGAGAAGTTTTTATTAAAGGAACTAACTATTAATAAAAAATCTTCAATTAGCCTCCAAAAACATTACTTTAGATCTGAACATTGGACAATTACAGAGGGAAGACCAAAAATAACAATTGGTAAAAAAGTTTTTTTTAAAAACATAAATGAAAGTGTATTTATACCAAAAGGTTCAATTCACAGAATTGAAAATATTTATAAAAAACCCGTTAAAATTGTTGAAGCTCAATTAGGAAATTTATTAAAAGAAACTGATATAGTTAGATATCAAGACATTTACGGAAGGGTTAAATAATTTCAATTTCTATAGGCGTGTGGTCCGAAGGTTTAGTCTTCGAGCGTGGTTTCTTATTTATTTGAACTGATTTTATGTTTTCTAATAAATTATCTGAAGCCAAAAAATGATCAATTCTTAAACCATAATTTTTTTGCCAAGAACCAGCCATATAATCCCAAAATGTATATTCTTGTTTAGTTTTGTTAATTAATCTGTAAACGTCTTTAAATCCGTAATTCAATAATTCCCTGAAAATTTTTCTAATTTCAATTTTGAATAATGCATCATTTAAGTATCCTTCATGATCATGAACATCAATCTCATCTGGTATGATGTTAAAGTCACCTGCAATAAGTATATTTTTTTCACTTAAAACATTTTTTTTAACAGAAACTAAAAATTTTTTTAACCATCTGATTTTATATTCATATTTGTCTGTATTTACAGGATTACCATTAGGAACATAAATATTAATCAGTTTTATTTTTTTTTTATTTATTTTTACATCTCCACAAATTATACGTGATTGTTTTAAGTCGTCTTTAATAAAATTTAGCTTGATATTGTCTATTTTTATTTTTGATATAAACGCTACACCATTATAACTTTTCTGCCCAAATATATACGAATTATAACCTAATTTTTTAAAGTCGTCCGCTGGAAAATTTATATTTTCAGTTTTTATTTCTTGAAGAAAAATAATTTCAGGATTTTCAGATTTAATATATTCTATAATGTTTGTTATTCTTGCTCTAACAGAATTGACATTCCATGAAATTATCTTCATCTATACAGAAAATGATAAACCACACCCACATGATGACGTTGCTTTTGGATTCTCAATTGTAAACGAATCTCCAATCATTTCTTTTTTGTAATTAATAATAGACCCGTTAATAATTTCTAGAGAATTTTTATCAATAATAGTTTTATTAAAAATAATATCATCACTTTCAATTTGATTAACAAATGAAAAATTATATTTAAAGCCTGAACATCCACCCCCTTGAACAGATATTCTAAAATAACAATTTTTACCTTGTTCAGATATTATTTTTGTTATTTGTTTCTTAGCCTCTTCTGTAAACTCAATTTTATTAGTCATATGTTATAAATAATGTATTATACAATTTTACTAATTCTTATGCAAAAAAAATTAATTCCTTATTTTTCAAATTTAGCAGTTCCTCTTAAATCGAGAGGTAGAATTTACCCGGAACCCTTAAGCCATTTACGTACTCCATATCAAAGAGATAGAGACAGGGTAGTACATTCAACTGCTTTTAGAAGGCTTAAACACAAAACACAGGTTTTTGTAAATACTTCAGGAGATCACTTTAGAACTAGAATTACACATTCACTAGAAGTCGCACAGATTGCAAGAACACTCGCTAAATATTTTAATCTAAACGAAGATCTGTGTGAAACACTTAGCCTATCCCATGATCTTGGTCATACTCCTTTTGGTCACGC
>Ga0307986_10002937_pt1 | contig 12013 bp, 7 predicted proteins | sample EllFjometageno82_FD_203170 | JGI IMG/M metagenome (GOLD analysis project Ga0307986, IMG submission 203170) | Marine microbial communities from Ellis Fjord, Antarctic Ocean - #82 | ecosystem: Environmental > Aquatic > Marine > Unclassified | place: Southern Ocean | collected 2014-10-09
CCATTGAGGTCTAGTAGTGGTGAAATTCAACGTACTGAGTTTTTCTTAGATTTGTTGCCGGAAAGAGGTAATACACCAACAGGTCTTCAGCTTGATGGATATACGTATACTTGGGCATTAACAGACAGAGGACAAAGACCTGAAGGTGGCCAGCGACCTATGTCGGAATTAATCGGATCCGAGAGAGCACTATCCAGGGCATCTGAAGTATTTTATATATTTATCATAGCTACTGCGCCTTCTGAATTCCAAGGTTTTGTTGCCTCAGAGTATAACGGAACAGTTGAATCATATAATATAGGTCAGCGAATATCAACGAGACCTAGAAGTCGTGAAGTAATAGCACCATACGTTCCACCTGTTGTTGTAGAAGAAACTGCAGAAATTATAGCAACTGGTGAGGATAGCGCGAGTGCTGTTGTCGTTGATACCAGCACATCTAGTGATACATCTAGCAGTTCAGCTACTAGTGCATGTGTAGGTCTTGGTTGTTCGGATCCATTTGGCGCATTAGGAGCAGCAGATATTGAACCAACATGTGATAGTTTAACATTGTTCAATCCATATGCTCAAAATAAGTCCGGTAATCTATATAAACAGCTTAATAATATAGTAAGCGACATATTCGGACATACTGTTAATTATTTTAGGACTACAGCAGATGTTAGAACTAAAGATGTGACTTTAATGGAGTATTCACTACATAACGTCGCAGCAAAAGACGATATAAAAATACTAGTACCTGATAATGAATTCCCTGAAGAAGCAGCTACATTCGATATTTTCGGAATGGAGTTTGCAGAATTCGAAGTTCATATTGTACATGAGAAGTTTAAAGCAATTTTTGGTTCTGGTGTTAGACCGCGAGCAAGAGATTATATGTATATACCTATAACCAATAAAATGTATGAGGTAAATTCCGTTAGTATCGCCGACGAATTTAATGCTACTAGATCCTATTGGAGATTAAAATTGACTAAATATCAAGATAGAAGTTCAGTTATTAAAGGTGCATATGAAACGGCAACAGACGATTTAATAACGGGAATTGAAGAAGTATTTGGTGAAGAGATTAAAGACGAACAAACAAAAGATTCAAATCCAGTACAGTTTCAGACAATTACTAGAGTATTAGAAGATGGTTCTAGAACATATATTGATTCTGGCTTAACTATAGTTGATGAAGCTATTGTAAATAACTTCCAAACAGTTTCACATAATCATTATGATTTAAGCAAAGTAGCTACGGGAGTAAATGCACTTAAATATGCAACAGCTTCTAATATGCCTATAAACGGACAGATTGCAGTAACCGCATGGTTTAGACCAACTTTCGAAATAACAGACACTGTAGGTTATCACCTTATTAGTGATAATATATCTCAAGGTGGTTTTGATGTTAAAATAAGTACATTAAAGATAAGTGTAATAATTAATGGTGTCGTAAATGACTTCACACACAACACAAGTTTAAGCAAAACCAAGTGGTATGGTATTGCCGTAAATATTATGAATAATTCTGAAAATATTCAAGTTATGTTATATAGCCTATCAGTAACAGGACATGTTAGTTCTATGGTTCAAGAGTTTACTCAAACTAAAGATATGGTAGGAGGACAACAATATTGGACTAACACGTCACCTTATATTCTTAAGGGTGGTAAGCTTAATATTACGTGCCTTAGAATATTCGATAAAGCAATTGAAACTACTGAGATGCAGAACATATTAAACCAATACGTAGTTAGAGATAATCAGCACGCATTAGTTATTGATAATGCTATTCCATCATTAGGGTATCAGAAGTTCAAGAATGCTAGATAGCATAATTGAGATATATACTCTATAAACAAATTTATTTATGTCAGAACAGAAGAAAACAATTAAAGACCAAGCGGAGGATATACGAAGAGATTTGGACAGTTTAATTGGAAATGATACAGAAACTATTGAAGAAATGGTAGTAACTGATCCAATGCTTCCAGTAAAAGAGCGTGAAGTTTTACCATCTTTTAAGGAAATCAAAACAGCATCCACCAAGAGCGCAAAGAAAACTATTTCAGCTCTTATGAAATTCTACCTAGACGAGGATATTATTGAACGTGATGAATATATCCAAGCTAAGAAGACTATCGATGAGATGACAATGGCTTCTCTTGTTTACCAGCTAACTGCAGGTGAAAGAGCTCTAACAATTCTACTTGAAACTATAGAAGGTGGAGAGATTGCACCAAGAATGTTTGAGGTGCTTGCTACCCTTCAAAAATCAATGCTTGATATTATTAAGTCACAGACCATGTATTTGATGGCGACTGAAGAATCTACAAAGAGAATTGCAAGAGATATTGAAATCTATAGAAAGAAAGATGATACCAGAACAATAGAAGAGGCTGGAGGAGATTCAAGTGACGCAAATACAATGAGAGGTTCTAAAGATTTAATGAGATTAATTAGAGATGGTATAAATACAGATGAGGTTGAAGATGTTGATTCAACCGATATTGAAGAAACGAAAGAATAATGTCAGATTTTGTAGGAGATAATAAATGGATTCCAAAGGAGGAATCAGATGCTTCAAGCGAAAGACAGGTTTGGTCTACTAAAAGTATAAACGATTTAATGATCGCGCTTGACAAAGGTTATAAGCCTCAAGTTCGTATGCCGTTTTATGAGGGTAAACAAATGCTTCGTAAGGGTAATATTGTTTTTGAATATACTAACGAAGAAATTACAGAGATAGCTAAATGTGCTAAAGATATTGTATACTTTGCAGAGACGTATGCTGTTGTAATGACAGATGAGGGAATCCAAAAAGTAAAGATGAGAGATTATCAAAAAGATTTACTTAAAAGTTTCCAAGATAATAGATTTAATGTTGTAGTAGCAGCAAGACAAATGGGTAAAACAGTTACCGCATCTATTTTTAATGCATGGTATATGTTATTCAATTATGATAAGACTACTTTACTTTTAGCGAATAAAGCTGAAACAACAAAAGAAATTATAGATAAGGCTAAGGTTGTAATGGAGAATCTTCCATTCTTTATGAAGCCAGGTATTTTAAAATACGATGTAATGTCAATGAGAGCTGATAATGGTTGTAGACTTGTAGGTCAATCAACAACAGCAAAGGCCGGTATTGGTTTTACAATACATAATTTATATTTAGATGAGTTTGCCCATGTACATCCAACGATTGTAGATAGTTTCTATGAGAATGTATATCCTACGTTATCATCATCGAAAGTTTCTCGTATCAATATTACATCAACACAGAATGGATTTAATAAGTTTCATGAGATTTATAGTAATGCAGTTAAAGGAAATAATGAGTACATACCAACTAGAATAGATTGGTGGCAACATCCTGATAGAGACGATGAATGGTATGAAAGAGAGATGGCAAATCTTGGTTCTGAAGAGGCGTTTAATAGACAATATGGTAACGAATTTGCAGTTGCATCTTCTTTATTATTAAGTCCAATTTCTCTAAAGAACTTTAGAAAGGTTATGGGACCTTATGATTGGCATGATTTAGATGACTTTTCAAATATACATACGGAAACTCAAGGATTCTTAGGATTTAGAAAAGGCTTTGATACAGAAGATGCTAAAAATAAAAAGAGATTTTGGTTATTTTCAGTAGATATTGCTGAAGGTTCAGGAGGTGACTATTCAATTATTAATGTTTTTGAAGTTAATGCAATGGAACACGATGATATAAAGAATTCAATAAATCCAGGAGCGATGTATGACTTCTTTAGATTAGAACAAGTTGCATTATTTAGAAGCAACGAACACACTATTGAAGACTTTGCAAAGATTTTATACACACTAGCTCTAGAAGTTTTTAACGGAGAGAATGTTAAGATGGTAATAGAATACAATACATATGGAAGTATATTATTAAAATATATGGGAACAGTATTTCCTTCTAGAAATGAATTTGAAGATGAGATGGTACTTAGATTTAAACATAGACATGATTCAAAGGTAGTAAAACATGGACTTAAATTAAACTCAGCAAATAAATCAGTATTTTGTCAAAACTTTAAAAAATTAGTAGAAGGTAATAGAATTAAGATTAATGAGTTTGAAACAGTCACTGAAGCATCTGTTTTTGGTTCTCTTACTAACGGATCATATGGTGCCCAATTAGGCAATGATGATATAATAATGTCTTGCGTAAATTCAACAGAATTTTTTAACACAACAGCGTATGCTGATTATATTGAAGAACTTTTAGATTTTACACAACATGATACTATAAAGATAATGGAAGAAGTACTATATAAAGACAACACAACACCAGGCGATTTACAATACGACATATATGATATTATATAGTAAATTTCGCAGATAAACTAGATATATAACTAAAGAAAAAATAAATTAATAAATTATGGCAATTAGTCCTCAATTAAGACAATTTAAGAGTTCAGGTGTTTACCGCTTAGAATTTGACAAATCGCAAACTTCAAACATTAATGTTAGCACTTTAAGATTAATGGTAGGTCACTCTAAGAAAGGTCCTTTCAACACTCCAGTACTTATCGAAAATCAAGAAGATTTCAAAAATGTATATGGAGGTACAGATAAAGCATTAGAAACTCTTGGAATGTTCTTCCATAGATCATGTTTAGCTGCATTAACAAGAGGTCCTATTCTTGCTTTAAACATGCAATCATTCGATAGTAATGATCTTGGAGCTCATGCAACGCTATGGACTGAAGGTTCTACTGCTCCTGGTAGTTTAGTTGCTAGTGGTACAAGTGCATATACTAATTTCCATGATATGGATAAATTCATGAAACCAACAGATACTGCTCTATTATCAGTAGTTTCTAATACTAATGATAAAGTAATTTCATTCACAAACTTAAAGAATGCAGATATTACAATCGTTGCAAGAACTGCTAAGGATGTTGATGGATTTGAAGTATTAGCTGAAGAATGGTATGGTGCTGGAAATGTTCCAGATTATTTACATGCTAAAGATTATTTATCTGACTTTATGATTGATCTTTTTGTATTTAAAGGTACATTCACTCCTTCATTATTAGATACAGATCCAGTATTCGGTAAGTACTTTTCAGCAACAGGACTTGAAAAAATTCATTTAGATGAATTTTCAAACTTAAGAAACGTTACATTATTAGCGAAATATACAGGTTCTTTACTTCCAGGATTTAAAACTATGGAAGGACAGAATGTTTATATTGAATCAATGATTAATGCAGAAGCTAGAAGAACTGGTTTATTCTGTGCGATTGATGAAGATAGAGTTCTTGCTGATATAGTATCTAACAAAAATAATGTTAATCAAGTAGGTCATGGAATTAATGCAAACATCGCGACAAGTTTCCTTAGCTATGAGAATGTTCTTAGACAATCTACATTCACTGGAGATGTTAAAGAACAAACTTTAGTTACATTTACTAACGATCTTAATAACATACCAACATGTACAATAACTTATGACACTAGTACTACAGCAACAAGTATTGGAATAGCAAAAGGAGATTATTTACCAGCAAATACAACTAATTATGCTGGAAGACTTGCAAGGGTATTACAAGTAGGTACTGATACTTCAGTATCTAATATTACTACACTTACTATTAAGACAGACATTCCAATTGATAAAACAGCTATTTTACTTATAGATGATGAGGACTTTCAAGATGGTACAGCTTCTGCATTATCAGTTTCTGCTGCATCAGGTGCAACAGTATTATATGCTGCTAATGCAACTAACTGGTTATTAGATTCAACAACACCAGCAGTTGACCATAACGTAAAATTCGATGACGCAGGTGGAGCCCTTAATGGTTCATTCCACCCAACTACAGTAGAAGATAAAACAGCGTCAACTGTACCAACTGCATTATTTACAGTTGACCATGATTCATTAGCTGCAGTCGCATCTGTACCTTCTGATTTTGCTATGGCTGCCGCTTCAGGTGCAACTACACTATATGTTGAAGATGCAACTAATTGGGAAGCTTCTGGAAATTTAACATATACTGATTTATCACCATCAGTATCAGCAACTACTGCAATTTCAAACATAGATAATGAAACTGCATCAACTGCGTTCGTAACTTCACTAAATAATGGTGGAGTATTTACAACTGGAGATTCTACATTAATATTAACAAGCGTAACTGGTATGCCATCAGCTGGAGTCCTTACCCTAGCTGGAAATGGAACAGTAAGATATTCAGCAATATCAACACTTACGCTTACTGTCGTATCAGATACTGTAGGAGGTACTCCAATTGTAGATGGTACAAACACAGCTTCTCACGTTGGTTTCTACGAGTTAACTGTTACTGGTATTGCAGCTGCTGTTGCAAAAGACGCTGCAGCTACTGGAACATCTTTTGGATATGCTCTAAATGGTACTCAATTAACAGTTGCTGGAGCAATTGGTAATATAAGACCAGCTGGTGTTTTAATATTCGCAGGCGGTCAAACACTTACATATAAAAGTTACGCATCTCAAATATTTGAAATAGAAGCAAGTACTGGAATTACAGCAAGTTCACCACTTATCCACGGTCAAGCAGTTGCTACCGCTACAGGTTTCTGGGAGTTAACAGCCCCATCTGGTATTTCAGCTGCTGTTACTAAAGGAGGAGCTATAAACGGTATAATTGAAAATGTACACGTTGTAGAATCTGTGATATACTACAAACCATTCGAAAGTGCTGCATCAGAATATACTCCAATTTCAGTAGCCGGAGCTACATTCGCAGCTGCTACAATTCCAAATGCATTAGGTATGTTATCTGGAACTGGACTTGCAGGAGCACTTGCAGATAAGGATATGATAGACTTTAGATACATTGTAGATACTTTCAGTTCTCCTGGTTTATTAACTAAACATCAGATTTCAACACTAGCAAGAACAAGACAAAATGCTTCTGCTATTTTAAATGCACCTACTGTTAAAGACTTTAAGAATTCAACTAACCCTTCTTTTAAAGATGCTACTACTTCAGCGTTTAAAACTTCATTTATTAAAGAAGGAGGAAATTTAGCTCTTAATCCTACAACTTTATATGCTTTACCTGGAATTACTCAAGGAGCTAACTACGCGTTCTATTATGCTCCTGGTTTATTAGTAAAAGATAATGGTAAAAACATTATTGTTCCACCAGCTGCTTACGTATCTAACAATTACTTAGATAAATATACCGCTGCTACACCTTGGTCTATTATTGCAGGTCCTCGTAGAGGAGTTGTATCTGGTCCTGGAGTTGTCGGAGCTGAATATACTTTTGATAAAGCTGATAGAGATATTTTAGAGCCATTTGGAATTAATCCAATTGTTTTCCAAAGAGGAGTTGGTTTAACTATTCTTGGAAATAAAACAGGACAACAAGCAATAAAATCTGCTTTAAGTTCTGCTCACGTAAGAGAAGTATTAATCTACATCCAAAATGGAATAGCAGATATTCTTAAAGATTATGTTTTCGAATTCAATACTGTTCAGACTAGATTAGAGATTAAAACTTTAGTCGATTCATTTATGGAATCAGTTAAACAAGATGGTGGAGTTTACGACTTTAAAAACATCATGGATTCTACTAACAATGATACTGAAGTAATTGATAATAACATGGGAATTGTAGATACTTACGTTGAACCTGTTAAAGGATTAGAAATTGTAGTTCATAGAACAACAGTTCTTAATACTGGAGAAATTGCAACTGGTAGTTTCTTATAGAAAATACGAATATATATTAAAAATAAATAAATAAAATTATGGCATTACCACACTATTCACAAGATCAAACAAGCAAGAAGGGTAAACACTTCGAGCCTGTTCAGTCGAACCTGTTTGAGGTTACAATTCTACCTCCAGCTGGAGTAAAAGACTCAGGTCTATTATTACAGCACATTAATTCAATTAGTGGATTAGATTCATTATACAAAGAAGTTGCAGCAGTAGAACAAAAATACAAATTTGCTACTCGTTCTTACGCTGGAATGCCAGATGGTTCTGCAGCTGATGTTACTGTTAACTTTTCATTAAACTTGAATGACGCTAATCAGGCTTATCTTTATAAGACTATAAGACAATGGTATACTTCACAATATGATCCACAGACTGGAGAAATGGGTCTTAAGAAAGATTATACTGGAACTATTATTGTTGTACAGTTTAATAGAGCTGGAGATATTTACAGAACTATTACTTTAGAAGATGCATTTATTACTTCTGGTTTAGGAATGACAGCAGAATTAAGTTACGAATCTGCAGATCCACAAGCTTTAGAAGTTTCTTGGAGATGTGATACTTGGAAAGAAGTACTTTCTTAATAATAATTAAAACTAATTTAAAGGGCAATTATAGTGATTGCCTTTTATTTTTTGAAACAAAAACATAATATGTTATACTAATAATACAAGACAATGACAAACAAACTAAATAAGAAGCTACAGGTTCTTTTGTCGGAGGAAATGGTAACAACAATTAATAGAATAATCTTAAACGATGCATTAGAAAATGAAGAACGACCAATATCAATTTCTGCTTTTATAAGAGATTTGATAGAAAAAGAAATTAATCAGAGACCAATAACTTCGAAAGAATGGGACAAAACTAAAATAAGTAAACTTAAAGACAAATAAAATGAGCAAAGACAAAAAGACAGAAAAAGATTTAAACGAAGATTATAAAAATCTCGTAACTTCAGCAGAAAATGCAGGAGAAGCATCTACCGACGAAAGAGTAGAGCAAGGTAAAGTTGATATGGAAAGATTTAAACCAGATACTGCAGCATCTGCAGATTTTCATTTAGGTTTTCATGATATTCCTACAGTAGAATTACCTTCAGCAGGTATGTTTTACCCAACCGATACTGAAGTATCTATTCGTTCTGCGAAAGTTTTAGAAATTAGACACTTTTCTACAGTAGACGAACAAAGTATATTAGATGTCGATTCTAAACTTAACAGTATATTAGAATCATGTACTAGGGTTAAATCTGGTAAAAAGATGATGTCGTATAAGGATTTATGTGAAGAAGATAGATTCTATGTTATATTATCAATAAGAGATTTAACATTCCCAGAACCTGAATCAGCTTTATCGTTAGACCATAAAGATAAAAAGGGTAAAACTCATAGTATTGCTGTTGAGAAGAAATACTTCCAGTATTTTTCAATACCAAAAGAACTTGATAAGTACTATAGTAAAGATGATAAAACTTTCTTAATTCAAACTAAATCATTTGGTACAATTACAATGAGACCACCTTCAGTCGGTATCATGCAACAGATGACTGGATATATTAAAGACCGTCAAGAAGAGGGTGTAGAAATAGATCAATCAGTACTTCAAATCATGCCATATCTTATAAGTGAGTGGAGAGGTTTTGATAAGAAGAGAATCTTTGATTTTGAAATGGAAATGAATGGATGGTCAAATAAGAAATATAGTTTAATTTATAAATTAGCAGAAAAAATGAAGATTGGTGTTCAGCCTAATATGCTGGTAACGCTAGACGGTGGGGAGGACGTTGAAGTTCCTATCAACTTTCGTGACGGAATCAAATCTCTTTTCATTGTTCAAGATTTCGCTGGAGAACTTCTTTAAAACGAAGTTTTACGTATATCTTAAATTACACATACAGCCTTCGGAACTTGATAACATGGAATACTATGAATTCCAATATCTTGTTAAAGAGCTTCTCGATCATTTAAAACGTGAAAGTGATGCAAATAAAGGTCAACAAGAACAACAGAGTGGTGCAATGGGTAATATGAAAATGCCTAACATGAAAATACCTAACATGAAAATACCGAAAATGTAATCCTTAAAATCCATCCTAGTCGATGGATTTTTTGGATATATAGTATAGGTAAAAGAAATCACCACCCCAATAATTTATGAAGAGCAATAAAGAAATAGCATTACTTCTTAATCCATTACAGAGAATAGCAGCTGCTAGCGAGCATACTATGTTAATGACGCAAGAAATGCATGGTATTATAACCATTGATTTAAAGAAGGCTGCCGTCGACACATCGAAAGAACTCAAAAGACATACTGCAATTCTTGGTGAAATTAGAGATATTTTAAAAGCACAAGGTAAAGGTAAAGCAGAAAAAATAAAAGGAGGAGGTCCAAAAATACCCGGGATGGGTGGATTTGCAACAGCCGCATTTGCCATGGTTGGCATTGCAGCAGCGTTACTTATTTCTGCAGGTCTATTAAGTATTATGCCAGTTCCTAATGTCGGTCAGTTTATAACTGCAATAGCCCTAACGGGGTTATTTATGCTTATTATACCACCATTTATAAAATTAGTAGAAGCTATAGAAAAATCAGGAATGGGTGGAAAAACTAATAATATCGCAGACTTTAGCGCAAAAGCAGCCTTAAAGCTAGTTGGTATTGCTGTCCTAGCGATGGTCGGTATGACAGTAGGTTTAGTATTATCATCATGGGTTCTTCAATTAATGATGCCTATTACTCTCCAACAATTTGTTAGTGCGCTTGCTATTGCCGTCATATTTATTCCAATATCATGGGCGATCGGTAAAGTTCTTAACTCCTTAGTAAAGAATAAAATTTCAATGAATAAAAAGGGTATGAAAACTCTTGCGATGGTTCCTCTTGCGATGGCTGCAATGGCGCTAGGTATTGTAGCAGCAGCTCATATATTACAGATGTTGCCTAGTACTTTCCAAGCACCGCCATTAATGTGGACGTTTAAGGTAGGTTTGGCACTTTGGATGTTTTCTTTTACTTTTTCAATATTAGCGAAGGCAGTAAAAGGAATGGGAAGTAAGGGTTTACTTATGGTAGGTCTTGCAATTCCAATACTTGCAATGGGTCTTGTTGCTGCATCTTGGATAACTATGATGTTACCTAGCGATTTCAAATCACCACCAGTTGATTGGACGTTTAAAGTAGGTTTGGCACTTTGGATGTTTGCTTTTACTTTTGCAATATTAGCAAAAGCAACAAGGAGAATTGGACCTAAGGGTTTACTTATGGTAGGATTAGCAATTCCAATACTTGCAGCAGGCCTCGTGGCTGCTGCATGGATAACTATGATGTTACCAGATGAATATAAACAACCACCATTAGAATGGTCGTTTAAGGTAGGTTTAGCACTCTTTATGTTTGCTGCTACTTTTGCTGTATTAGCGAGATCTACAAGAGGATTAGGTGCTAAAGGTTTATTAATGGCGGGAATCGCAATTCCAATAGTTGCATTAGGTCTTGTAGCTGCCGCTTGGATAACTATGCTATTACCGGATGAATTTAAAGCACCTCCTGTTGATTGGTCTTTAAAGGTCGGTTTAGCCTTATTTGTGTTTTCTTTTGGTTTTATTGCAATAGCTTTAGCAACTAAGATTATTGGTGTACCTGGAATGTTACAAGGTCTTTTAGGAGTTGTCGCTGTTTCGATAGGTATTTTAGCGGTTGCTTGGCTTTTCAGTGTATTGCCTGATACATTCATAGCACCTCCAATGGATTGGTCTATAAATGCTGCAATTTCTTTAATAATGTTCGCAATACCAATGGCGATTATAGGAGGTCTTGCCATGTTGTTGACTCCAGCTGGATTATTATTAGGAGCAGTAGGTATGATATTATTAGCTGGTGTTATTTGGGTAGTTGCATGGATATTTAGTAAATTACCAGATGTAAATGTAGGAGCACTTGATAAACTATCAAGAGGTCTTATGTCTCCAGTACATGCGATTATAGATGCATTAGCGAGATTTAAAAATGAAATAGGTATTGATCAGATGATTCCTCTTGCTGGAGGATTATTAGCAATAGCAGGTGCATGGTTAGCATTAACTGCTGCAGTTGCTGGTCAAGCTATCGGTGGTGTATTTGCATCGATGGGTAATATGGCATCAAGTGCTCTTGATGGTATTACTAGTTGGTTTGGCGGAGATGAAGCAGAAACACCGTTTACTATATTAGATGGTTTAGCTAAAAGATCTGGAGCAATTATAAAATTAGGTAAACCTCTTG
>Ga0307986_10002938_pt1 | contig 12013 bp, 11 predicted proteins | sample EllFjometageno82_FD_203170 | JGI IMG/M metagenome (GOLD analysis project Ga0307986, IMG submission 203170) | Marine microbial communities from Ellis Fjord, Antarctic Ocean - #82 | ecosystem: Environmental > Aquatic > Marine > Unclassified | place: Southern Ocean | collected 2014-10-09
CATCACATATCTTTAAACCAAGAGCCGTTGGTGAAGGAATGGGAAGAACTTGGTATGCACCCTGGAGTAATGGCTCAGCTTATGCATTGCCTATTGCTGTTGGGGCTAAAATGACACAAATGGAAAACAGAATTGTGTTATGTAGATTTAAAGATGGTTATGGTCCGGTTGGAGCATATTTTTTACACCTTAAAACTTATACGCAAAATGCAAATGGAGAGAATTATGAGAAGAAATGGTACGATCAAACTAAAGAATTAGTTGGTGAATATATTGATCATCATCCAACTCCAACTTGTTTACGAAACCACGCATTTATTCAAGAAACTATTGCAGGTGGTGGACCTATTCACATGGTTACTACTGAAGCCTTCCAAGATCCACACCTTGAGACAGTTGGATGGGAAAACTTTTTAGGAATGACTGTTGGCCAAGCTGTAGTTTGGGCTTCACAAAACATTGATCCTAAGTATACAAATCCTGAATTAACTACATCGGAACCATATGTTATGGGTTCTCATGCTACTTGTTCTGGAGCTTGGGTTAGTGGTCCAGAAGATTTATCACCACCAGAATATTTCTGGGGTTACAATAGAATGTTAACTATTGATGGACTTTTTGGTGCAGGAGATACTGTCGGTGGCAGTGCACATAAGTTTTCATCTGGATCATTTACTGAAGGTCGTTTAGCTGCAAAAGCTGCTGTTAAATATATAAATGATCAAAAAGCGGAAGACATTAAAGTTACAGATAAACAGTGTGAAGATTTTAAAGAAGCAATCTTTAAACCCCTTGAGACTTATCAAGTGGCTCAAAACGAAATTACAGGTGGAACTGTTTCACCTAGTTATATCTCTCCAATTCAAGGACTTCAACGTCTACAAAGAATTATGGACGAGTATGTTGGGGGAATTGCAACTAATTACATGACTAATGGTAATATGCTTAAAAGAGGCCTAGAATTATTAGCTTGGTTAGAGGAAGATTTAGAAAAAGTTGGCGCTGAAGATCTACACCAGCTTATGAGAGCTTGGGAGCTAAAACATAGAGCTTTAACTTCTCAGTGTGTAACAGAACATACTATGTTCCGTGAAGAAACTCGATGGCCTGGTTACTATTACAGAGGTGATCATATGAAACTCGATGATGATAATTGGCATTGTTTGACTGTTTCAAGACGTGACCCTAAAACTGGTAAATTCTCATTAGAAAAAGTGCCCGTTTACCACATAGTTGATGAGAACGAGAAAAGAAAAGCTTCTTAAAAGAGTAAAACTTAAATTATGAATCTTCTAGAGAAATCAGATGATGAGATTATAGCAATTGCTAAACCTATTTGGGATAATCTTGTTAAAACATCCAATATGAAGGATTATGGTGGTTTTACAAAAGATTTTGGAACTCAGATGTTATTTGGTGCCAATGAAGTGGAACTAGGAAAGCAATGGGCTAACAATAAACTACTAACTAGTTTAGCAGAAGATTATGTAGCTTTTGGTTGTCTTAGAAGAGGTTTGAACATAACTGTATTATTCAAACAAAAAAGTAAAGAGATTGAAGGTGAATTCCTTGGAAGATTGGTTCTTGGTGTTGAGGGCGAAGATATCAAGGTCTTTGGTGCAACCATTTACTAATCTTAAAAAAAATTAATCAAAATCCAACTATTGATTGACAATTAAACAACTGGTGTTATCTAAGCTCATAGATGCCTGAATTGCTTAAAAAACTACCATTAAAAATAAAAAAAAATAAACTAAAATCAAGCATATTTGTTGGTCTTTCTGCATACTGGATCATAATTATTGTGGGCACTTTAGTAAGATTCAATTAAAGTTAATAAGTTTCAATTGTAGATGTTTTTTTAATAAAATTAAGCATTTACAATTTAGATTATATAATTAACTCTTTATTGAAGATTTAAATTATTTTATAGTTAATATTCAAAGCTTATGAAAATATTTATAACTGGATCATCAGGGTTTATTGGATTCCATTTATCAAAAAAACTTTTAGATAAAGGTCATAGTATTCATGGATTTGACTCAATGAATAATTATTATGATGTTAAATTAAAAAGAGCTCGATATAAAATTTTAAATAAATATAAAAAATTTTCATTTACAAGAGGTAAGCTTGAAAATCAAAAAACTCTAAGTAATTCAATTTTAAAATTTAAACCTAAAACAATAATTCATTTAGCAGCACAAGCAGGAGTACGATACAGTATTGAAAAACCTCGAGTTTATTTAGATTCTAATATAACGGGAACTTACAACGTTATTGAGCTTGCAAAAAAAGTTAATGTCAAACATTTATTAATTGCGTCTAGCTCCTCAGTCTACGGTGCAAATAAAAAATTACCATTTAAAGAAATTGATAAAACTGAAACACAGTTGAGTATTTATGCTGCAACAAAAAAATCTACTGAAAGTATAGCTCACTCATACTCAAATATATGGAAAATACCAATTACGATGTTGAGATTTTTTACTGTTTATGGGCCTTGGGGAAGACCAGACATGGCTTTATTTAAATTTACTAAAGGAATAATTACTAAAAAAAAGATTGATATTTATAATAATGGCAAAATGTATCGTGACTTCACTTATATTGATGATATCGTGGATGGGATTAGCGCATTAATAAATAAAGCTCCTAATTTAAAACAATTAGGAAAAATTAAAAATGACAGTTTGTCTCCTATTGCTCCATTTAGAGTTTTAAATATTGGTAATACTCGTAAAGTTTATCTTTTAGATTTTATTAACGCCTTAGAAAAAGAACTTGGTAAAAAAGCTATAAGAAACTATATGCCTATGCAAAAAGGTGATGTTAAAATGACTCTGTCGGACACCACGTTGCTTAAAAAACTCACAGGATATAATCCAAAAACAAACTATAAAGTTGGAATAAAACAATTTCTAACGTGGTATTTTGATTATTATAAAATATAATTAGTGATTAATAATTGTTGATACATTTCTTCAATTTATTTAAGGCGAAACTTAATTTCTAAGTTCATTATTATTGTTATCTATTTATTGACAATGTTATCGTTGAAGCATAATTAGTTAATTATAATTCTATGGATGTTTTTTTACCAATTGCAGAAGTTTCAGTTAATATTGTTGCAATATTTGCCTTAAGTGGAGTAGTTGGAATTCTTTCAGGACTTTTTGGTGTTGGTGGTGGTTTTTTAATGACACCTTTTTTAATTTTTTTAGGAGTGCCCCCAACTTATGCTGTAGCCAATGAGGCAAATAATATTCTTGCGACATCAGTTTCTGGTTCAACTACTCATTATTTAAAAAATACACTTGATTATAAAATGGGTTTAATGATTGTTATTGGTGGATCTATTGGAACATTACTTGGAATTTGGACATTTACTTATTTCAAAGGAATTGGAAAAATTGATATTGTTATCTCATTAGCCTACATGTACATCCTGGCAATTATTGGAACAGCGATGTTAGTTGAAGGGCTTGGTGAGATTGACAATGCTAGAAAAAAAATTTTAACTAAAAAAAAATTACACGTTCATTACTGGATACATGGTCTTCCATTTAAAATGCGATTTCCAAAATCAAAACTATATGAAAGTGCTTTCACACCAATTATTATTGGTTTGATGGTTGGATTTATTGCAGCCATAATGGGAATTGGTGGTGCCTTTATTTTAGTTCCTGCAATGATTTATATTATTGGAATGCCAACTAAATTAATTCCTGGCACATCTTTATTTGTAACTATTTTTGTAAGTGTGATTGTTACTTTTCTTCATGCATTTAATTATGGCTCTATTGATTTAATTTTAGTAGTTATGTTGGTTCTTGGATCTATTGTTGGAGTTCAAGTTGGACAAAAATTAGGAGAGACAATTGATAGTACTGGTTTAAAAACTCTTTTAGCAATTTTATTATTGATAGTTGGAATAGCCATAGCTTATGATACTTTCTTTGCAGAACACTCAACTCAAGAAATATTTAAAATCGATGTGAATAATTTAAATCCATTATCAATGTTCATTAAAAAATTTTCAGTTGAAATGCCAACTTTATATGGTCTATTTTCAATTTTATTTGCTGTCACGTTAGGTGTAGGAGCTGCATTTATTAGAAGATTTTTTTCTAATCTAAGAAAAAAATATTTAAAAAATTCTGCTTAATTAAGAATTTTTTTTAGAATTTTATTTTTATATTCATTAGAAAACTTAAAATAATTCTTAATAAAATATTCTCTTATCTTTTTACTAACTCTTTAATATTATCTTTATCAATAACCTCTATAATTTGTTTATAGTTCCAAAAACTGATATCTAGATAGTCTTTATGGATATTTTTGTTAAAAAAACTTATTATCAATAATCTATTAGTTTTGTTTAAAAGAGATAATTCTTCGCTTAAATTATTTGGAAAAAAGAGTATTTGCTTACAATAAAAATGTATCAGAAAAAACATAAACTTGTTAATTCTTTTATGTAAATTAAAGGTTGGGTAAAATCATTATATTAAGTTAACTCAAAACCTTTTAATTTTGATGTTAATGAAAAAATATTTAACAAAAAGACTATTTTAAATAAATTTGATATATTTTTAAAAAAATACTCTTTGATATTTTATTTAAGACAGATAGTGTAATTTTTTTAAAATGATTAAAAAAAAAGCGAAATCCTCTGCTATTAAACTACCGTCTAATAAAAAATTTGGTTATTTTTTTAGTGCCATTTTTTTAATTGTTGCTATCTACCTTTTATATTCAGCAAATAAAACCGTTGGATATGTACTGGTTATTCTGGCACTACTTTGTTTTGTCACCACAATCATAAATGCTGACGTGCTACTCCCATTCAATAAGTTATGGATGCGCTTCGGGCTTTTACTTGGAAAAATAATCAGCCCCATCGTTTTGGGAATTATATTTTTTGGGTTATTTACTCCTTATGGCATTGTAATGCGAATGGTGGGACGTGACGAACTTCGCTTGAAGCGACTAAAAAATAAAAGTCATTGGATAATGCGCTCAAACGACTCACCACAAATTAATTTCAAGAGGCAATTTTGAGGGATAACTATAATGGAATTTATTAAAGAACTTTGGGATTTTCTTTGTTTTCGTAAAAAACTTTGGCTTGCACCTGTCATCATTGTAATGCTGATATTAGGTGGACTGCTAATCCTTGCTCAAGGTTCAGTTATTGCACCATTTATTTACACATTATTTTAAGGGTTGAACTATGTATATTCTAGGTATCTCAGCTTTTTATCACGACAGTGCTGCATGTTTAATTAAAGATGGTGAAATTATTGCAGCCGCACAAGAGGAGAGATTTTCTCGTAAAAAACATGACTCAGATTTCCCTCATCATGCAATACAGTTTTGTTTAAAATTTGCTAAGATCGATGTTGAATTAATTGATAGTGTCGTCTTTTACGAAAAGCCGTTTATGAAATTTGAACGTTTACTAGAAACGTATTTAGCGTTCGCACCAAAAGGATTTAAGAGTTTTGCAAAGGCTATGCCAATCTGGATTAAAGACAAGCTTTTTCAAAAGTCTGCACTTATTAAAGAGTTATCACTCACGCTTGGTAGTGAAATAAATTGGGGTGAGCGTCTTCTCTTCTCTGAACACCATCTTTCTCATGCAGCAAGTGCATTTTACCCTTCACCCTTTAAAAGTGCAGCAGTCTTGACCCTAGATGGTGTTGGTGAGTGGACAACTACGTCTTTTGCAGTTGGCAAGGGTAGTGATTTAAAAATACTGAAGGAAATCCATTTCCCTCATTCGTTAGGACTGCTTTACTCAGCTTTTACCTATTACACAGGATTTAAAGTTAACTCTGGCGAATACAAAGTGATGGGCTTAGCGCCCTACGGCAAACCTCTTTATGCTGATTTGATACGTGAAAAACTTATTATAGTTGCTGATGATGGTAGCTTCCATTTGGATATGAGTTACTTTGATTATGCGACAGGTTTAACGATGACTAACAAAAAGTTTGATGTATTGTTTGGTGGACCACCACGTTCATCTGAGACAGAGTTAACACAACGTGAGATGGATTTAGCTGCATCAGTTCAAAAGGTAACAGAAGATATTGTTATTCAATTAGCTAAAGGAATTGCGAAAGAGACAGGTGAACGAAACCTCTGTTTGGCTGGTGGGGTTGCGCTTAATTGCGTTGTTAATGGCATACTTTTACGTGAAAAAATATTTGATAATATCTGGATCCAACCAGCAGCTGGTGATGCAGGTGGGGCACTTGGAGCCGCATTATCTATTTGGTACTTACACCACAATAAAGAGCGCAACACACACTCTGAGCGAGATACAATGAAAGGTGCCTACCTGGGGCCAGAATTTATTGATGATGAAATAGAAGCGGAGCTAAAAGCGTGTGGTGCTACTTATAAAAAGCTTTCAGAGGAAGATATGATAGTACGAGTTGCTACCACGCTAGCAGATGAAAAGGCCGTAGGCTGGATGCAAGGACGAATGGAGTTTGGACCAAGAGCACTTGGTGGACGAAGTATCATTGCTGATCCTCGCTCCCCAATGATGCAAAAGCAACTTAACCTTAAAGTAAAGTATCGTGAAAGTTTTCGTCCATTTGCACCAAGTATTTTAAGTGAAGATGTAACAGAGTGGTTTGATCATGATACAGATAGCCCTTATATGCTTTTAGTTGCCAATGTTAAAAAAGATAAGCGTCGCGCAATGACAGCTGAACAAGAAGCGTTGTTTGGCATCGATAAATTAAATGTGCCACGCTCTCTAGTACCAGCAATTACACATGTTGATTACTCTGCACGGATTCAGACTGTTCATGCTGATACCAATCCTCGTTATCACGCTGTGATATCTAAGTTCAAAAAAATGACAGGATGCCCTATTGTTGTTAATACATCATTTAATGTACGAGGGGAGCCAATCATATGTACACCTACTGATGCGTTCAAGTGTTTTATGGGTACAGAGATGGATATACTAGCTGTTGGCAATTTTTTCATGATTAAAGAAGAGCAAGATGAGGCACTGAAAAAAAATTATGAGGAACTTTATGAGCTGGATTGATTATTACGTCGGAGTTATAGCCTTATTGATATTCATTTTGGCCCTGATGCTCATGTTCAATAAAACAAGATTTTTTTCTTTTTCTTTACTTTTTGCTATTAGTATTTTTTTTGTAGGGCTAAAGTTTATTGAAAACATTGTTCCTAATAGCAAAGTATACCAAGAATCTAAAAGGGCTTCTTTTATAGAGGCTACTAAAAACAATAGTGAGGTAGTGCTTAACATACTTCCATCCTCTTGGCTGTTAAGTCTTGACGCTCGTGGAGAAGATTCACTTTTAACATCTGAGTATAGACAGCAAATCGGTGGATTCTTACCCTTAGGATCCGCTCCAAATGTGTTAACATTTTATTGTGCTGAAGATGAGGGATTTATATCTTATAAGACTGATCGCTTTGGTTTTCGAAATGCTAATTATTTATGGGAAAGTAAGATGCATGACATAGTAATTATTGGAGACTCCTTTTCTGAGAGCGCTTGTGTTGAAACATCGTTGCAAGAGTATTTTGATCCATCAAGAAAAATTGTTTCACTTGGTAAGGGAGGTAATGGCCCCCTAACATCTTTAGCTGTAATGACAGAATATTTAGAAGTTTACAGTCCTAGGGTGATCTACCATCTCATCGTAAGAAATGATTACACGAGACCTAAAAATCACGGTTTAGAAATCGATTTAGAAAGAGAGTGGAATGATATTCAACTCCAAAAGTATCTTAAAAATCCAGAATTTAATATTGGTTATTTCAGCTCTCTCGATCTTTCACTACTTAAAAAATTTGCTATTGATTACAGTCAACAAGTAGTAAATAAAAAAAGCCTTGATAAAGATAGCTTAATTATGAGAATGGCAAATATATTTTCATATAGCTTTATGAGAGTACAGGCACATTTATTGATAGATAAATTATCAGAAGGCGAAAATACTAAAATGCGGTTAATTGAAAAATATAAATTATTAAAAGTTTATAAAGCAATGGTTACAAAAACTAACCAAAAAAATACGCAAATAAGATTTGTTATATTGCCGACTAAATCATATTGTACAAGTGATAAGGCTCATGAGTATATCACTGACATTTTTAAAGCTGCAGAAATGAATCCACTCGATTTAACGTTTGAATTATGCAATCCAGAATTATTTGCTTTACAGGGCAATCATTTTAACTCGGATGGCTATAAAAAATTAGCAGAAATGATTACTTCAGATTTCGAATCTTTGGAAAAGTAAAGATCTATTTTTTTAATAATGTTTATTTAGTTTTTAATTAAACATATAAGATTAGTATTATTTTAATATTTATAGCCTACCGTCTGATTCATTCGCTTTAAGCAAGTATTTAATGTCATATAATACGTGATTAACTTTACCAAAAGCTCTAATTTGATCTTCAGATAATGCTTTAAATTCATCATGTGCAACGGCAAGTACAATTGCATCGTAACTATTTTTTTTTGGTTTATCAATAAGCTGAATATTATATTCATGAGCAGCTTTATTTTTATTAACCCAAGGATCATAAATATCAACATTGCAATTAGAACTTTTAAATACTTTAACCAAATCAATTACACGTGTATTACGGTGATCAGAACAGTTTTCTTTAAAGGTAAGACCCATAATAAGAACATTGGCACCCACAATTTGTATGAGTTTTTTTGTCATTAGTTTTGATACTTGCTCTGCTACATACGAACCCATATTGTCATTTAGTTTACGTCCAGCCAAGATCATCTCTGGATAGTAACCAACTTCACTAGCTTTGTGTGTTAGGTAATATGGATCAACACCAATACAGTGTCCTCCTACTAGCCCTGGACGAAATGATAAAAAGTTCCATTTTGTACCGGCAGCTTCTAATACAGACTCGGTGTCAATACCTAGCTTATTAAAAATAAGTGCAAATTCATTAATAAGTGCAATATTTAAATCTCTTTGTGTATTTTCAATAACTTTAGCAGCTTCAGCTATTTTAATACTATTAACCTTATGTGTACCTGCAATAATAATCTCTTGATACAGCTCATCAACCTCTGTAGCGATCTTTGGTGTTGAACCAGCCGTTATCTTTTTGATATTAGATATTTTATGCTCTTTATCTCCTGGATTAATACGTTCTGGTGAATAACCACAATAAAAATCTTTGTTAAATATTAAGCCCGATTCTTTTGTTAGAATTGGTACACACACTTCTTCTATTGCACCCGGATAAACAGTTGATTCATAAATAACAATGTCATTTTTTTTAATAATCTTACCTATTGAATGACTTGAACTTTTTAATGAAGTTAAGTCGGGTTTTTTATTAATGTCAATTGGGGTTGGAACAGTAATAATAAAAATACTACAATCTTTAAGGTTATCCAGATTAGCTGTATAACTTATGAAAGTCCCCTCTCTAAGTTCCTCTTTATTTATTTCACCAGTTACGTCAATTCCCTTAACAAGCTCATCAATTCGACTTTTATTAATATCAAAGGCAATTACTTCACGCTTTTTACTAAATTCAACAGCTAGAGGCAGCCCTACATACCCCAATCCAATTACAGCTATTTTTTTATTTTTCATATTTTAAATCTCTTTATTAAGTTATTAGATTCATTACACTAGACTAATTACTGAGTTATGTCATTTAAGCGTCATATCCTATAGAGCTGTATAATATTATTATAATTAAACCACTATTAAATGTCCCAAATTTTACAAGTGATAGTTTGGGTTATAAAATTTATATGAAACTTTAATAAAAATAACATCAAGTTTGAGGTAGAAGAGTGAGATTATCTATATTTTTCATAAAGATAAAAACTAAATATAACTAATAATATTGTCTAAATAACAATTTCTTTAATTTATGGATATTTTTTACTAATTTATTTTGAACACATCATATTAAAATCTATATTACCAAAAAATATAATTAATTAAAAAATTATAATACTAGTATTTAATTATAAAAATTTTATAAGTGTTTTAATTTATGAATAAAATAAAAACAAAAATTTTCTGTGATATTGCTGAGATAAAGTTAATTAAAAAGTTCAATAAAAAAAGTATCGTTAAAGGCTTTACAACCAATCCAACCTTAATGAAAAAAGCTGGTGCTAAAGATTATAAAGCTTACTCTAAAAAAATTCTTAAAATTTGTTATGATAAACCAGTTTCACTGGAAGTATTTGCAGATGACTATCACAATATGAGAGATCAAGCCTTAAAAATTAATACTTGGGGAAAAAATGTTTATGTAAAAATACCTGTAACAAATTCAAAAGGATTTTTTATGGGAAAGATTATTAAAGAATTAAATAATATGAATATTAAACTAAACATAACTGCAGTTTATAACTTCAAACAAACTCAAAAAATTTTAAAATTGATTAACAAGAAATCAAAAGTGATTATTTCAATATTTGCTGGAAGAGCAGGCGATACGGGCAAAGACCCAGTTCCTGAATTTAAAAAAAGTATTTCTTCAGCGAAAAAATTTAAGAATGTAGAAATTCTTTGGGCAAGTGTAAGAGAACCCTACAATTACATTCAAGCAAAACAATTAGGATGTCACATTATAACGATCCCACCAAGCACAATTGAAAAAATAGAAAAATTTGGAAAGTCGTTTAATCAATTAACCCAAGAAACAGTAAAAGCATTCTATAAAGATGCAAGGTCTGCGCGTTTTAAAATTTTATAAAAATATATTAAGATAAGTTTCTAAACTTATAATACTAACAATTCCAACTGTTACAGCTGCAATTAATCCAACTATGAATGGTTTATAGCCCATTGATTTCAATTCATTTAAATTGATAGATATTCCAACTGCAGCCATTGCCATAGTTAGAAAAACTGTAGCTAAGCTTTTAATATATCCAATAAAAGTTTTCCAATATTCAAAGCTACCATTTTCCAATGTAAAGATTTGGTCTCCAAAATTTCTAGCAATTATCATTCCAATAAACCCAAGCACAAAGTAAGGAAAAATACTAAATATAGAATAGTTTTTATCTTTAACTTTACCCCTGTTATATAAAAATCCAAAGAGTGGCACCATAATAACTAAAAAGGTGTTTCTTATTAGCTTTGTTACAGTGGCTACATTTAAAGTTTCTGGACTATTAAACTGCTGGTCATAAATTAACCCAGCTGCTGCTACTTGGGAAGTTTCATGAATAGCTGTACCTAAAAACAAACCTGCTTGCAAAGGTTTACCATCAAAATACCATTCTGCAAAATAGGGGTAGACAAGCATTGAGATAACACCAAATAATGTAATATTTGCTATTGCATAAGCAACCTCACTTTTTTTGGCATCTATAACTGGAGCCATTGCAACAATCGCTGTTGCTCCACAGACACTTGTGCCGATTGCTATTAAGTAAGACATTTTTGATGAAATGGGAACTTTCTTTATTAACAGCTTAATAAGAACAAGAACACTTAATATACAAACAATTATTAAAGGAATAGCGACTGTTCCAAACTTAAGAAACTCGTCAAAACTTAATCTTATTCCTAAAAAAATTATTCCTAGTTTCAAAATGTATTTTTGAGTAAAATCTAAACCAACCATCATTCCTGGTCTTGGTGTAAATGCATTTCCCATAATAATTCCAAGTAATATTGCAATCATCACAGTTGAAATTGGACTTTTAGTGGTTCCAAATATCTCTATACCAATGAGATTGTTTATTCCTTGTGAAAATAAACAGAAGACTAAAGCAAGTACTACACCAGGCAGAATGTTGATAATTTTTTGAGAATCCATATTTACAGAGTAAAGAACTTTAAAAACTAAGCGCTTCTATAGAGCTTGGTCATAACAAACTCTTTATGTCCTAAACTTTCTGCACATGTTAATCTACCGTTAGCTACCCTGATCATAGATTTAATTAACTCATCACCTGCTTCAGACATAGTCATCTCACGTGATAGTATTTTTG
>Ga0307986_10002939_pt1 | contig 12012 bp, 14 predicted proteins | sample EllFjometageno82_FD_203170 | JGI IMG/M metagenome (GOLD analysis project Ga0307986, IMG submission 203170) | Marine microbial communities from Ellis Fjord, Antarctic Ocean - #82 | ecosystem: Environmental > Aquatic > Marine > Unclassified | place: Southern Ocean | collected 2014-10-09
AGTGGTACATACTGTAAGATTCGTCTTGGAATATTACATTTATAACATCGTCAGTTGTGGACGCTATTGGTAAAGTGTCATATCCTCTGGTGTAATACCCTGTAGCTTGTGAACGATATGTCCCAAGATTTGTACCTGGAGTAAAACTATCATGAATAGTATGAGTTGCTGCTCCCGTATATTGTCCTGGTGATGTCCAAAATTCTATACCCGTAGTTGGGTTGTATAGTGATGACAGTACATTTGCTGGTGAGTTACTACCAGTCCAGTAACTACTACTGTGACCATAACTACTTGTAGCGAAATTTGCACCCGCACCATAATCTATGGACCCTGGCGCGTTTAGGTAGGAACTCTCACTACTATCTGAAAACCTTAATATGTCTCCTGTGTACGCTATAGATGGGTATGTTAACCACCTTTCAGACCATATTAACATATGATGGACGTCCCCCGTAAATTCTGTATGGTCGTCTGTCCAATCGATAATACCTTTAATAGCATTTTCTGTCTGTGTGGCATCCATAGATGTGATGTCATAGTACACATACATCACACTATTATCGGTAATACCTAAAGGTTCACAACACCCCCAACTAATACAAGAACCAGTACAAGCAGATAATGTCGTATATTCGGTAAACCCAAACATATTAGGGCTTGTGCCCACACTACCGGAAAGTTGTACACAACCATCTGTAGATGTGTTTCCCGAGTCATATATGTTTGGTAAAACTGATGCCGCGTATGAATCGGTCACACACTCATAGTGGTAACATGTTGCAGTACATGAAGACATTTCTAAATAAGTGCCAGTTGCTCCCGTTCCTTGGAAAGGTCCATAACAACCAAGTTCTGTACATGAATAAGATTGACATGATGCTGAACATGCAGATAAAGTACTGAATGCACCTCCTGGGTCTGGTATACAACCAGCATTACTACACGAGTACCCTGCAACCGTAATACAAGATGCTGTACATGCAGATTCAGTGAAAAATAACCCTGCTGGGTCTTGGTAACAAGGTGTTCCATCATAATCACACCTCCATGGGTCCAGAGATGGGAAACACACAACATCACATAATTGTTGTGTTTGATGTGGGTACTGATTCGAAGAGTTTAATGTATAATTAGTTTCAGCAGAAATACAAATTGTTGCTGGACTAGTAACACCACCTAAAGCTCCATCTAATGTTATAGCTAACGCACCTGGGTCTGCAGCAGTTAGAGATACGTCAATTCCCCACCCTTTATCTTCTAACCCACCATAAGTAGGTTGATTCGCAATCCAACCATGATTTAAGTACGGTACCGCTCCTGCGTTTGGTAACCCTTGTAAATACAAATTACCCGACCAGAAGTTAGTAGATACCCCCCCATTCGTTCCAACTGATTGATAGCTCCAATAACAAAGAACTTCTCCCGGACAACTAGGGTTGGTGACACAAGGGTTCAAAGTACCTGGTCCAAGAGGTGCGGTGGTACAATATCCATTAACATAATTACCAGTGGTATAAGTTGGGTTATCATCACATACTTGCCCATTAGGCATTACGGTACCACCGGAATAAGAAATCCATGTACCATCTAATGTACCCGTACCACCGTTTGCTACATCATTTTGGTTACCATTTAAAATTGTCTGTATACCTGACTGTATTGTATATCGGAGACTAGACCACCACCCTCCATTAGTATTAGTAGCTTCACAAGGTACCTTAACTGGAAGCATAAACGCTTTCATCATACCGGAGTCTGTAGGGTGATTATCATATAATCCAGACCACAGATTATAGTGTTCTCTAAATCTTATAGGGCTTGAATTGGGACTGAGGAGTAATGATGCCCCACCCTGTGAAGTTGTGCCATAATCAGTAGATGTTTGATGAATTAAACTAATAACAAGTGTTGGTACCGTTGGGTAGGTCGCTCCTGTTACATCTAAATCATTCCTAAGAACCCATTTCGAGAAGTATTGTCCTTGTTCGGCATTACTTGGAACACCAACATTAGTTGATAAATGGTTCCAGCTGGTAGCTTGTCGAACTCCATTCACGTAATTTGTAGCTATATAAGGAATAGATGGCCAGGCTAACCAATCCTCATATGGATAACCTCTAATACCCAAATTGTATTGTGCACCACCAATAAGTACAGTTGCTACAGAGTTTTCTGCAGCAGTATTATTCGTAACAACCCCACTTGCATTTAGTTGGTCCCAGTCATTCACACCTTGTGCTATCAGGTGTTCTTGAGTACCTACCCAACCCGAATTTGTTAAAGTTTGACAATAAGCTGTTATGGCCTCAAATATAAATTTTCTTGACTGGTCATTTTCGTTGGTGGTACCACCAGCATAATATGATGAAGAAGCATCATAGACAAAAAGTAAGTTTGTGTTTTGAGTTATTTGTGGTGGACATCCCCATCCGACACATGCGGATTGACAGGATTGTAGGTCGGGGTAAGTAGCGGTTTGTGCTGAAACACAACCCATTAGAGTACAATTATACTGAGCCATAAATTAATATATATTTTTCATTTTTATTTATAAATAAACGCACTGGGTGCGTAACATGTTATAAATAAATATCCCAAACTTTTGATTTGGGATATATTAACTGACTATAATTTTTTTATCTTTCTAGAAGTTCTTCTGTAGCGTGAGTTTTAAGTGTGAGTCCCACGTGATTTGACCGTCTAAAGTTGTGTTTGGTCCTTGGTCTATTGACAGTTCGATTGTTCCATCACTATACTCCGTAACTACCATTTGTACTGACCATTCTACGATATCTCCACCACATGCGTAAGTTAACAAATCTAAAGATAACATACCTGGTGTGTAATTGTATGATTTTATGTAACATAACATAATTTGTTCTTCAGCGTCTAAAGAATGTGCAGGCCAGTGGTTACTATTCTTAGGGTAAGTGGTTGTAGCAAATCTCCCCATCATACCTTCACCATTTATAAATGGGTTAGCTGGAGCTGAATAAATATCTATAAACCCATTTCCGTATTGTTTTAAGTTTGCTGTTGGTGATAGATAGTTTGTACTTATGTGTGAGTACGATATGTCAGCCGGTAAGTTAGTTTGTTCCGAGCAGCTAATTTCAAATTCTGCTCTTGTTACATCATAACCTTCACCGATAGCGGTAGTGGTGGAAAAAGGTAATGTTTGTGATGGTGATATTACAGTAACATCACCATTATTTGTTGTAGTATCAGTATAGATAATAGTTGTTGTGTCCGTATTGTTAACAGTTGTTGTATCAATATCATTCATATTCGTATTTGTGTTTGGTGGTGTTACAGGTCTAAGTATGTCATCTTCTTTTTCACAAGAAGTTAAAACAATTAAAACTGTTAGTAGGGGTAATAGGTACTTTTTCATAATGGTATTTTTTATTTGGTTAGACAATAGGGTCGATTGAACTACAAAGATAATCAATTTTTTTGAGATGTCCAAACTTTTTGTGGACGAATATTTTTACTTTGTGTCTCTATTATATTATACGACAAATAAAATATTTTGTTTCCTATACCGCTAGTATTCTGTAGAACTGGTCTTTGGTACTTTTGAATTCATTAGGTTGTACGCTTTTAGGAATCTGATTAACTTATCCAACCCTTTTTGGGTAAAAGCTTTTGGCCCCACGTAAACTCTTTTACCTTTTTTATTACTACCTCTTGGTTTCAGATAAGTTTTTAGTGTTGGTGGTATTACTTCACCAGCAGCAAACACCCACTTTAAAAGTTCCTTAGTATTTTTTCCGAAGGTCACTGTTAACCCCATGTCATTTGAATTTAGTAGTTTTAGTTTCTCTATTAGTTTTTTTCGTTTTTTATCTGACATGTTTGTGTCCATTTTATTTTCTAATGATTTAACCGCTCTACTATCTGGTAATAGTGGGATTATAAAACCTATATAATTACCACCCTTCATTATCGGTACCGGGGATTCATTATCTACCTTATAATTACCCAATAACTCTTCTGGGTTTCTCTCATCTCTACCATTTTCATCTTCATAAATATTTATGGTATTACTCCTGATTTTACCATTATAATAGTCAGCAAAATTACCTTTAATAGTATCTAGGTTACCTTGTTGGTCTGCTGGGTATTTACAACAATCTGGTCTTCCATCTTTATTTTCGTCCAGACATCCTTTGGTGGCATTGGCATTATAATTTAATGCTGATGGGTCAATACAACCTTGGGTTTGGGCTTTACACGAACCATCGTCTTTGGTCGCTGTCTCCATATAGTTAACAGCATCCACATCCATACAACCATTAATATATTTACAACACTTATTATTTTTACAAGCTCTTATTTCTTTTTCTGGGTGTTCTTCTTTTAATTTTTTAAAACTACTCACTTTTTCCCAGTAGTTCTCTGCCTTTGGGTCCAGACATCCTTCATAATATTCACAACAAGAATAATCAATGTCAGTGGAATCAAGTGTAATTGTCGCTTCCCCTGATTCGACATCATATGTGGCAGCTCTTTTACCTTTACAATCACCCGAATTCACTTCATCAAAGTTTGATGCTTTTGGGTCCATACATCCGAAAGTCATTTCTTTTTCAGCCTTTACTTCTACGTCAGATAACTTTGTTCCTCCTGGTTGTAGGAAATATTCAGTATCGGCACCAGTTTTGGTATCTATGGTATTGTCGTTGATTACATTTGGTTTATAACCTATGAATGTAATGGTTACTGTCTCACCTTTTTTTATACTACCTAATTCAAACTTACCTTGTGCATCTGTAGTTGTCCCATTTTGGGTGTCGGTCACAATTATATTAGCCCCCGGTAGTGGTTCTTTAGTGGCAAAATCTAGTAGGGTACCTTTAAGTACTCTGTCTGTCACTTGTTCGTTTAATAAACTAGTAGTACCATGAACGTTTTTATAACTTTCATGTAACTTTCTAATTCTATTTTTTTCTTCTGGTGATGTATTAAATAAATTGTTCATATTAAATAAATAGTATTCTAATCGACACTTTCGTGTTTATTTTCTCTAAAGTATATTGTTGGGACTGCCTCAGCTGGTTCTTCTCTTTCATAATTTTCTTCGTAATGATTGTCTGTACCATCTAATATTACATAACCCTCACCTATAAGAAAATTTAATGCGTTATCCCAAACCTCATTATCTAATTCCCGTCTAACGTAGGAGAATTTAGCCCTAATTACCCCTTCTCTATCAGAGACAGACGCATACTCACCTGTTATACTTTTTAATTTGTCCGTAATCCGACCATTAATGTCGTTAAGTTCAGATGTAAGTCTACTAATCATAGACTCCTCTTTTATTATTTTTTTAATTTTATCTTTCATTTGTATTATAATATAAATATTTCTTTAAAAAGGTGAAAACTCTCTAATATACTACCAGAATCACGTTTTAGTAACTGTTCCGGGAAGGTATATGTCCCATAACCACCTTTTACGTTTGGTCCATTATTTATTAAAAGAAAATTACCTTTATTTTTTCCTTGCCCTACCAAAACTAAGAAATCTACCGTATAATCTTTAGAGTTTCCTATACCATCCACAGTTACCATCCCGTTATCCTTAGATACTTCCCTAAATGGTTTGACTTGGAATGTCATTTCAGACCCGTCATCGTTGATTTTTATTAGGTCTATCCCCTGAAACACATCTCTTTCGTCTCCAGGACACATTCTTAACCATTTTCCTGGTCTTGTTTCTATATTTTTTAAATAGTTAAGTGCATCTTCCTCATTTTTATCTCCTGGGCCAGAACTTCTCTCTATAGCCCTTAAAACTTCGGAATGAAACTGTCCGTTTTCACTTAAATAGTCATTTTTTATGGTATCAGATGAGTCTAATAGTACACTCATATCTAATTTACCATCTTTTACAGGTTCTAAACCATCTTTTTCTAAGTTATTTAAAATTAAAGCTAAGACAAATATGTGTGCATCTACTTTATTTAACGGTGACCAACTAATTTCGTCACCATCATAGTCCACAACCCCAGCTCTATATGTTTTACAAGACTCAGTTTCAATTTTAGTCCACCTGTTTAGTGGTTCATACACAGATTTTAGTAAGGAAATCATAAACCTAGCGAATTCACTACGGTTAGAATCCTTATAAACCCTCATTGTATTGTTAAAGTTGTACATATTATATTTTTTTACTCACTAGTATCAGTATATAGATTAATATTACTTAAACATAAGTCAAAAGCTGTTCTACCATTACAATCGTTACCCATTAAACCCGCAGCTATAAATGGTACGTCTACCGGAGTAACAGTTGTCACTAACTTCATTAAGATTGCCATCAATTCTTCCGTCGATGGATTTTCTCCTGACACACCTTTTATTATAGCTGCCATTATCATCTCCGCTTGTTCAGTATAGTCATAACTACCTAATTTCATCCCACCAACTTCTCTATCACCCTTTAAGGATTGTTGAGCACACTCTAGGCACCCTTCTGGGATATCCGGTATGTCAATCTGTTCCTCAATCACAGAATTTGTTCTGTGTAATTTTCTCATCCTTTTTTTATCTTCCTCTTCAGATACATTAAGGAAGTCAGTAATATCCTCAATATCTAAATTTATTTCTACAGAACCATCTTGTATGTTATCACCATCTATAAATGTTGTATCCAAGTCAACAACCTCAACATCCCCACCTAAACCTGGAACTGAAAATCCCATTGGTGTTTCAAATGACCCAGATGAACTTGCGGTAGTAGCTTCATAAAGTTTTTTTATTCTTTCCTTCTCTTCTTTCAATAATATAAATGAATTATTTTTCATAATAGTTTTTTATATAAATAGTTTCAAATACAGTTAAGTATTTGTTGATGGTTTATTTTATTTTTACTATTTTTGTACTAATAAAACTATTAAATATGACAGGTTACGAAATAAAGGAATTCATTAGGGAAGAATCGGATGGTTCAACAACTCACACTTACGCTATGATGTGTGATGAGATATTAAAAACTCACAACACTAAAGGTGCTGCTATAGTGAATAAAGAACAGAAAATAAAAGATTACTACCTATATGGTGTTCTAGTATCTAAGGAGGTTTGGGAGAAAAAAAGAAAGCTTTCTTAACTACTTACAGTATTTTTTAAAATTGTTTGTTGCTGATTTACCTATCTCTTCTGCTGTACCACCCATCTTAATAAGATTTTCTCTATTGGCTTTTGTTATCATCCAATAAGTATCTTTTTCTGGTTCCTCGTTGATTACAGATTCTTTTAAATTACTCATTTTATTTACGAATGATTTAGAAGAATTTGTTACATTCTCACTAGGTTTTAACTTTATGGTTTGTGGTGGGTATTGTTTATTATGCCCATTTTCTAAAAGCTCATTCGCTTTTTTAATATTTTCTAATTTAAGTTTTTGTAGTCTGCTCATATTAATAAGTATTAAGTTAAAATAAAAAGGGTCCCGAAGGACCCTTAATAAATTTAGGTTTAGTTATCTTTACTTAGTTTATGAATGTCTGACCAAACATTATCTAGTCTCCTATCTAGGTTACGAAGATGTTCGTCGTTATGCCTATTCAATTCACTATAAACTTCATCAACACTACGTGATAGTTCTTCTCTAAGTTTTTCAATGTTGTCATCAATATCCATACTACCAACTTCCAAGTCGTCGACCCTTCTGTCCAACCTTACCACACCCACAACCGCACCTAATAAAGACACGACCCCAAGAGTAATTAAAACTGTTAAAATTATTTCCATGATATTTTATTTTTTATATTGTTTATGCCTCAAGGACATTATAAATATAAGTAAACTATTTGATTTTACAATAGGGTATACTTATAATTTATTAATATGACTATACTCAAATACATACTAATTCCCATTATTTGGATTCTTATTGTGGGTTCAATAATTTCTACAGTTCTTTATATAAAATCTAAATTTAGGGATTAGTGATAAAAAAAATAACTAGGTTTATCCAATTCTCTTTGATATGGTATAGTCAACAGTTCGCTATCCCTTTTTGGGTTGTGGGTCATGTTCATCTTCACTTGGTTACCTACCAGGATTGGGTTACATTACTATGTTCTATATTGTTACACTTATCTGTACTCGCTGGTTTCTTGTTAGACTGGGTTAACTACAATAAAAACCAAAACTAATATATGGGTTGACTGTCTCAACATTGGATTTGGTGTGTATTTTGGTATTTGCTACTTTGTGTGATATTTGCTTTTAAGGACTTAAACAAAAACCGTTAGGGTTATGGGGGAAGCTGACAAACTAATAAATAAAATATCTGAGTGTCAACACGAATTAAAGAAGATTCAAGATAATTGTACGCACGTACAAAAAGAGGTTAAGTTTATTAACCCTAAAGAAGGTGTTCGGTTGGTGTGTGTGGGGTGTAAATCTTTACTTGGTTGGCCTACTCAGTTTGAGGTGGATAGGTGGGTCAATAAATAATTTATATTGTTTGGTCGGGGCACCAATTATCCCAAATATCGTAGTTCGAATCTATTCCCATTTCCTATTATACTTTTCTCTCTGGTCAACCATAACATATTCTACGTTATCTTTTTTCCCACAGTGTGGACAATATAATGTTTCCAGTTTAGAAGCTTCATTAACCTTCCACTCTTCCTTACATTTTTTATCTGAACATTTGTATATGTACGTATGGCGAATAAAAACTTTATGTCCCATATTACACTAGTGGTGTTTGTTGTGACGGGTTTTCCTCAGCACCCAATTCACCAAGTAACAAAGTAATTCTTTCCATAGCCATCTCAGGTGAGTTATCCATTAAGAGTCCTTGTATTTGCCAAAGGTTCTTTATTATTTCTTCAGTGGACAATTCCGTCACTTCCACTTGGTCCATATTTCTAAGTTTGTCTAAGGAACCATCACCATAAAAATATTCTGGATTCCCACCTGGTGTATCCATACCAGCATCTTCATTTATATTGTGTAGACCTCTAATTCTACTCTTTTCTGATTCGTTAACACTAAATCTATTTTTCATAATATTTGTTTTATCTACCTAATGATTTATTTTTCCAATCGGTGAATTTGCTTATTTTACCTTGTAACATGTTTAGTTTTGCTGCTGGTAGTTCACAGTCATCTACCACTACGACAGTAGCACAACCAGAATCTACACAAAGTTGTTGGGTTAGGAATGGTCCAGCTGATACATTAGCTTGACCTACAACACAACTACCGACGGCTACTTGTGAACAAGTTGTTGGTCCTGCTGGTCCAGCAATACCGGTCATACAACACCATTCATATGTTGGGGGAGTAGGACAGCACGAGAGTGCCCATGATTGACCCAGACCTAGGTATGTGTTAAGTGATGCACAATCAGGGTATGCTAGTGTTGATGCCCATATAGGTGATACTACGAATGGTCCGAATGGTGGGTAGTCCTCTTTTAAATGCCAACATTTTTGACCTGTTGATGCCCCACCAAGATATAAATCAGCTCCAAAAGCCTGTGTAAAGTTAGTCACACCAAGTTGACCTGCAGTTGTCCCAGTAATAGGGTCAAGAACTCCAGGACTTAACTGGTATGTTTCAGTTGGGTCACAACAAGCGACAATCATATTAGGTTCAAAAACTGGTGGTGTTCCAGTGGTACAAGCTACACAATCTGATGAAATCCAAGAAATGGTTACTGTAGTGGTGTTCATTGTAAAAACTCCGACAGGTAACCCGGCCCCATTAATTGTGTTATTGTAACGACATCCGTTTGGGTCACCTGGATAAGGTGGTACTGTTATGAAAGCATCTGAACAATCCCCACCATAACCATTATTATAACAAGAAACACAATTTCCCGTATTAAAAGTTGCCTCATCTACAATCTCCAAAACTTTGTAACATTGATAATAAATTGAGCCACTCGCTTGTGTTGAAAAAAGGGTTACCCAATCACCAACATTTGGGAATATTCCATTAAGTGGTTGCCCTACAGCCCATGTATCGTGTGGTGAACCATAACCAGATAAATACACGCACTGGAAACTTGTGTTATATGGGTTAGGTGTACACGAACCATTAACGTTCATGTATCCCGCCCAAATGTAAGCTCTTTCCCCAACACCTGGTATAATTGTTTTTACGTTGTTAAAATATAACGCCATATTAGTTTCCTTTAGTTTTACAGAATTCCTTAACTAGTTTAATTAATGGTTCGTAACACCCACCAGAATCATCAGTCTTATTACCATCACATTTTTTACCCCTACAACCTACCGCTTTATCACCCATAGCCACAATATCCATCCCACATAGTGTGGTCATAAACTTTTCGTGACTTTCTGAGTCTGTAGATGTAGATTTTACTCTATCTAAATTACGTGTTTGTTCACCAACCTCTTGTTGTTTAGTGAATTTATCTAGTGAGTCGGAACCATCATCCTTCATCTCTGGTTGTTCATTAAGTTCCACTTCCACCCACTGTTCATTAATAACCTCTATATTGTGTAAGTTTTTAATTCTATTCTTTTCTTCTTCATTAACACTAAATCTATTTTTCATAATATTTGTTTATTATAAATATACGAGACTATATAAAAGGGTGGTATAAAAACGGGGGATAAAACGAACGGGACCCGGTTCCGCCGGTCCGACGAAGTCGGGACGGTTCGGTCGGGGCAAGTGGTGCTACAGATAGGTACTATTCCTCCATTCGTTCTATAATCCAGAAGATGAACTTAAAGAGTAAAAAGAAGGATAGGAATAAGAAAAGAAAGCTCTGTACTACCATCGGGTTATTATTAAGATGTCTCACAGTTATAGTGGGATTCAATATATCGGTTCCAACCCTCACGACCATACTGTTCGGACATATCAAACTCCAGAAACATTAGGTAACCAAAGAGGGTTTCATTAAGGGTGATAACATAATAGTCAACCCCATCAACATTGTCCTCCTTCGTACCAATGGTAAGTTTATCCTCCGGAATACTGTGTTCCTCACACCAAACTGTAAGGTCATCAATTAATTCGTTGTAGTAGTTCTCGTCGTTAAATAATATATCCAGTGTCTTCATAGGGCAAAGATAGTAAAAAAACCCACTATACAAAATATAATGGGGTATAAGTTATTTGGGTGAGTCGATTAATATCCCTAATCGGGTCACCTTCGGTGTGGTTGGGGGTTATCCCATAATCCAGTATATCGGCTTCCCCAGGGGTATTAACATTGTAAATAAGAAAAAAAAGAATAAGATAGACCCTATAGGAAACATAAGTGGTTTATTCATCCTTCCAAGTAACATGGTTTACACCCAACCTTATGATGGATGTTAACCAAAGAAAGGTCCCAATAAAATAGGACTCCTCCTCGAAACAATACATCCCAATTACCAATAGGTATATAGGGACCTCCATTATTGTAATTAGTTTTCTCATTACTTAGTTCTCTTAAGTTGAATCAATATCCTCTGTAGTAATTCAACTATCGTGTTAAATTGTGTATCTGTCATATTTTAGTTTTGTATATCATATCATTATCGTATATTTTCGTACCATACCGTATCACTTAAGTGGTGTGTCGGAAATCCCGACTAACCACCTATTGTTTCTTATTATGTACATTTACTTATGTTTTGTTTCAAATAAGATACATTTGAACTACCGTGTATTCCTCGTTAGTTGGTAACCATCTCCAATAAAGTGTTAATTACGTTTAACAACTTCTCCATATTTTTGTTGTATCCATTTAACACTTATATCCGTCATAATATAAAGGTAGTCTCTTATCCCTATAAAGGGTAGTTCAGTTTCTGTAAATTTTTACTATAAATTTTTTTTAGCTTTTACCCCCCAATACATTACTATAAGTAAAAGGGTCCCCAGAAGTATCGTTCCTATCATTGTATCCATACTCATAAGTATCTAAATTTTTTTATAGAAATTTTTTACGGGGGTATATCAGCTAAACTTTAAAAACGCTTTTACTTCGGGGACGGCTCTGACCCCCTTCTTAGGGCCG
>Ga0307986_10002940_pt1 | contig 12012 bp, 8 predicted proteins | sample EllFjometageno82_FD_203170 | JGI IMG/M metagenome (GOLD analysis project Ga0307986, IMG submission 203170) | Marine microbial communities from Ellis Fjord, Antarctic Ocean - #82 | ecosystem: Environmental > Aquatic > Marine > Unclassified | place: Southern Ocean | collected 2014-10-09
CTCTTAAGAAAAAAGGTATAAAAAATAAAACAGCTATACCCATTAACCAGTTAGTTACCATTATAGTGTAAAAAATATCCTGATAATCACCTCCTCTAATATTGATCACGTACCATAAAGATAAAAATGGGATTGCAGTCAATCGAATAATACTAAGATAAAGACTATAAATTGGTTTTTTAAGTGCTTGAAATACCGCAGTGGTAATGAAAAAAATAGGATAGATCGGTCCTATTAAAGCTGCAACTTTAAGATAAATGGCTCCATGAATAATTGCTTCAGAATTATTTGTAAATTGAGATAAAAAGAATTCTGCACCAAAAAATAAAATTATGCCTGCCGCTACCATAAAAGATGATCCAAATAAAAGAGCTTTAAAATACAATTCTTTTATACGGGCAAATTGTTTTGCACCAAAATTTTGTCCTCCGATTGAAAGGACGGCAGTATTTAGACCAATGACTGGTAATAAAAAAACTTGTTCAACTCTTAATCCAGCGCCGTATCCTGCAGTTGCTAGATCACCAAATTGACCTATGAAATATAAAATATTAAAGATACCAACCCCTATAAACAACATACTAAACATTATAGGTAGTGCTTGAGAAAACAATTCTCTCAACATTTCTAGCTTAGGAATAAAGCACTGAATATAAAGGTATTTTCTTAATCTACATGAATTTATTTTATAAACTAAATAAATAGTTCCTATTGATTGTGCGATCACTGTAGCTATAGCAAGACCGCCAATTCCAAAAGCTGGAATAATACCGTACCCCCAAATAAATAAAGGATTTAAAAATATATTTAAAAAAAAACTAAAAATTAAAACGTTTCTATAACTTTTTGTGTCACCTTGTGCGTTCAAAGCTCCATTTAAAGATATTTGGATCATTACTATAAAAGTCCCATAAAAAATAATATCCAAATATTCTCTTGTTAAGGCGATACTTGTTGTATCAGAACCCATTACACCTAAAAGAAAATTAGAAACATTTAAACCAAATAAAGTGACGATGATGGACATTGCAATTGCAAAAATTACAGATTGTGCAACAAACATTGAAGCCTTGGTAATTTTTTTCTCACCTATTAAATTACCAATAGTTGCGTTTGTAGCAGCACCAATACCAACACCGACGGCTATAATTACAAAATATATTGGAAATGATTTTGCAATCGCTCCTATGGCTTCTGCAGATATTCTTCCGGCAAACCAGGTATCTACCAAGTTATAAAAAGTTTGAAACAGTGATCCTACACTAGCTGGTATAGTAACTTTTCTCAGTAACGACCAAATTGAGTCTTTTATTAAATTCATAGATTGAAGTTTTAAAATTAGCTGAACTCTTTTTTAAATATATGCGATTTTCCTTGTTGTTTAGCAAGGCTTATTTGTTTCTGTCTCATTCTAAATCTTTCTTTTTGATCTCTGGTAAGTTTATCGTAGCAATTTAAGCAAGACACACCCATTTCATACTTTTTAGATTTTGCATCTAATAATGATACAGGAGTTCTACAACCACCACACATTAAATGCGTTCCTTGTTTTAACTTATGTTTTAAAGAAATTCTGTTATCAAAAACATAACACTCACCTTTCCATAAACTTTTTTCTTTTTTTATTTTTTCTAAATAACCAAGTATTCCACCCTTAAGTTGATAAACATTTTTAAATCCATTATTTTTTAGATAGACAGAAGCTTTCTCACAGCGAATTCCTCCTGTACAAAACATTGCTACTGGATGACTTTTTTTTATTTTATTTAAATATTTCGGAAAATCTCTAAAGTTGTTAACGTTAGGATTAGAAGACCCGCTAAAAGTACCAACTTTATATTCAAAAGGTTTTCTAACATCAATTAATAGAGTATTTTTTTTTTTAATCAATTCATTCCATTTAACTGGTTCTACATAAGTACTTTTTTTTCTACTTTGTTTGTTTAAATCTAATCCGAATGGAACAACTTCTTTTTTAATTTTAATTTTAGCTTTGTGAAAAGGTTGAAACATACTTGATGAGTTATTTCTACTATCAAAGGTTTTAAGATTAAATTGTTTTAAAATTTTTTTTTCAACAATAGTGATAGCATTTTTTTTTCCAGATATAGTTCCATTAATTCCTTCTTTAGCAAGTATAAGAAACCCTCTTACCTTATTTTTAATCATAAATAATTCGAGCTCCTCTTTGTTTTTTTTTAATTTTGTAATATTTTTAAATTTATAAAAACCAAAGATATAAAACATTACAACTTTCTACAGACTGTAAAACCATCACCAAGTGGAATTATAACTTGCTCAGTTTTTTTATCATTTTTAACGTGCTCATTAAAATCACGAATTATGTTTGTGTATTTTTCGTTATTATTTTTATCAGCTACTTCTCCATGCCACAAAACGTTATCAATAATAATTAGTCCATTTTTTTTAGTTAATTTTAGTGTGCTGTCATAGTATTTTTTATAATTATCTTTGTCGGCATCAATGAAGACAATATCAAAAATATTTTTTTCTTTTTTTAATTCTTCGATGCTTTCTGTGGCTGGTTTTATTATAGTTTTAATTTTTTTTTCTTGTTTGGCCTTCTTAAAGAAATCTGTAGCAATTTTATTGGTTTCAGTGTTTTTGTCTAATGCAATAAGATTACCGTCATCTGGTAATGCCAAAGACATTGACAGCGCACTTAAGCCAGTAAAAGTTCCCACTTCTAGTATTTTTTTTGAGTACGAAACTTTAATTATTAACTCTAAAAAATGACATTGAGATACCGATATCTGCATTCTTTTAATATTTCCTAAACTTTCGTTATAGGAAATTATTTCTTTTTGAATTGGGTGTAATGACAGACTAAAATTTTCTATGTATCTTTCAAGGAGAGGGGTTATTTCTAAATTTTTTCCCATAAGATTCTGGATACGTTTCTGGTTTTCTTTAATTTTACTTAAGCTTTTTCTTAAGTATGTCGTTTACTAACTGAGGGTTTGCGGTTCCTCCTGAAACTTTCATTGTTTGTCCTACAAAAAAACCAAACAGCTTATCTTTGCCTGATTTGTATTGAGAAACTTTATCTTTATTTTCTTCTAAAATTTTATCAATCAATACTTCAAGCTCTTTAGGGTCACTTTTTTGTTTTAAACCTTTTTCTTCAATTATTTTAACAGGGTCCCCACCGGTTTCTTTCATAACTTCAAAGACTTCTTTTGCAGCTCTACCTGAAATTAAACCTGAAGAAATGCAGCTAATAAGGCTAGCCATTTCTTTGGCTTTAATTGGTGACTCTGAAATTGTTATATTTTTTTCATTTAGAGATGCAAATAGATCCCCAATTATCCAGTTAATTGATAGTTTCTTATCAGCAATTTTAATTACTTCTTCAAAATAAACTGCAACTTCTTTTTCTGAAACTAAAACATTAGCTTCGTAAGGGCTTAAAGAATAATCTTTTATAAAACGCTCTTTTTTTTGATCTGGAAGTTCCGGTAAATTTTTTTTTATTTTTTCAATTAAATCTTTATCTAAATTCAAAGGTAATAAATCTGGATCAGGAAAATATCTATAATCGTGTGCATCTTCTTTAGATCTCATAGACCTAGTTTCATTTTTTTTAATGTCAAATAATCTTGTTTCTTGAATAATAGATTCACCTGACTCTAAAAGCTCTACTTGTCTTTTAGCCTCATGCTCAATAGCCATTTGCATATATTTAATAGAATTTACATTTTTTATTTCACATCTAGTTCCTAATCTTTTTTCTCCTTCTTTTCTTACTGAAACATTAACATCAGCTCTTAAGGAACCTTCTTGCATGTTACCATCACATGTTCCTAGATATCTCATAATTGATCTTAGTTTTTTAACGTAAGCATTAACTTCATCTGGGGATCTTAAGTCTGGTTTACTAACAATTTCCATTAATGCAATACCTGATCTGTTGAGATCTACAAATGTATTGCTTGGGTCTAGATCGTGAATACTTTTTCCTGCATCTTGTTCTAGATGTAATCTCTCGATGCCAATTTTTTTTGTACCGGTCTTTAAATCTAATGTTACTTCTCCTTCACCAACAATTGGGTTTTTAAATTGAGATATCTGATAGCCTTGAGGCAAATCAGCATAAAAATAGTTCTTTCGATCAAAAACCGAGTAGGAATTAATTTGCGCATTTATTCCAAGTCCTGTTTTAACCGCTTGTTCAATGCAGTATTTATTGATTACAGGTAGCATTCCAGGAAATGCAGAATCGACTAAACTTACTTGAGTATTTGGGTTAGCTCCGAAAGTAGTTGATGAGCCTGAAAATAACTTTGATTTAGAAGATACTTGAGCGTGAACTTCTAGGCCAATAACTACCTCCCATTTACATTGGGAACCGTCGATTAAATATTTTGATTTATCTTCGGTCATTAATTATTTTTCCCACCACCTAGAAATATTTTGTTTAAAATCAATTTTTTGTTCCATTGAAAATCCTAGGTTCAACAAGGTTTGTTCACCAAGTGGTTTGCCAATTAACTGTAAACCTAAAGGTAAATTATTTTTATCATGCCCTGCAGGAACTGACATCGCAGGTATACCTGCTAAATTAGCAGGAACAGTAAAAATATCATTTAAATACATTGATATTGGATCGTCTTTTTTTTCTCCAATTTTAAAAGCTGAACTTGGAGTTGAAGGAGTTAATATTGCATCAACACTAGCAAAAGCAGTATCAAAATCATTTTTTATTAACCGTCTAACTTTTTGTGCCTTAAGATAGTAAGCATCATAATAACCAGATGACAAAACATAAGTTCCAATTAAAATTCTTCTTTTAACTTCGTCTCCAAAAGCTTCCGATCTTGTATTCTCATACATCTCAATAAGATTGGAGCCTTTAGATGATCTAAAGCCGTATTTAACGCCATCATAACGAGCTAAATTTGAAGAAGCTTCTGCTGGTGCGACTATATAATAAGTGGGAAGAGCATACTCAGTGTGTGGTAGCGAAATATCGATTATTTCTGCTCCCTCTTCTTTAAGTATTTTTTTACCTTTTTCCCAAATTTTTTCAATTTCATTTGCCATTCCGTCTACTCTGTATTCTTTTGGTATCCCTATTTTTAAACCTTTAATATTTTTATTTAATTTATTTGAATAGTTTTCTTTTTTTTTATCTATCGAAGTGGAGTCTTTTGGGTCAAATCCTGACATTGCCTCAAGCATCAAGGCACAATCTGAAACTGTTTTTGTCATTGGTCCTGCTTGATCTAAAGAAGAAGCAAAAGCAACTACACCCCATCTTGAACATAATCCATAAGTTGGTTTTAAGCCAACCGTACCAGTAAATGAAGCTGGTTGTCTGATAGATCCACCAGTATCAGTTCCAATTGTAGCTGGCGTAAGATTTGCTGCTAATGCACTGGCAGAACCACCGGAAGAACCTCCAGGAACTGTATTATCTTTAACAGGGTTTATAACATTGCCAAAAAAACTCGTTTCATTAGAAGAGCCCATTGCATACTCATCACAATTTAATTTACCTAAAAGAAAAGCACCTTCTGACCATAGATTATTTGTTACTGTTGATTCATAGTTAGGTATAAAATTTTCAAGCATTTTACTTCCTGCTGTAGTTCTTATTCCATTTGTACAAAATAAATCTTTAACAGCTAAAGGTACACCGGGTAACAAAGATTTGTAATTTGGATTTGTGTCAAAGTTTTTAGATTTTGTTAGGGCAGTGTCAAAAGATTCTGTAATAAATGAATTAAGTTTTTTTCCTTTTTTAATATTGTCAATATAAGAATTAGTTATTTCTTCGTATTTAATTTCTTTTTTTTTAATTAAATCAACTATTTCAGTTAAACTTTTATTGGTTATATCTGACATCTATTCTATTACTTTAGGTACAATAAAAAATTCTTCATTTTTATTGGGCGCGTTTTCTAAAATTTTATCTCTAATTGCTCCGTCGGTAACTTCATCTTCTCTTGTTCTTAAGGTGTGATCTAAAATTGAAGTTAAAGGATTAACTTTATCCGTATTGATTTTACTTAGTTTTTCAATAAAGTTAAATATATTTGATAAATCTTTCGATAAACTCTCTATTTTCTTTTCATCGAATGATATTCTAGCAAGTTTAGCTGTGTGTTTAATTTTGTCTTTATCTATTGACATTTGTAATCTATGTTAAATTTTAGGAAACTAATATCATAACTTATAACATAATCATGCTGGATATTGAACAATTTGAAAAAAAAATAGATAAAAAATCAAGACTATTAGGCATTGATCCTGGTAGGAAACGAATAGGTGTCGCTATAAGTGATGAAAATAAAATTATAGCTACGCCATATACAACGCTAATTAAAAAAAATTTTGCTGACCTCTTAATTCAAATAAATAAAATTATTTCTGACAATAGCATAAAAGGTATTGTTGTAGGAAACCCAATTAATATGGATGGTTCCCCAAGTCAATCTTCACAATCAGCTAAAGATTTAGCTATAAATTTATCAAAAAATATTTCTATACCTATCATTATGTGGGATGAAAGGCTTTCTAGTAGAGGTGCTTTTAATTTATCCAATGATTTAAACGTTAATACGAGCAAAAAAATAAGTAAACTAGATGAAAATTCAGCAGCTTTTATACTTCAAGGTGCGTTAGATTTTTTAAAGCGAAAAATAACTTGATCTCGTAATACAAAAGGCCTATAGAGTTGATTTTAATGGCAGTTAATAAAAATACGTTAGCTATTAAAGACCAACCCAAACATCTTTTAGGTATTCAAAACTTATCTATTCACGAGGCTAAAAGTATTCTTGAAGAATCAAAAACTTTCATTGAGTTAAACAGAAGTGCCTCAAAAAAACTTGAAGTGTTAAGAGGTAAAACACAAATTAATTTATTCTTTGAGCCATCTACAAGAACACAAAGTTCTTTTGATTTAGCGGGTAAAAGATTGGGCGCTGATGTAATGACTATGAATGTTGCTAATTCAGCTCTTAAAAAAGGTGAAACCTTAATGGATACAGCAATGACTTTGAATGCGATGCATCCAGATATAATCGTAATCAGACACCAAGATTCTGGTGCACCAAATCTACTTTCACAAAAAGTTAATTGTACAGTTATTAATGCTGGTGACGGTAGAAGAGAGCACCCTACTCAAGCATTATTAGATGCACTCACAATTATTAACAGAAAGGGAAAGATTGAAGGTTTAAAAATAGCAATCTGCGGAGATATTCTTCATTCACGTGTTGCAAGATCTAATATTTATTTAATGAATATGTTAGGTGCTGAAGTAAATGTCATTGCACCCAAAACTTTAATGCCGAAATCTATCGAAAGACTTGGTGTAAAAAGTTTTACTAACATGAAGAAAGGACTAGACGGCTGTGACATTGTAATGATGTTGAGACTTCAAAATGAACGTATGCAGGGATCTTTCTTGCCATCTAAAAGGGAATATTATGAATTTTATGGGCTTACACCGGAAAAATTAAAGTTTGCAAATAAAGAGGCGTTAATAATGCACCCTGGTCCTATGAATAGAGGAGTTGAAATAGATACAAAACTTGCTGATGACATAAACGTCAGTCTTGTTAAAGAACAAGTTGAATTGGGAGTTGCAGTAAGAATGGCTTGTTTAAAAATGTATTGTAAAAAATAAATGACTGAAAAAATTTTAATTAACGCAAGAATAATAGATCCTTCACAAAAAATGGATACAATAGGATCAGTTATTATTGATAAAAATGGAAAAATAAAATTAATTGGAAAGGATGTTAAAAAATCTGATGCTTCATCATCTGCAGAAATAATTGATATTAAAAATAATATATTAATACCTGGTATAGTTGATATGAAAGCATTTGTTGGTGAGCCAGGATATGAATATAAAGAAAATTTTAGAACCCTAAGTCATGCAGCTTTAGCAGGTGGCGTTACTTCTATAGTTACAATGCCTAACACAAAGCCTCTCATTGACAATGTTTCAATGGTTGATTTTATAATCAGAAGAGGAAGAGACAAAGCATCTGTTAACTTATTTCCATCAGCAACTTTAACGAGGGATATTGAGGGAAAACAAATGACTGAATTTGGTTTGTTGTCAGCTAAAGGAATAATTGCATTTACAGATGTTATCAAAGCAGTTCAAAATACTAAAACAATGTCAAAAATAATGGACTATGCCTCCGATATTGGGGTTTTAATAATGCAACATACAGAAGATTACGAATTATCAAAAAATGGTTGCATAAATGAGGGAGAAATTTCAACACGACTAGGTCTTGATGGAATATCATACATTGCAGAAAAAATAATTATAGAAAGAGATCTTTCTTTATTAAATGAGTTTCCGTGTAGATATCATATAAATCAAATCTCATCAAAAGAATCATTAGAAGTAATTAAAAGGAATAAAGAAAATGGTTTAAAATTCAGTGTCGGTGTTTCTATAAATAATCTTTCATTAAATGAAAATGATATTGGTGACTTTAAAACTTTTCTAAAAGTGTCTCCACCGTTAAGACTTGAAGACGACAGATTGGCTTTAGTAGAAGGAATAAAATCAGGTTTAATTGATGTAATAGTTTCAGATCACACGCCAGAGGATGAAGAAGGAAAAAGACTTCCTTTTGCCCAGGCTGCAACAGGAGCTATTGGTATAGAAACATTGTTGCCACTTGCACTAGAAATGTATCACAATGAAACTCTATCACTAGATAAAATAATTCAAGCTTTGACTATCAATCCAGCTAATATTTTAAGAATTAACAAAGGTACATTAAAAAAAGGGTCAAACGCAGATATGTGTATTTTTGATCTGGATGCACCATGGGTTATAAAAGCAGATAATCTCAAATCTAAATCAAAAAATACCGCAGTAGAAGACAGAAAAGTTCAGGGAAAAGTTCTTATGACATTTTTAAATGGCGAGTTGGTATTTAAATCACAGTGAATATTGAATTATTTTACATAACTATTTATTCCTATTTAATTGGAACAATACCATTTGGTTTAATCTTAACAAAAATTTTTCTTAAAAAAGATATTAGGGAAATTGGTTCGGGAAATATTGGAGCAACCAATGTTCTACGTACTGGTAAGAAATTTTTAGGTATCTCAACATTATTATTGGATAGTTTGAAGGGATATTGTTCAGTTATGATAACACTAAATTTTTTTCCAAATTACATTTATATTTCAGCATTTTTATGCTTTCTTGGACATGTCTTTCCTGTTTGGTTGAAGTTTAAGGGTGGTAAAGGAATTGCAGTTTATTTGGGTATTCTTTTTGTATTTTCAACTAATCTAGGATTTATTTTTCTTATCAGCTGGATAATAATTGCATTCATGTCAAAATACTCATCACTATCTTCTCTAATTGCAACATTAATAATTTTTATATATTCAATTTTCTTAAATAATTTTAATTTGGGTCTATTTTTTTTTATAATATTAATTGTCACAATTTATACCCACAGAGAAAATATATCTCGTATCAAAGATAAAACAGAAAATAAAATCAATTTCTGATAAAATTATTTGTATTTGACTTATCTATTAAGATTTAAAATAAATATTTAGATGAATCTAGTAATCGTAGAAAGCCCTGCAAAAGCAAAAACTATAAATAAATATCTTGGTAAAGATTATATAGTTTTAGCTAGTTATGGACACATAAGAGACCTACCTTCAAAAAATGGTTCTGTTGATCCTGAAAATAATTTTAAAATGTTATGGCAAATAGACTCTTTTTCCAGAAAATATTTAAAAGAAATTACGGACGCGGCAAAAGATTCTGATAAGATTATATTAGCTACTGACCCAGATCGTGAAGGTGAGGCAATTGCTTGGCATGTTAAAGAGTATTTAGCTGAAAAAAAAATACTTAAAGGTAAAATTTTAGAACGTGTTGTTTTTAATGAAATTTCAAAAAATGCAATTTTAAGAGCAATTGCCAAACCAAGACAAATAGAAGTTAGATTAGTTGAAGCTTATCTAGCTAGAAGAGCTTTAGATTATCTTGTTGGTTTTAATATATCACCTGTTTTGTGGACTAAACTTCCAGGTTCAAAATCTGCTGGAAGAGTGCAATCGGTAGCTTTAAAGGTAATTACTGAGAGAGAACATGAAATTGAATTGTTTAAACCAGAAGAATACTGGACTTTAACTTCAGATTTTTTAAGCGCAGATAATAAAAATATTCATTCTAAAATAATTCTACTTGATAAAGAAAAAGTTGAAAAGTTTACATTCAAAAGTGAAGCTGAGATTAAAAAAACTTTATATATAATTAATAAATCAAAATTTAAAATTAAAGATATTAATTCCAAAATTTATAAAAGAAATCCGGTCGCTCCATTTACTACATCAACACTACAACAGACTGCATCTGGAAAATTTGGATTTGGAGTTTCTAAAACAATGCAGATTGCTCAAGGTCTATTCCAAGGTATAGAAATAGAAGGAGAAACAACTGGACTAATAACTTATATGAGAACGGATGGCACACATATATCTGAAGATGCAATATTTGAATTTCGTAATTTAATTACAAAAGACTTTGGAACAAAATACCTTCCTGAAAAACCAAATACATACGAAGGGAAAAAAGCAAAAAATGCCCAAGAAGCACACGAGGCAATTAGACCAACGCAAATAAGAAGAAAACCGAGTGATATAAAAAAATATATTAATTCAGATCAACTCAAACTTTATGAACTAATTTGGACTAGAGCTTTATCGTCACAAATGAATTCTGCAGAATTTGATAGGAATAGCATTACAATTACTTCAGAGGATCAGAAAATCAATTTTAGAGCAAATGGCTCCATTATTAAATTTGATGGATTTTTAAAAGTTTATAAATTTCACGAAAATGAAGATGATGATAAAAATATTTTACCAGTTTGTACAATCGGTGATGTCGTCACTATTTTAAAATTAAATGACGAACAACATTATACAGATCCACCCGCTAGATATTCAGAGGCTAGTTTGGTTAAAAAAATGGAAGAATTAGGTATTGGTCGACCATCAACGTATGCAAATATTATTTCAGTGTTGTCAACAAGAGGATATGTGAAATTAATTAATAAAAGATTTTATCCAAGTGATAGAGGAAAGTTAATATCCGCATTTCTAGAAAAATTGTTTACTAAATATGTAGATTTTAATTTTACTGCAGATTTAGAAAACCAATTAGATGAAATTACTAGTGGTAAAATTAAATGGATTAAAGTTTTAGAGAATTTTTGGAAAGATTTTTTTATAAATATTAATTCTGTAAAAGAAAAAAAAACACGTGAAGTTTTAGATTTACTGAACAATAGTTTAGGAGATTTAATTTTTGAGAGAAATGCAGATGATGTAATCGATCGAAAGTGTAAAGTATGTGATATTGGTGAACTAAGCTTAAAAAATAGTTTTAAAGGTGGTGCTTTTATTGGATGTTCAAATTATCCTGAGTGTAAGTTTACTAGACCGTTATCTAAAACAAAAACAGCTTCGCAACAGAATATAACAGAGGCAAAACTAATTGGACAAAATGAATTTGGAAAAGATATTTATTTAAAATATGGAAGGTTTGGTCCTTATTTACAATATGAGAAAGAATTTGTTACGTCAGAAGAAGTTCAGAAAAAGGAAAAAAAAGTAAGAACTAAAGAAACAAACAATTTAAACAATGTGTCAATACCTAAAGGCGTTAATATTGATAGTATAAACTTAAATCGAGCCAAATTTTTATGTTCATTGCCTATAGTTTTAGGATTAAGCACTAAGAATGGGAAAGACATAGTTCTAAGCTCGGGAAGATATGGCCCATACTTAAAATGTGAAAATAAATCTGCAAGAATTGATAATGTTGAGGAAATTTTTTCTATAGATATAAATCGAGCAATTGATTTAATTTCACAGGCAATACCTGGGAGGGTGTCCTCATCTACTATAAAGAATTTAGGTGAACACCCAGGTGACAAAAAACAAGTTAGAATCATGAAAGGACAATTTGGTCCT
>Ga0307986_10002941_pt1 | contig 12007 bp, 15 predicted proteins | sample EllFjometageno82_FD_203170 | JGI IMG/M metagenome (GOLD analysis project Ga0307986, IMG submission 203170) | Marine microbial communities from Ellis Fjord, Antarctic Ocean - #82 | ecosystem: Environmental > Aquatic > Marine > Unclassified | place: Southern Ocean | collected 2014-10-09
CAATTTAATAATTTTTTAATATCCTCTATACTTCTCACACCACCACCGACTGTTAGGGGTACAAAACATTTCTTTGACGTTCTTTCGATTACTTCATAAATTGTTTCTCTATTTTCATTAGAGGCTGCAATATCTAAAAAACAAATTTCATCTGCTCCACCATCACTATAAATCTTAGCTTGCTCTACAGGATCACCTGCATCCTTTAAATCAACAAAGTTAATTCCCTTTACAACACGACCATTTTTAACATCTAAACAAGGTATAATTCTATTTTTCAACATCTATTTCTTTAGCTAATTCATCTAATTTAATATCACCGTCGTATATTGCTTTACCAACAATTATACCTTCAATATTCTTGTTTAAGTTCTTTGCTTTTTTAATGTCATCAATCGAAGAAACTCCACCAGAAATAATTACTGGACAATTTGAAGTGTCAGCAACTTTTGATGTTTCTTCAAAGTTAGGACTTTGTTTGGTGCCATCTCGATTTATATCAGTATAAATTAATCGACTTGCACCATAATCATTTACTTCTTTTAAAAAATCTAAAGTTAATTGATTTGAATTTTCTTTCCAGCCTGAGACTGACAAATATCCATTTTTAGCATCTAAGCCTAAAGCAATTTGATTTGGAAATTTTTGACATGCTTCCATCAAAAAAATTTTATCTTTTATTGCAGCGCTCCCTAAAATAATTTTTTCTACACCTACATCGGTATATTTTTGAATACTTTCAAGATTTCTTATTCCACCACCAATTTCGATTTTAAAATCAAATCTATCAACTATTTCTTGGATAATACCCAAATTAACAATCTCCCCTGTTAAAGCGCCGTCTAAATCAACAATGTGTAAATGTTTAAAACCATGATCTTTATATTTGCCCGCTTGATCTACTGGAGACATCTCATATTCAGTTTTATTATTAAAGTCCCCTTTAACTAACCTTACACACTTTTTATCTTTAATATCTATTGCAGGAAATATTTTCATGTTGAGTATTGTTTATAAATCTTTTCTCGTTGACTTTTATTCATAGCTATAAATTTATAAAATTGTCAATTATTTGGAGTCCCACTTTGTCACTTTTTTCGGGATGAAACTGAGTTCCAAATATATTTTCTTTTTCTACTGAACAAACAATATTTGATGAATAATCTGTTGTTGTAGAAATTACACTTTTATCTTCTGGGATAAATTCATAACTATGAACAAAATACATGTGGGAATTGTTTTCTATATTTTTAAAAATCTTACTGTCTTTAATAATGTTTATTTGGTTCCAACCAATATGAGGAAGCTTATATTTTCCATTTCGATTATCAATCTTTGACACTGTTCCAGAAATCCAACCTAAACCTTTTGTTTCAATTTCCTCATAACCAATATCTGCAAACATTTGTAAGCCAACACAAATTCCAAGTAGGGGTTTTTTATCGTTAATTGCAAATTCGTTTAAAGTATCAACTAAGCCATTTATGCTATTTAAAGCATCAACACAGCTCTTGAACGATCCCTGACCTGGTAAAACTACCTTGTCACTTGATTTAATTTTATTTAACTCCGATGTTACTTCAATACTAATTTTATTTTGTGCAACTTTCTTAAAGGAATTTATTACAGAGCTGATATTTCCTGAATTATAGTCAACAATCGTGACTTTCATCAATTTTATAAAGATCCTTTGGTTGATGGAATACTCTTCTTATTTCTAGGGTCTATTTCTAATGCAGTTCTGAGTGACCTTGCTAAACCTTTAAAACAAGACTCAATTATATGATGACTATTGTCTCCATAAATATTTTCCATGTGTAATGTAATTCCAGCTGATTGAGAAAATGCTTGAAACCATTCTTTAAAAAGTTCTGTATCCATTTCTCCAAGTCTTTCTACTTTTAAATTAACTTTCCATATCAAGTACGGTCTATTTGAAACATCGATTGCAACTCTTGTTAATGTTTCATCCATTGGGATCATTGCGTGGGCATATCTTCTAATTCCTACAAAATTTTTTAATGCTTTCTTTAAGGCTTCACCTATGGCTATACCTGTGTCCTCTGTTGTGTGATGGAGATCTATATGTGTATCTCCTTTTGCCTTTAATTTTATATCTATTAATGAGTGTTTTGATAGTTGCTCGAGCATATGATCTAAAAAGCCTATTCCAGTATCAATTTTATACTTGCCCTTACCATCAATATTTAAATCAACACTAATACTGGTTTCTTTTGTTTTTCGAGAGATTTTTCCTTTTCTACTCATAATACTAATTAACATATAGAGATTAATGAACTTTATCAATATTTACAATCCACTACTTGAAGAATAAAAATTAATATCCATTTATAATCTATGACTACAATAGTGCTTGTTAGAAAAAATAATGAAGTAGTGGTAGCTGGTGATGGCCAAGTTAGTATGGGTAACACAGTTATAAAAAGCACTGCTGCTAAAGTTAGAAAAATTGAAAAAAGAAATGTGATTGCAGGCTTTGCTGGTTCTACTGCTGATGCTTTAACCTTATTTGAAAGGCTTGAAGCAAAACTCGAGAAGCATGCTGGAAATCTTCCTAGAGCTGCTGTGGAATTAGCTAAAGATTGGCGTACAGATAAATATTTAAGAAGATTAGAGGCTTTAATGGCTATTGGTGATAAAGAAAATAGTTACATAATTTCAGGCACTGGTGATGTTTTAGAGCCAGAAGGAAATGTGATTGGTATAGGATCTGGAGGAAATTACGCTTTGGCAGCAGCTAAAGTATTAATAGATACAGACTTAAGTGCCGAAGAAGTTGCAAGAAAAGCTATTAAAGTTGCTTCTGAAATTTGTGTATTTACTAATAATAATATTAAAATTGAAAAAATATAATGGAAGATTCAAACGTCAAGACTTTTCCTTTAGAAAAAAGTAAAAAAAAAGATAGCTCTTTAGTTAGTGCTTTATCACCCAGGGAAATAGTTTCTGAGCTTGATAGATTTGTAGTCGGACAAAATAAAGCTAAAAAAGCAGTTGCCATTGCTCTAAGAAATAGATGGCGAAGACAAGCCTTAAAAGGTGAAATGAAAAATGAAATTTTACCAAAAAATATTTTAATGATCGGACCAACAGGCGTTGGTAAAACAGAAATTTCTAGAAGACTTTCTAAATTAGCTGAAGCTCCTTTTGTAAAAGTTGAAGCAACTAAATTTACAGAAGTTGGCTATGTTGGAAGAGATGTTGAACAAATCATAAGGGACTTACTTGAAATAGCAATTGCCTTAGAAAAGGTAAAAAAGAGAAAAGAAGTTCATGCAAAAGCTCAAAAATTAGCTGAAGAAAAAGTTTTAGATGCATTAGTTGGAAATAAAGCAAGTCTAGCTACAAGAGAAAGTTTTAGAAAAAGATTAAGAGATGGTAATTTGGATGATAACGAAATTGAAGTAGCAATAAATGATAGTGGTCACCAATCTTCATTTGAAATACCTGGAATGCCTGGTGCTAATATTGGAATGATAAATATTGGTGAATTAATAGGTAAATCAGTTGGAAATAAAGAAAAGAAAAGAAAAATGTCTGTCAAAGAATCACATGAAATTTTAATTAATGATGAAGCTGATAAATTAATAGAAGAAGATAAAATTATAAAATGGGCAAAAGATTCCACAGAAAATAATGGGATAGTTTTTTTAGATGAAATAGATAAAATTGCTGGAAGGACAGACAGGTCTGGTGGAGATGTTTCTAGAGAAGGTGTTCAAAGAGATTTACTTCCTTTAATTGAAGGGACAACAGTGAGTACAAAACATGGTCCAATTAAAACTGATCATATTTTATTCATTGCATCAGGAGCTTTCCAGCTTGCAAAACCTTCAGACCTGCTACCAGAGCTACAAGGTAGACTCCCAATAAGGGTTGAGCTTGAAGCTTTAACTAGTGACGATTTTAAAAGAATTCTTAAAGAACCAGATTTTAGTTTAATCAAACAGTATGTTGCTCTATTAAAAACTGAAAATGTAGAATTGGAATTTTCTGAAGACGGAATAGATGCTATTGCAAATATGGCATCAGAAGTTAACACTACCGTAGAAAATATTGGTGCAAGAAGATTACATACAATTATTGAAAGAATTTTAGATGATATTAGTTTTACTGCAACAGATAGATCTGGTGAAAAAATTGTAATTAATTCTGAGTACGTTAAAAAAAATTTAGACGATCTTGTTAAGGATACTGATTTGTCTAAATTTATACTTTAGAAATTTAAATTTGGATTAAAATATTTATTATTTATTTGCTCATCTAAATTTATCTTTATTTTTTAAGTAAATATAAAATGCTCCCCCTCCACCATCTTCTATTTTTGCGTCTGTAATTTCTATAATCAATTTTGTTATATCTTTATTTGATTCTATATATTCTGGAACAGAGTATTTCAGTATACTTAAATCTTTTGATAGAAAGGGGTTTTCAATATTTTTAGACCTAAGACCTTTGCCGGTAATTACTATTACCTTGGTAACACCCTCATCATAACATCTTATAATAAATTCTTCTACTGTCTTGTTGGCTTCTTCAATAGTGTAACCATGAAGATCTATTTTTTTTATTTTTTCTTGTCTTATTTTTTTTTTTTTTACAAAATCTTTATTGTATATTTTTTCTTTATTTTTTAAAAAATTTTCCCAGTCTTGCTTGTTTTTATCTGAAATCTCTTGAATCGTTTTATGTTCTATATTTTTTGTATTATTAAGTATTTCTTTGATTGTTTTTTTTTTTTTTAAAAAGCTATCCCAATCTTTCTTATCTTTATCTGAGATTTTCTTAATCAATTATGTAATGGTATTAATTAATAGCCAGTTAGGGTTGGATGAGTTGATATCCTTTGCAAAGACCCACGTATCATAAACAGTTTTAATCTTTTCAGAATCTCCAGAAATAATCTTTTTATTTTTATCTTTTATACAAGTTATAATTTCACTAACAAAGTCTACAGTAATCTCAAAATTGTTATCTGTTTTCTTATAAGTTTTAATGTTTGCAGACTTGACTCCTATAAAAGTTATTTCTGCAAAATAGCCGTTGCTCTGTCTTTCTGAAAGTGCTTCTTTAAATTGATCATAAACTTTTTTACCCAAAAGTGGTTTGCTAGCTATTAACTTATTATCACTATCACTAAAATCTGTAATTATTGTTTCGTATGCAATTTGTGCACCCTTTAGAAAAATTTCTTGGTCTTCTTCTTCAAATTTTTTGTTTGCTTGTTTTATGTTTGTGTTAATTTTTTGAAATTTTTTCTCTAATTGGCTTGGAATTTTTCCATCAAAACCTGTTTTTTTTCCAAGAATTCCTCTTAGGCGTAAAAAGATAAACCCAGCAATCATTGCTAAGAGAATAATGTCAATATATTGGAAGCTATAATTCATATTCTAATAATATTTAGTATGTTGATTAATTACAACTAGCAATTTAAAGTAAGGACAAATGATCTCATTATTACTAATTGGTATCCCTGTAATTGAAATATATTTACTAATTAAGGTTGGGTCTCAAATTGGCGCGTTTAATACCATTTTACTTATTTTTATTACTGCTTTTTTTGGAATAATTTATGCTCGATATGAGGGCTTTAACACTTTGAGGGCTGGTATGTCACAAATGCTTAAAAATGAGATTCCAGTTTACGAAATTATTTCAGGCGCTGCCCTTGCTTTTGCAGCTCTGCTTCTAATTTTACCAGGTTTTGCCACAGATTTATTGGGTTTATTAATTATTTTTCCACCCACTAGAAAATTGATTTTTAAAAAAGTATCAATTAAACATAACAAAAATAATAAAAAGCAAGATTTTATCAATGGAGAGTTTGAGGATATAGAAGATGAAAATGACAGAAAACTTTAAAATTTTAGCTGAATTTGTAAAAGATATATCTAGCGAAACACCAGATATTCAAACATATATTTTTGTAAAAGAAAATATTTCAAAATATCAATTAAATATAGATATTAATTCTAAAGCCTTAAAAAATAAGATGATTGAGGTTAATACAACTTTAAAATTTGAGGATAAGGAACCAAATGAAAAAAAATCTTATTTTGAAATTGTTTATGCTTCAATCATAAAGATTAATGATGAAATAAAAGATAAAAAAGATTTAGAAAAAATTTTATTATGTGATGTACAAATTAAAATTTATCCTAATTTAGAAAAAACATTTTTAAACCTACTCCACAATTCTGGATTTCCTGAAATAAATTTAGAGAAAAAAATTGATTTTATTAAATTGTACAACGAAAAATTTAATTAAAAAAATTCTTCTTTAAATTACTTTTTAAATAGTCTTTGTGTAGCTTAAGCTCTTCATCCGAAGGTTGGACAATCTTTTTGTAATATTGACTTACATCTTTTGGGTTTATTATTGTCTTTTCATTTTCTTCATTTTTAAAATTTAAAGTTGGTTCTTTTTGATCTAAAAGATTTATATATACTTTGGCTAATAGATCACAGTCTATGAGTGCTGTATGTTGAGTTCTTTTAGAATTATCTACTTTGTATCTTTTGCATAATGCATCAAGACTTATAGGAGAGCCAGGAAATTTATCTCTAGCCAAAGTAAGAGTATCAATAGTTTCCTTAGTATTTAATTTTTTTTTACCGAGTAATGCTAATTCGTTGTTTAGGTGGGACAAATCGAATTGCGCATTGTGTATCACTAATCTTTTATTTTCTATAAAACTTAAAAACTCATCAACCACCTCTGAAAATTTTTTTTGTGTAGATAAAAATTCATCTGTGTAGCCGTGTACCTCAAGTGCTTTTTCAGAAACTTTTCTTTCAGGATTAAGATAACAATGAAACTTATTTTGGGTGGGTATTAAATTTTCTAGCTCAATACACCCGATTTCTACAATTCTATGTCCCTCACTGACGGATAAGCCTGTTGTTTCTGTATCTAATATAACCTCTTTCATTCTTAAAAAATGTCTTTCAAAATTTTTCTTATATCTGTTTTAACAGACTTTTTAGTAAAATCGTTTTTAATAATAAATTGAGCTTTTTTTCTTTTATAATCAAGTGATAATTGATTGTCTTTAAATTTTTTATAAAGTTTCACGTTAAAATTTTTTCTTTTTTTTAATCTTTTATAAATTTCTATTTTTTTTGATTGAACAAATATTAACACATCTTTTTTTTTATTAATCTTATTTTCTAATAAAAGAGGAATATCTAAAATTACAATTTTTTTATTTAGGTTTTTTCTTAAAAATATATTCATTTTTTTTCTAATCTCTAAATGAACAATTGCAATAATTTTTTTCAAATTAGATTTATTTACCAATATAGCATCGGAAATTTCTTTTTTATTTATTGGGAATGAATAAATAAACTTTGGCAAAGCCTTTTTTAACTTATTAAAAATTTTTCTGTCGTTTTTGTATAATCTATTTACTTCGACGTCTGCATTAAATACTGGATAACCAAAATTTTTAGCTACAAAGCTTTTACCCGATCCAATATCGCCTAAAATTCCAATTTTAATCATCAATCTAATAGTCTAATTACCTCATCATCAATCTCTGGCAATATATTTGTCCAAATATTAAATGCATATTTTGCTTGGTTTAAAAACATCATTTTACCATTCATTATTTTATTTTCTCTTAGTTTTGCTTTCTTTAAGAAAATTGTTTCTTTTGGATTGTATATTAGATCATAAAACAACGTATTTTTATGAAAACTTTTATCATAATCTTTAAAATTTACTTTTACCTCTTCATCCTTGGATAAACCAACACTTGTTGTGTTAATCACAATATTACAGTCTGAAGGTTTTTTACCCCAATCTAGAATTTCTAATTCTGGAAATAGTTTCTTTAACTTATTTGCTCTTTCCTTTGTTCTGTTGCTTATGGTTATGTTAGCTCCCTTGTTTTTAAGAGCATAAATTATCGATGATGTCACTCCACCAGCCCCTAAAATAAAAATATGTTTACCCTCCAAGGGTTTTTGTAACTTGAGGTCTTTACTGAGAGGATAAAGATCTTTTATGCTATCCCAAAAACCATTACTGTCCGTATTATACCCGATTATCTTGTCATTTATTTTAAAAAGGGTGTTTACAGATTGAGTTTCTTTAGCAACAAAATCTAATTCATCTAAGTGGGGAATAATTATTTTTTTAAATGGAACGGTAACATTTACACCAACTATTTTATTCTTTCTAATCTCTTTAATTATATTTTTTAAATCTTTTTCTTCTACTTTTTTCTTTTCATAAACACTGTTCTTTAAACGATATTTTTTAATCCAATGATTGTGTATTACCGGTGAAAGGGAGTGCTCGATTGGGTTTCCTATGACTAAATATTTTCTCATTTATAGTTATTTAAGTAGTCTTTAATCTTTTTAACTGGCAAACCCATTATAGTATCCTCATCACCTACTATTTTTGAGAACAAAGATTTTCCCTCACCCTCAATCTGATAGACATTGTAAGAGTATAAGGCCTCATCACTTATTTTAGACAAGTATTTTTTAAGCTCTTCTTCACTCATTTGCTTCATTGTTAGAGATGCTTTGTCCGTGTAATTCCATATCATTGAACCACCTTTTGATATGCAAACCGAACTTATTAGCTGGTGCGTTCTCCCATTAAGTTTTTTTAATATTTTAAAGGCTTCTAATCTGTTTTCAGGTTTTGATATAATTTCACCCTTGAGGTCTATTATGCTATCCGCACCCAAAACTATATCATTAGTAAATTTTTGACTAATTTTGTTTGCTTTTAACTCTGCAAGATTTTTAGAAACTGTTTCTGGTGATGCCTGTTCTTTCAATAGACTTTCTTTAACACTGTCTTCATCAATATTGGACGGTTCTACAGTACACACTATTTGATTCGCATTTAAAATTTTTTTTCTGACGTTGCTTTTTGATGCAAGTATTATTTGATTAATCATTATTTTTATATATCTCGTGAATCTTAATTATTGATGCAGCTGTTTCTTCAACGGATTTTCTTGTAACATCAATTGTTGGCCATTTATATTTAGCAAAAGTTTTCTTAGCATTTTCGATTTCTTCTTTGATCTTTTGAATATTGGTGTAGTTCGTGTTTTCTCTTTCTTTAAGGGTTATCATTCTGTTTTTTCTTATATCAACCAATCTCTCTGCCTCTGTTGTAAGTCCTACAACACAAGCCATTTTAGGGTTCCTTTTTAGACTTTCGGGTATTGAGTTTTCATCAACTAGTGGGATATTTGATGTTTTGAAACCCTTGTTAGCTAAATAAATTGATGTAGGTGTTTTGCTTGTTCTGCTAACTCCCAATAATATTAAATCTGATTTTTCTAACTCGTTAACTAAATTTCCATCATCATGGTTCATTGTAAATTGTATAGCCTCAATCCTTTCATAATATTCTTCATTAAGTGCGTGCTGCCCACTCGGTACGTGTGACGCTTTTTGATTTAAGAGTTTTGAAAAATTAAGTATTAGGTTTCCTAACACACTAAAACAGGGAATTTCTCTTTCATCACTTTTGTTTGCTAAAAATTTTGCAAGAGAACTGTCAACAATTGTATATAAAATTATTGAGTTTTCTTTTTTTCCAGCCTCATCTATTATTTTAGTAACTTGGTTTTCTGTTCTTGTAAAAAAATATGATCCAACTTCATATTCTATATTTTTAAATTGGGCTTTTATTGCCAAGAACACCCTATCTAGCGTCTCCCCAGTTGAGTCAGAAATTAAGTATATTTGGTATGTATTACTCATGAATAAAATGTTGATAATTAAGTATTATTTTTACCATTTTTTAAAACAAGGATGTTTTTTATTTTTCATTGTAAAACCTGGTTTTTATTAAGATTAATAAACATGTGAAGTGTTAATATACAATTTATCTAATAATTTTAAATAAAGAGTTATTTTGTTTAATAAATGCTATATCTGTAAATTATTAGTTGTTGATAAAATATGTATAAAATATGTAAAACAATTAATTACCATTATTCACATAGTATATAACTAATACTATACTTAAATATTTACTTATTATTATGACTCCTATTTATGAAACCATACTAAATAAAAAGACAACTAATACTCCAATATGGTTAATGAGACAGGCAGGGAGATATCTTCCAGAGTTTAGGGATATTAGGAAAACCAATCCTAATTTTATTAATTTATGTTTGAATGAAAATTTATCATCTGAAATTACATTACAACCTTTAAAAAGATTTAAATTGGATGCAGCAATAATTTTTTCTGATATTTTAATGTTACCTTATGGCTTAAATCAAAAAGTAGAATTTAAGAAAGATTTTGGTCCTCAGTTAGGTTTGTTAAACCTGAACGAAATATCAAAAGTAGATGAAATAGATTTTCTAGAAAAATTGTATCCAATCTATAAGTCGATCAAAAAAGTTAGTGAAAATAATTTACTTAAAGATAAAAATTTAATAGGTTTTGTTGGTGCACCATGGACCCTGTTAGTTTATATGATTAATAAACAGTCACCAAAAAAAGAATTAATAAAAGACTTTTTCAAAGATGAATTTTTGATAAATAGGCTTTTATTAATAATAGAAAAATTTTTAAAATTACATATTAATAACCAGATAAAAAATGGTGCGAATGTAATTCAAATCTTCGACAGTTGGGCAGGACTATTAGAAGAAAAGGATTTACCTAATTATGTTTATATCCCAACGTTAAATTTGGTCGACTATATAAAATCTTTAAACGTGCCTGTCATATGTTTTCCAAGGGGAGTAAAAAATTATAAAAATTATTGTGACATAGTTAAGCCTGATGCTGTTAATATTGACTACGATGTAAACCCCATTAAGATATGTAATGAAATTAATATACCCGTTCAAGGGGGGCTTGACCCAAAAGTTTTATTGACAAACACAGAAAATTTAAAAAAACATACATTAAAATATTTAGAAATTTTTAAAGACCACCCATATATTTTTAATTTAGGGCACGGAGTTTTACCAGAAACAAAACCAGAGATGGTTGATTATTTAGTAAAAATGGTAAAAGATTATTAAATGAAAAAAGCAGTTATTTTATTTAATCTTGGTGGTCCTGATAAGATAGAAAATGTAGAACCTTTTTTATTTAATTTATTTAACGATCCAGCAATTTTAAATTTACCGACTTTATTAAGATACCCTCTAGCAAAACTAATCTCTAATAGGAGAGCCCCTATTGCTAAAAAGATCTATGCAGAACTTGGCGGATCATCACCCATACTGAAATTGACCAAAGAACAATCTGGTGCTTTAGAAATAAAACTAAATCAATCGCAAAAGGAAGATGAATACAGATGTTTCATCGTAATGAGATGTTGGGATCCAAGAGCTAAAGACATGATTAAAGACGTTCAATTATACGGACCGAACGAAATTGTTTTAATGCCCCTTTATCCCCAATACTCTGCTGCAACATCGGGGTCTTCTATTAAAGAATGGAAAGATGTTTGTAAAAAAAATAACTATCATGTTAAAACAAGCACAATCTGCTGTTATCCAACAGACCATAATTTTATTAGTGCTCATACAAAAGAGATAAAAAAAAAAATTAAAGATCTAAAAAACTTTAAATTAATATTTTCTGCGCATGGTTTACCAGAAAAAAATATTAAAAAAGGAGATCCCTATCAGTGGCAAGTAGAGCAATCAGTAAAAAAAATAGTTGAAAGTTTAAACGATGAAAATTTAGATTGGATATTGAGCTATCAAAGTAGAGTTGGTCCATTAAAATGGATAGGACCATCAACAGAAAACATAATCATTGAAAACTCAAAGATTAACAAGCACATTGTTTTGGTTCCCATTGCTTTTGTTTCTGAACACTCAGAAACCCTCGTTGAACTTGATATAGAATATAAAGAAATAGCAGAAGCTAATGGATGTAAAAATTATACAAGAGTCCCGGCGCTTGGCATTAATGAGGATTTTATTAAAGCAATGTCAGAATTAATAATTAAAAAAAATGAATATAAGGTTAA
>Ga0307986_10002942_pt1 | contig 12005 bp, 10 predicted proteins | sample EllFjometageno82_FD_203170 | JGI IMG/M metagenome (GOLD analysis project Ga0307986, IMG submission 203170) | Marine microbial communities from Ellis Fjord, Antarctic Ocean - #82 | ecosystem: Environmental > Aquatic > Marine > Unclassified | place: Southern Ocean | collected 2014-10-09
CATGATCAAACTCTCAAGTTTAATAACGGCGCACACTAGCTTTAATAACTTTAGTGTGAACTAAAGTTACTTTCGTTAAAGTGTGTACGACAATTTCTTTGTTAACCTAACCGTCCACACTTCTCTTCTTAAAAATTTACAATTTAAAAAAGCTAAGATTTTAATAAAAAAATCTAAAACACACCAATAGCAATAGATAATTTACATTAAATATTACTTAAAAATGTGAAGCGCCGTTATATTACAAAAAAAAGATAAATCAAGGTGTATATTAGGTAAATATATCAATAGAATTAAAGCTTATTTGCTACTTTGCATTGAAAAGCCCTACTTATTTTTATATACGAAAGTCTTCGAATGGAAACGGCTAAAATAAATAATTTTTTAAAGAAAAACAACTATCTATTATATTTTATAATTTTAGCTATTTTTTTCTCAATATATGCTTTAGCCTTAAAACAGATTAAATCATCTAATAATTTAAAAGAAAAAAAATTTAATTCTTTTATAAATTCAAACGAGTTTAGTAATATAAAAGAATTTATTTTTGAAAACCTTAATTCTCCTTATAAAGAATACAATTATACCGTTCAAAACAATGACACAATTGAAAAAATTTTAAAAAAACATAATGTAAATATTGAGGATATTAATAGTATAGCTTCAGCAATTATTAAAAAAAAACTATCAAACATATTTGCTAAAACAGAGGTTAAAATTGTAGTTAAGAAAGAATCTGGAACTAATAAAATAGTTAGTTTGTTTTATCCTATCAATGAAATAACAACTGTTGAAATTCAAAAAAATAAAGAAAAATTTATTATTACTGAGAATATTTTAGAGCTTAGTAAAAAAGAAATAGTGCTATCAAATACTATTAAAAGTAATCTATACAGCTCTGCTATTGAGGCTGGTATTGAGCCAAATATCATCACTGAGTTTGCTAATATATTTGGTTTTGAAGTAGACTTTCAAAGAGATATTAGAACTGGTGACAGATTTGAAGTTTATTATGAAAGATATGTTGATGAAGATAATATTGTTAGAAATACTGGTAAAATAATTTATGCTTCGATGTTTGTTAATAATAAAGAACTTTCACTTTATAATTTTAAATTTAATAATAAATCAAACTACTATGATGTTGATGGTAAAAGCGTTATAAAAACTTTAATGAAGACGCCTATAAATGGTGCGCGCTTATCCTCTTCATTCGGATTAAGAAAACATCCTATACTTGGATTTAACAAACTACATCAAGGAACAGATTTTGCAGCTCCTAGAGGAACTCCAATAATGGCTTCGGGTAATGGAGTTATCATAAAAGCTCAAAAATATAAAGGATATGGAAACTATGTTTCAATTAAACATAATTCAACTTATGTAACTGCTTATGGTCATATGTCAAAATTTGGAAGAGGAATTCGTAGCGGAGTAAGAGTTACTCAAGGACAAATTATTGGTTACGTTGGGTCAACAGGAATGTCGACAGGGCCCCATCTTCACTATGAGGTAATAAAAAATAAAAAAAGAATTAACTCACAAAGACTAAAATTACCAACTGGAAAAGTTTTAAACAATGAAGCTAGAAATAAATTTGAAGTAGATAGAATTAAAATTGATGTGAAATTAGCTGCTTTAAGAAAAAATTAATATTTTTTTAAACAGCTTCTTTTTTTTCAATAGATGGTTCTACAGATGGATTAGCTAAATTAGAATTTTCAATTTTTGGATCTTTAGGCTTTACGTTTAGTTCGGCTAATCTACGGTTAAAATGTTCTGCATGCTGTAGATAATTTTCATACAGCACTGGATCACCAGAGGTATGAGCGTCTTTTGCAAGTTGTTGATATTTTTGAGCAGTTTTTTCTACATTGAATGGGTTTGTCATTGACCCATTATTTCTACCAATATTTCCATTTCCACTAGGCTTGAAATGGCCATTTGAATTTTGCCCATTATTAGTTCTTGGCCTAAAACCCCCGCTTCTTTGATTTCTTGGTCTAAAAGTTCTTCTTTTTTGATCGTTCATTTTTGATTTATGTTTTTTATAAAATTAATTTTTTAGTTTTGCTAATATACACCTAATATTATTTCGATAGTCTTTAACCAATAATTCTTCTTTAAAACCTTGTTCTTTTAAAATTTGTGAAACTTTATAATGTTGCCCGTATCCTATTTCTAAAGCGAGCAAACCTAATTTTTTTAAAATAGTTTTTGATTTGTAGATAACTTTTTTGATAACGTCAAGCCCATCCTTGCCACCATCTAAAGCTATTTTGGGCTCAAATTTTCTCACATCATCAGATAAATTTTCAATATCATCAGTTTTTATATACGGAGGATTAGAAACAATTAAGTCAAACTTATAATTCTGTATATCGTTAATTGAGCTTGTGAAGAATTTAGCTCTTTTATTTAATCCATGATTATTTGAATTTTTTTTAGCTACTGTAATAGCTTTTGTTGAAATATCTACTCCTATACCTTTGGCTTTTTTAACTTCACTTAAAATACTTAAAAGTATGCAACCCGTCCCAGTTCCAATATCTAGTATATAAGGATTTTTGTGTTTAAATATTTTAATCACATTTTCACAGAGCAGTTCAGTTTCTGGTCTTGGGATCAATGTATTCATATTTACAAAAAAATTTTTACTCCAAAACTCTTTATTTCTTAAAATATATGCCAAGGGTTCTCTGTTTGATCTCCTAACTATTAGTTTATTAAAGTTATTTACTGTGTGTTTTGAAACTTTTTTATCACAATTTATAATCAGATTTTCTCTTTGTTTCTTTAATAAGTTGGAAAGTACAAGTTCAGCATCTAGTTGGTGAGTTTCAATTTTATTATTTTTTAAAATTTTTGAGCCTGCATCTAAAAGTTGTGAAATAATCATTATGCTAAATTTTGTAACTTTAAATCTTGTTCCTTTAATCTTAAGCCTTCATTCATTTCTTCGTGGATTTCGCCACTTAAAAATTCTTCTAACTTATGTAATGTTAAGTTTATTCTGTGATCTGTTACTCTACCTTGTGGAAAATTGTATGTTCTTATTCTTTCAGATCTATCACCAGTTCCAATTTGGATTTTTCGAGCATCTGCACGCTCTTGGTTTTTTTTTCTTCTCTCGGCCTCATACACTCTAGATCTTAGGATCTTTAAAGCTTTTGCTTTATTTTTGTGTTGAGATTTTTCATCCTGTATACTAACCACTACGTTTGTAGGTAGATGTGTTATACGAACAGCGCTATCTGTTGTATTAACAGATTGCCCGCCAGGTCCACCTGCTCTAAAAACATCTACTCTTAAATCTGATTCTTTAATTTGGATATCTACTTCTTCTGCTTCGGGCAAGACGGCGACCGTAGCGGCTGAAGTATGTACTCTTCCTTGAGTTTCTGTTGAAGGCACTCTTTGTACTCTGTGGACCCCAGATTCATATTTTAAGTACGAGTAAATATCGTTTCCATTGACCGAAAATATAACTTCTTTAAAACCTCCGGCTTCACTCTTAGATATGTTTATAATTTCTAATGTCCATTTTTTTTTTGAACAGACTTTTTCATACATTTTAAATAAATCTGCACAGAAAAGAGAGGCTTCTAGGCCTCCTGTTCCTGCTCTTATTTCAACTATTGCATTTTTATTATCATCTTTGTCTTTAGGTAGAAGAAATATTTTTAACTTATTTGTGTGATTTTCTCTTTTTTCTTTTAGTTCACCTAATTCTTTTTCGGCAAGCATAATCATTTCGGAATCGCTATTCTTATCCTTTAACATCTGCTCTAGATCTTTTTGGTCATTATCAAATTTCAGATACTCTCTAGCGTATAGAATAATATTACCTAGTTCTGAATATTCCTTTGATTTTTGTGCAAAGGTTTTTGGGTCAATTTTTCCTGTAGATAATTCTTTTTCTAAGTCATCGTGTTTGACAACTAATGTCTGAACTTTTTCTACAGGTATCATAATTTAATTTTTTTTTCAGCTGTCTTTTCTTCCACTAACTGAACAATTTTTTTAATAATATCCCCACTTGGTACTTTTTCATGAGGCACACCAGACAGATATAAGAGGTTGTTGTCCTGTCCTCCACCTGTTAAGCCTATTTCTGTTTGAGCTGCTTCTCCAGGTCCGTTTACTACGCATCCAATTATGGATAAAGTAATTGGTATTTTTATATGGGCAAGTTCTTTCTCTAAAATCTTTACTGTGTCGATAACCGGAAATGCCTGTCTTGCACATGACGGACATGAAATAATTTGTACACCTCTTGCTCGAATGCTTAAAGATTTTAAAATTTCATAACCAGCTTTAATTTCTTCAATTGGATCAGCTGACAATGAAACTCTAATTGTATCACCTATTCCCTGCATCAATAATTGCCCGATACCTATGGAAGATTTAATACTTCCAGTCAAAAGGCCTCCAGCTTCAGTGATGCCTACATGTAATGGGTAATCACAAGCTTTGGATAGCTGCTCGTAAGATTTAACTGCCAAGAAAACATCCGATGATTTAACGCTTATTTTAAAATTAAAAAAATCATTATCTTCCATAAGTTTAATGTTATACATTGCACTTTCTACTAATGCTTCAGGACAAGGCTCTTTATACTTTTCTAATAAAGCTTTGTCTAAAGAACCTGCGTTTACTCCAATTCTTATTGAACAATTATAATCTTTAGCTGCCTTAACTATTTCAACTACTCTATCGTTTGCTCCAATATTTCCAGGATTAATTCTTAAACAACTTGCTCCCATTTTTGCAGCTTCAATAGCTCTTTTGTGGTGAAAATGTATGTCAGCTACTATTGGAACGTTCACTTCTTTGACTATCTCTCTTAATGCCTTTGTAGACGCTTCATCTGGACATGACACTCTAACTATATCTGCTCCGGCATTTTCTAAATCTAAAATTTGTTTAATAGTTGCCGATGCATCGGATGTAATAGTATTAGTCATCGATTGAACTGATATTACTGAGTTACCTCCGACCGCTACTTTACCAATCATTATTTTTTTGGTTTTTTTTCTACTAATAATTCGATGTGGTCTAATTTCCATAAAATTAATCCAAGTTAAAAACTGAATGAAGTTTTTTTACAGCTTTTATAGTACTAGATTCTTTAACAATTACAGATATTTTTATCTCAGAAGTAGAAATAGCTAAGATATTTATTTTTTCTTGAGCTAAAGCTCTAAACATTTTATATGTTATACCTGGAGTGGTTATCATACCGGCTCCAACAATTGACACTTTTGAGACTTTTTTATCTGTATTAATAGATTTAAATTTAACATTTTTTTGATTTGATTTTATAAGCTTAATTGCTTTACTTAAATCATTTCTTTTTATCGTAAATGTTAAGTCCGTTTCTTTTCCATCCGGTGAAATATTTTGAATAACCATATCTACATTTATCGAACTTTTTCCCAAAGGTTCGAATATATCTGCTGCAATTCCAGGTTTATCTTGAACACCTAAAAGTGTAATCTTGGCATCGTCTTTAGAATATGTAACTCCAGTAATAGTTTTAGAATAATCAATATTTTCTAAGTTGAGTATTTTTGTACCTTCTTTATTGGAAAAAGTAGATCTCACGTGTAGAGGTATATCGTAGATCATAGCTGTCTGAACAGCAGATGATTGCATTACTTTTGCTCCTAGCGATGACATCTCAAGCATTTCCTCGTATGAAATTTTACTAATTTTTTTAGCTTTTGGAAAGTTTTTTGGATCTGTAGAAAAAACACCTTCTACGTCTGTATATATTTCACAATGATCAGTTTTAAAAAATTTTGCAATCGCTACAGCTGTAGCATCTGAACCTCCTCTACCAATCGTTGTGATGTCTCCATTTTTTGAAATACCTTGAAAACCCGGAATGATTGCTACTCCTTTTTTTGAAAGAAATTGATTTATTTTTTCGATGTTCATATTAATAATTCTTGAATTGTTTTGATCTCCATCAGTTATTATTGGCACTTGCCAACCCATAAAACTTTTAGCTTTAACATTAAGCTCATTTAAGGCGCCAGCTAACAAAGCTGAGGTTACCTGTTCACCTGAAGCTAGCAAAACATCTAATTCTCTTTTATTAAATTTTTTACTAATTTTTTCTGATTGCTTAATTAGTTCATTGGTTTTACCGGCCATTGCAGAGACAACAACGATAATTTTGTTGTCTTTTCCCATTTTGTTTTTAACTATTCTTGCAGCGGCAATAATTCTCTCTATATTTCCTACTGAAGTACCACCAAATTTGATAACTATTTTTGTCATATATACAAATTAATTTTAAGCTATAAATATCTTAATTTAGAAATTTAACAAGAAGATGTAGGATAGAATAATGAGCACAATAAATAAAGATGAAATTGAAAAATTTTCCAAACTGGCAGATGAGTGGTGGGATATTGATGGAAAATTCAAACCTTTACACATGTTTAATCCTATACGAATTGAATATATTCTAGAAGTTGCTTCAGAACATTTTAAAATAGATAAAAACCAAAAAACTCCTTTAAAAAATTTAAAAATTTTAGATATTGGTTGTGGTGGTGGATTAATTAGTGAACCAATGACAAGATTAGGTGCTGATATAACTGCTATCGATGCCTCTAGTAAAAACATCAATATAGCTAAAGCACACGCAAAAAAAAATGATTTAGATATAACGTACCTAAATAGTGTTCCAGAGAGTTTAAACTCACAAAATAAATTTGATATTATCTTAAATTTAGAAGTAGTTGAGCATGTAGAAAATTTGGATTTATATTTAGAATCTTGTTTTAAATTATTGAAGCCAAAAGGGATAATGTTTACTGCTACTTTAAATAGAACACTAACTTCTTATGTGAAAGCAATAGTTGGTGCGGAATATTTTTTAAGATGGCTTCCTATTGGAACTCATGATTGGAATAAATTTATAAAACCAGAAGAACTTGAAAAAAAACTTACAGATTTAAAATTTTCTATAACAAACTTAACTGGATTAAGTTTCAATCCTTTTTTTCAAGAATGGAAAAAAACTAAAAATTTATCTGTAAACTATATTTTAGTTGCAAAAAAAAACTAATTTGTTTTATCACTTACCCATGGAATAGAAGTTAGTTCGATACCTTCTTCTTTAAGTTCTTTTCTTTCCTTTGAGCTCACAGTTCCATAAATATTTTTATTCTTTTTATTATCGTAATAAATCTCTCTCACTTCTTTAGATAACTTATCTCCTACGAAAACAAAATTTTTTTCAACAAATTTTTTAATTTTTTGTAAATCTTTTTTTATTTTAAGAAATTCTCTACTGTGAAACTTATTATCGTTTGTAATTCTTTTTCCAGCAACATAGGGAGACATGATTGACTTATCTACTTCTAATGATTTACAAAAAATACATTCGATTAGATTTTTATTTTTAAGTTTTTCAAATTCTTTAGAGTCTAAGAACCAACTTTCAAACTCATGTTTATTTTTGCATTTTAAAATATATTTAATCATCTAGAAGCTAAAATAATTATTAATTTAACATTTAGCTTCTTGTGTAGCTAGCGTTTATATCAATGTAATCATGTGTAAAGTCACAAGTATAACATTCATAATCTTCTTTGCCTTGTTTTAAGTCTACTGTAATTAAAATTGCGTCTGATGTCATATATTCTTTCAGCTTATCTTGATTATAACTTTCTGAAATTTTTCCTTTTTCGGCAACAGTAAAATCCCCTAGTTTAATAATTAATTTGTTTGAGTCTATTTCTTCGCCAGATTTACCGATGCCCATTAAAATTCTTCCCCAGTTTGGGTCCTCGCCAGCAATTGCAGTTTTTACTAGAGGTGAGTTTGCGATTGAAAAAGCTATTTTTTTTGCACTTTCTATAGTTTGGCAGTTAATAGTTTTTATAGTTATAAATTTTTTTGCGCCCTCCCCGTCTACCACAATCTGTTTCGCTAATTCTAGACAAACTGTTTTTAAAGCTTTTTCAAATTTTAAAGATTCTTTGCTTGAGAATATATTTAATTTTTTACTTTTAATTTTTTTTGTTGAAAATATTGCAACCATATCATTTGTGGATGTGTCGCTATCAACAGTTATTGCATTAAAAGTATTAAATAAAACTTTATTTAAATATTTATTTAGTACAACAGAAGAAATATCAGCGTCTGTAAAAATAAAAGAAAACATAGTTGCTAAATTAGGAGCAATCATTCCTGATCCTTTAGCAATTCCTGATATTCTGACTATTTTATCTCCAATTTTTATTTCAGAGTAGGCAACTTTAGGTTTTGTATCCGTAGTCATAATTGCTGAGGCCATTTTTAACCAGATAATTTTATTCTGTGTAGTTTTTAAATTTTCAACTAAATTTTGAATATTGGCAACTATTTTCTCAACGGGAAATTTTTCACCGATAACACCTGTTGACGCAAATAATAAATCTTTTAATTTACTTTTTTCGTATCCATTTTCTGATTCTATTTTTCTCAATGAAATAATTAAATTTTTGGCTATTTCATTTAAACTGTTTACACCTTGTTCACCTGTAAAAGTATTTGCATTTTTTGTGTTGACAACTAGAGCTTTAATATTATTTTTTGTATTTTCATTATTCCAAGTTATCGATTCTGACACAATAGAGTTTTTTGTATAGGCTACTGCGTAGTTAGCTCCTTCTGGAAAATAGAATAATGCGAGGTCGTCTCTTTCATTTTTATAAAGACTTGCTGAAATAGCAGATACTCTCAATCCTTCAATGTGTTTTAGCTCCTGGAAGTCACCCATTTTTGATATTTTTTTAATAGAACTAAAGAATTTTTGTACATTTGTTGTCATAATTGTTGTTTAATTTAATTTAAAAATACATATATACAATATTAACAATAAAGCTACAAATCTACTATCATGAGTTTATTTTCAAAAGCATTAAATAAAATTTTTAAATCTAGCAATCAAAAAGAGTTGGATAGGGTTAAGCCATTGGTTGTTGAAATTAACAATCAAGAAAAAAAATTTAAAAACCTTAAAAATGAAGAATTTATAGCTAAAACTCAGCTTTTGAAAAAAAATTTACAAGAAGGTAGAAGCATAACTTCTATAATTCCTGAAAGTTTCGCTTTAGTGAGAGAGGCTGCAAGCCGTGTATTAGGCGAAAGACATTACGATGCCCAGTTAGTTGGGGGGATATTTCTACATGAGGGAAAAATTGCAGAAATGAAAACTGGTGAAGGAAAAACATTAGTATCTACTTTACCCACATACTTAAATGCCTTGGCTGGCAAGGGTGTACATATTGTGACCGTTAACGACTATTTAGCAAAAAGAGACTCTGAATGGATGGGTGAGGTCTTTGATTTTTTAGGATTATCTACAGGTTGTATTACAAATGAACTGGACGATCTTCAGCGTAAAAAAAATTATAACTTCGATGTTACTTATGCAACTAATAATGAGTTAGGTTTTGATTATTTACGAGACAATATGAAATATGATCTTAGTGAAATGGTGCAGAGATCACACCACTATTGTATTGTCGATGAAGTCGATAGTATATTAATTGATGAATCTAGAACTCCTTTAATTATATCTGGAAGAAGCGAGGACAAAAGTAATTATTATTTATTGTCTGATAATTTTATAAATAAGCTTCAAAAACAAGATTATGAAATTGATGAAAAAAACAAGAATGCAATACTAACTGATGTGGGTATAGATAAGATTGAAAAATTAGCCACTCAAAATGGTATTTTAAAAAATAATAATTTTTATGATCCGCAAAATTTAAACCTTGTACATCATGTTAATCAGGCTTTAAAAGCTAATTTTTTATTTAATAAAGATGTTGATTACATCGTAAGAGAAAATAAAGTACAAATAATTGACGAATTTACTGGAAGAATTTTAGAAGGTAGAAGATTTTCAGATGGACTACATCAATCTATTGAAGCAAAAGAAAATGTAGAAGTGCAAGAAGAAAATCAAACTCTTGCTTCCATTACATATCAAAATTATTTTCGTTTATATCAAAAATTATCTGGAATGACCGGGACTGCATTAACAGAGGTAGAAGAATTTTATGATATTTATAAATTAAATGTAATAGCAGTGCCTACAAACCGACCTATGGCAAGAAAAGACGTTAATGATCAAATTTTTAGAACAGAGCAAGAAAAATATTTTGCTATAACTAATAAAATTATAGATTGTCATAATAAAGGGCAGCCTGTTCTTGTTGGAACAACAAGTATAGAAAAATCTGAAAAAATTTCTAAAAATTTAACAAAAAAAAAAATTAAACACAGTGTACTGAATGCAAAACAACATGAAAAGGAAGCTAAAATTATTGCGGAAGCTGGTAAAATTGGCTCGATCACAATAGCAACAAATATGGCAGGAAGAGGAACTGATATTCAGCTTGGTGGCAATAAAGATTTTAAAGATGACGACAATCAAAAAAATCTGTCGCAAATTAAAGAAGAAAAAGAAAAAGTAAAATTGCTAGGTGGCCTCTGTATTGTAGGTACAGAAAGACACGAAAGCAGAAGAATAGACAATCAATTGAGAGGAAGGTCTGGACGGCAAGGAGATCCTGGTAGTTCAATTTTCTATATTAGCCTTGAAGATGAGTTAATGAGAGTTTTTGGTGCAAGCTCAATAGATGGCATGTTAAAAAAATTAGGATTAAAGGAAAATGAGTCAATTGATCACCCATGGATTAATAAAGCGATGGAAAGAGCTCAACAAAAAGTTGAAGGCAGAAACTTTGACATTAGAAAGACATTAATAAAATTTGACGATGTTATGAACGATCAAAGACAAGTTGTTTTTAGTCAAAGACTAAAAATACTAAAAGATAAAAATATTTCTGAAACTTTGGATTCTTTTTTGAACGAAGTAGTATTAGACTTAACTAAAGTAAAACATGACTACGAAAAATCAAATGATCAAGCTATTTATCTAAATGCAGTAAAAAATATTACAGGAAATATATTAAATGATAATGAACTAATTGAATTAACTAAAGGGAATGAAGGTGAGTTTTCTAAAAAATTAAAAAATCTTTTTTATTTAAGGCAGCAAGAAAGATTAAAATTGATTGGAGAGTCTGAGAATAATGATGTGGAAAAAAGAATTTTTTTACAAATTATTGATTTTTCATGGAGATCACATCTGCAGTATCTTGAGCAACTTAGACAAGTTGTCGGATTGCGGAGTTATGGACAAAAAGACCCTTTATCTGAATTTAAAAAAGAAGCTTTTGGTCTTTTTGAGGAGCTTTTAGAAAAAATAAAAACTGATGTTATAAAGTTTCTTTTAAACCTTAATATAATAATTTCTCAAGAAAAAAAAATTGAGAATAAAACAGGTTCTAAGATTCCTGAAAAATGTCTTTTGAATTTAATGAAAGATAAAAAAATACAAAGAAATGAAAAGTGCCCTGCCACTGGGAAGAAATTTAAAAACTGTTGTGGGGCTAATTTATAAAATTATTTTTTCAAACTTTTAAAGGCCTTGAGTGCAGCATTTCTTGCTTCTTCATGGACAACAATCGGATTAGGATAAGTTTTTCCAAGATCAAAATTTTTGATTTTTACATCTAATTCCCACGGTTTGTGAATAAATTTTTTGGGAACATTTGATAACTCTGGTATCCATTTTTTTACATAATCACCTAAAGGATCAAATCTCTCACCTTGTAGGATGGGGTTGAAAATTCTAAAGTAAGGTGCCGCATCTGCACCACAACCTGCAACCCACTGCCAGCCAGCAACATTACTTGCTTCGTTAAAATCTAACAAACAATCTCTAAAATATTTTTCACCTTCTTTCCAATGTATTCTAAGGTGTTTAACTAAAAAAGAAGCTGTAACCATTCTCACTCGATTATGCATCCATCCGGTTTTGTATAGCTCTCTCATACCTGCATCAACAATTGGATATCCTGTCATTCCCTTTTTCCAGGCAATTAAGTGTTTTTTATTTTCTTGCCATGGAAAATGATCGAAGT
>Ga0307986_10002943_pt1 | contig 12003 bp, 16 predicted proteins | sample EllFjometageno82_FD_203170 | JGI IMG/M metagenome (GOLD analysis project Ga0307986, IMG submission 203170) | Marine microbial communities from Ellis Fjord, Antarctic Ocean - #82 | ecosystem: Environmental > Aquatic > Marine > Unclassified | place: Southern Ocean | collected 2014-10-09
TATGAGGGGTAAAAGTAGTTTTGTTTTTTCCTCTGACAATCATAGCTATTATAGACGCAAGTCTTCCAACTACAGCATTTTTTGCATCAATTTCGAACCAGTTGCTGGTTAATTCACTTTGTTTTAGAAATTTTGTCATTGTGCGAGGATTAATACTATTATTAGATATAAAGTCAATTTTATATTTAACTTGCAATAACTAGCAACAATGTTAATTTATTTAAGCCGATTTGTTCCTATTGCAGGCTAAGTATTGCTAAACAGGATTATTTACACACAATTTCGGTAGGCATTTGAACTATATTGTACGCCTTGCATAAGCTTAAGTACTAAAAAGGAGCATAAGATGAGCACAAAAAGACAAAACCCAGAAACTATCGTTATTCACGGTGGTGATTATAGAAGCGACCCAACAACAAAAGCTGTAGCCGTTCCAATCTATAGAACAACTTCATACTTATTTGATAGCACCGAACATGCTGCAAATCTATTTAGTTTGAAGGAATTTGGGAATATTTATACAAGAATAATGAATCCCACTAATGATGCTCTTGAAAAGAGAGTAGCTGCATTAGAGGGTGGTTTGGCTTGTTTAACAGTATCTTCAGGACAAACTGCATCAACATTTGCAATTTTAAATGTTGCTCAAGCGGGAGATAATATTATCAGTTCAACTGATCTTTATGGTGGAACTATTTCTTTGTTTACCCACACTTTGAGTAAACTTGGAATCGAAGTTAGGTATGCAGATCCTGCTGATCCTAAAAACTTTGAAAAAGCCATAGATGATAAGACTAGAGCTTTTTATGGAGAAACTTTACCCAATCCATACCTAAGAGTTTTTCCTATTCAAGAAGTATCTGATATTGGAAGAAAATATAACATCCCATTGATAATGGATAATACTGCCTCCCCTATTCTCTGTAAGCCTTTAGAGCATGGTGCTGCTGTAGTTATTCACTCACTAACAAAATACATTGGTGGTCATGGAACTGTTGTAGGTGGATGTTTGGTTGATGGTGGTAATTTTGATTGGACCGCAGACCCTAAAAGACAACCTTTATTTAATGAACCTGACGCAAGTTATGGTGGGGTTATTTGGGGTAAAGCTGTTCCAGAACTTACTGGAGCCAATGTATCATTTGTTGTTAGAGCAAGAGTTACTCTTTTGAGAGACCTTGGTTCAGCTCTAGCGCCAGATAATGCTTTTGGAATCATACAGGGGCTTGAAACAGTAGCTTTGAGAATGAAACAACATTGCTTAAATGCTGAAAAAACTGTCGAATATTTATCTAAACACAAGAATGTTGCTAGGGTAATCTATCCAACAAAATATGATGGAGAGATAGGAAAAAGAGCTAAAAAATACCTTAAGGGTGGATACGGTGGTTTAGTTGGCATAGAGCTAAAAGGTGGCATTGAAGCTGGTAAGAAATTTATAGAAGCTTTAAAAATGTTCTATCATGTGGCTAATATTGGTGATGCAAGAAGTTTGGCAATTCATCCAGGGTCAACTACTCACAGTCAATTAAATGAAAAAGAACTATTGGCTGCTGGTGTCACACCAGGGTATGTGAGATTGGCGATAGGTATAGAGCATATAGATGATATTATTGAAGATTTGGAACAGGCACTTAACAGAACTTCAAATAATATTGAAAATTTAAAAAGAGCTAAAGCCGTTGGTTAGAATTTTTATATAAAATTATAAGATAAGTAGTCAAAACAAAAATTGAACCTAACTGGTGTAGAGATGCATATTTAATCTCTACGCCTGACACTAAAGTTATAATTCCTAAAAAAATCTGTATTAATATAGCCACATCAAAAATTATTATATTCTTCATCCCATAATTATTTTTTATAAAAGTATAGTTCAAAATGATAATGAACAATAAAAGCACATAAGCTGTAAACCTGTGCATAAATTGAATAATAGATGGATTGCTAAATAATTGAATATTTATTATATCTTCAAATTTAACATCATTAGGTAAAAACCTACCATTCATATCGGGCCATGAATTATAGATAAGGCCTCCATCTAAACCTGAAAGAAAAGCACCTAATATTATTTGTAGAACTATTAACTTGAGAATGAATAATAAAAGTAAATTTGAAATTTTTTTGTAAAATTTTTTAATTTTATAAATGTTTAAAATATACCAAAAAATTAAAGATAGGATAAATAAGGCTACGGATAAATGTATACTTAATCTAAAATGACTAACATCATTATTTTCGATTAATCCGCTTGAAACCATGTACCATCCGATAAAACCCTGCAGACATACAAGGAAAAATATCCAGTAATATTTATTTGAATAATATCTTATATTTTTAAATTTCAGACTAAAAATAATTAAAGGTATCAGTGTAAATAAACCAACAAACCTGGCTAATAATCTATGTGCATATTCCCAATAAAAAATTGTTTTAAACTCAGCTAAAGTCATAGCATAATTAATATTTTGATATTCAGGTATTTTTTTATATTCCGAAAAATAGAAGTTCCACTCATGAATATTTAATGGCGGCAATATTCCGGTAAAGAGCTCCCAAGCTGTTATAGATAACCCGGAATCAGTTAGTCTAGTAAGTCCACCAACAGCAACCATAAGTATAATTAATAAAAATAATGTTATTAACCATAATTTTAAATATTTTATATAGTTGTCGCTATTTACAAACATAAATTATACTTATAATAATTACCTTAATAACCAATTGTTTAAATGTCGCCTACAAATAAAAAAAAATTAGATTTGTTAAGAATTAAGCTAGATAAGCTTGATACTGAATTGCTTAAATTGATAAAAAAAAGATCAAATTTAGTAAATGATGTGTTGAAAGTAAAAATTCATAAAAAAGAAATTATTGATCAAAAAAGAATAAAATTCATACTTAAGAAAATTAAAAAAAAATCACATCAATTAAATATTGACCCAAAAATCACAAATAGAATATGGAAAAATATGATTTGGTCTTTTATTGATTATGAAAAAAGAAATTTTAAAAAAAAATAAAATTATTTACTATGTGGAGGTAATTTTTTCTCTATAAACATCTCATGCTTTCTAGTAGCGGGATTATACTTTTTAGCTGATAGTTTTACTTTAGCTTTTTCTCCACCTGCTGGTTTTTTAACATAGTAAAAATATGGACTATCGGGTTTAGCTTCTGGAACCAGTCTAACTTTAACGTGTGTTTTTTTTGCCATATTATTTTAAATTTTTAATTTGTTTTATTAATTTAGAAATTTTTTTAAGTTTATTTTTTATACTATAATTAGCATTTATAGAATTATTTGCTAATTCGTCAAGTTTTAAAGATTTATCAGAATTAAGAACTTTTTTAGCACCATTAATTGTCATTCCCTCATCTTTAAGCAGGTATTTAACTTTCTTCAAAACTTCTATTGTATCATTATTATAGTATCGTCTATTACCATTTAAGATATTTGGCTTAATTTGCTTAAATTCCTTTTCCCAAAAACGTATTGTGTGAGTGTTTAATGTTCCCTTTTTTTTATTAACAAGATTAAGGATCTTGGCAACTTCCCCTATAGATTTGTAAGCTTTACTACTTTTATGAATCATTCTTAGAATTTACTAAATCTTTAAATTCTTTAGAAGCTTTAAATAGGACCACATCTCTTTCTGATATAATTTTTTCCTCTTTAGTCTTAGGATTTCTACCAGTTCTACTTTTTTTTGAACGTATAGTAAAAGTACCAAATTTTGATAATTTTAATTTTTTTTCATCTTTTAAATTTTTTACAATTGTAAATAAAAAATCATCTATTAGATTTTCTGAGATATTTTTTGAAAAACCAATCTGCATGTAAACAGAGTTTATTAAATCTTGCTTTGTTAAATTTATTCTAGCCATTATTTAATATTATTTCTTATTTTTTCTATTAGATTACCACTTACAATTCTAGTGCAAACACTTAAAGAGTTTGAAAAACCTATATAATCAGTTCCACCGTGACTTTTTATTACTGGTGAATCTAAACCAATAAAAATAGCACCATTATATAATCGCGGATCAAACTTTGCTTTAAATTTTTTTAAATTAGAAATATTTAATAAAGATGAAATTTTACCAATTAAATTACCTGTCATAGTTTTTTTAAGTTCACTTGTAATAAAACTTGCAGTCCCTTCAGCAGTTTTTAAAGCAACATTACCAGTAAATCCGTCAGCAACAATAACGTTTACATCACCATTCATTAGCTGATTGCCCTCTATATAACCTTTAAATTCAAAGTCGTTATTATTTCTTAGATTTAATTTTTGATATGTTTCTTTGATGGTCTCATTACCTTTGGTTTCTTCAGAGCCTATATTTAACAAGGCAACTTTCGCACTATCATCTGGATACAAGGATTTAAATAATGAAGATCCCATTATTGAAAAATCAATTAAATTTTTTGGGCTGCATTCAATATTGGCACCTAGATCCAAAACTACACTCATTCCTTTTCTATTTGGCCATAAGGCAGATAAAGCTGGCTTGTCAATATTTTCTATCATCTTAAGATTAAGCTTAGAAATAACTAGCAGTGCACCTGTATTTCCAGCTGAAATTACTACATCGGATTTTTTATCTCTAACACTTTGAATGGCTAACCACATACTAGTATTTTTTCCCCTTTTAGCTCCCTCCAAAGGACTATCGGTGCCTCTAACAATGTCTGTTGTATGAATAACCTCAAATGAAGAGGTTGGTAAATGCTTAATATGGCTTAAAATTTTATTCCTATCACCAAAGATTTGATAAAATGAGTTTTTATTATTTATAAAATGATGAACAATTCCATCAACAACTTTCTTTGGTGAACCATCGCCACCCATTGCATCAACTGCAATTTTGATTATTTTATTCATTGTAATATTTTGGTTTTTTTATTCCTTAGGGTCTAAAACTTGTCTACCTCTATACATGCCTGTTTTAAGGTCCAGGTGATGAGATAATCTGTATTCTCCAGATTTTTTATCTTCCACTATATTCTTAGACGAGAACTTCATGTTTTGAGATCTTCTCATTCCAGTTCTTGACGGGGATTGTTTGCGTTTAGGTACAGCCATAAAATTAGAGTATAATTACACCTTTTATGTGAGAATTTAAAGTGTTTTTTTTTAAATTTAATAGGTATTTGTCAAAATAAACAACTAAATATTCAATATCAATAACATTTTCTAAGAAAATTGCTAATACAGACAATTTTGATTCAGTTGTTAATTTATCCCAATCGTGTATTTTATCAATCATCGCATAAAATAAATTAAGATAATCTTTCATTTTTTTGTTGATTGATTGATCACCGTAACCGATTTCCCTAATACTTAACTCCATTTCTCTAAAAACATAATCATAAATTTCCTGTAAAGTATCTTTGTCATTTTTATTTTTGTATTCTCTTAAAAAAAAGGCAAAATGTAAGAGAAAAAATATTAACCTATCTGAAAATGTATCCTGATTCTTAAAATCTTTGTATAACTCTTTATTTCTAGTTAAACTGACCAAATTATTGTAAATATTAATATATTTTGTATTCATGAAAAATTATTTTTTTTTAGTTATCATATTTTTGTTTATTTCAAATTGTACCTTAAATAAAGTTTTAAATTACCAGGGTGTTCACTTTTTAGAAAAAAAACAAAAAAAATTAACAATTAACAATTCAAATAGTAATGATATTATTCAATTATTAGGGCCCGCATCTACAACGGGTGCTTTTGATGAAGATATATGGATTTACATTGAAAGAGTGACTTCATCATCAAAAATTACAAAATTAGGAAAAAAAGATTTAATTGAAAATAATGTATTGATTTTAGAAATTAGTAATGAGGGAATGCTTTTACAAAAAATATTTATCACCAAAGATGACATGAATAGTTTAGAGTTTTCTGATCAAATTACTGAAATGTCCCAAGGTAAAAATACATTTATTTATGATTTCTTAAGCACACTGAGAAAAAAAATGAATGACCCACTAGGAAAAAGAACTCCAAAAAATTAGCCTGCAATAACTGCCAATAATAATAAAGCCACAATATTCGTAATTTTAATCATCGGGTTTACAGCGGGACCAGCAGTATCTTTGTATGGATCTCCAACTGTATCACCTGTTACAGCAGCTTTATGAGCTTCAGAGCCTTTTCCACCGTGATGTCCATCTTCAATATACTTTTTAGCATTATCCCATGCACCACCACCAGCTGTCATTGAGACGGCAACAAATAGACCAGTAACAATTACGCCTAGCAACATGGCGCCAACAGAAGCTAAAGCCTCAGCTTGTCCGCCTATTGAAAGAATAACAAAATATAAAACGATGGGAGATAGGACTGGTAACAATGAAGGTATAACCATTTCCTTAATTGCAGCTTGAGTTAATAAATCAACAAGTTTAGCATAATCAGGTTTTTGTTTACCTTTCATTATACCTGGAAATTTTTTAAATTGTCTTCTAACTTCCACAACAACAGCACCGCCTGCTCTTCCAACAGCTTGCATCCCCATTGATCCAAATAAATATGGAAGCATTCCACCTATTAATAAACCAACAACGACATAAGGGTTGGTTAGATCAAAAGTAACAACTATTCCTTCTAATTTAGATCCAGCAACGCCTGAAAAATGTTTAATATCTTCAACGTATGCAGCAAATAAAACTAACGCACCTAAGCCAGCAGAACCAATTGCATAACCTTTAGTAACTGCTTTTGTAGTGTTTCCAACAGCATCTAAAGCATCAGTAGTTTTTCTAACACTGTTTGGTAATTTGGCCATTTCAGCAATACCACCAGCATTATCTGTTACTGGACCGTATGCATCAAGTGCTACAACCATACCAGCTAAAGCTAGCATTGTAGTAACAGAAATTGCAATACCATAAAGACCTGCGATAGAATTTGTTGCAAGAATTCCAGCAACAATAATCAAAGCTGGAATTGCTGTAGCTTCCATAGAAACGGCTAACCCTTGAATAACATTTGTTCCATGTCCAGTCGTTGATGATTTTGCAATACTTCTTACTGGTCTGTATTCTGTTCCAGTGTAATATTCAGTAATCCAAATTAATAGACCAGTGATAACTAAACCAATAATTCCACAATAATATAAACTCATACCAGTAAAGGTTTTACCATTAACAGTATATTCACTTGTAAAACCAATTACATAATCAGTGACAGGGTATAAAATTACTAACGAAGAAGCAGCAGAGACAACAAATCCTTTATATAAAGCATTCATTACATTTTTACTTTTACCAAGCTTAACAAAGAAAGTTCCTAAGATTGAAGTTAAAATACAAGCCCCACCAATGCTTAATGGATAGATCATCATATTCATATCACCTTGAAAAAATATTGACGATAAAACCATTGTTGCAACAATAGTTACAGCATAAGTTTCAAATAAATCAGCTGCCATGCCTGCACAATCACCAACATTATCTCCAACGTTGTCAGCAATAACGGCCGGGTTTCTAGGGTCATCCTCAGGTATGCCCGCTTCAACTTTACCAACTAAATCAGCACCAACATCAGCACCTTTAGTAAAAATTCCACCACCTAATCTTGCAAATATAGATATTAAAGATGCGCCAAAACCTAATGCAACTAATGCATTAACTATTTCTCTATCAGCTATACCAAATTTTAATAAAAAATAATAATAAACAGCAATTGCCAATAATGCTAAACCAGCAACAAGCATTCCAGTAACAGCACCAGATTTAAATGCAACAGAAAGACCATTAGCTAGGCCTTTTCTAGATGCCTCAGCTGTTCTAACATTAGCTTGGACAGAGACTAGCATACCAACATAACCAGCTATCCCAGATAAAGTTGCACCTATAAAATAACCTAGACCAACCAACGGACTAAATACCAAGCAGATAATAACTAAAACAACAACGCCAACCACAGCTATTGTTTTATATTGTCTTGCTAAATATGCTTTAGCTCCAATTTGAATTGCAGAAGCAATTTCTTGCATTTTTGCATTACCCGCACTTTGACTAAGAATATTTTTACCAGTAAAATAACCGTAAACGATTGAAAGAAATCCTGCCGCTATTGTGTAAAGTAAAATTGTTTCCACTGATGTATTCATAATGCCTTTTTAGTTGTTTGGTTGTTTGGTTGTTAAATTTTATTGTATAAAGTCCGGACAATACAAAAAAAGCTATAAAAGGCAATATTTAACTTAATAAAACTTATGCAAATAACCCTTATTTTTAAGCTTAATTACTGAGTTATTAGTGTCTAGAACTACAGATTTACGATTATTTTTTTGAATAATTCCAATTTTGCTAATTCTTATGTGTAACTTGGAAAAAATTTTTCTTATGATTCCCCTTTTTTCCTTAGAGGCAGTAAATAAAATCTGATAGTCGTCACCTCTTGAAATGTAGTTAACTTTAGATAATTTTTTTTCATCTAAAATTTTTTTTAAATTACTAGAAATAGGAATATCTTTTAAATTAATTTTATAAGATAATTTTTGTGTATTAATCATTTTATCTAGATCAGCAAATAATCCATCCGATATATCTATCGAGCTATTAGCAAATTTTTTAAGTTGGTTTGTTAATCTTGATTGAATATTTGGCATAAAGTATTGATTAGTAAAATAATTATTTAATGATTTATTAAATTTAACTTTTTTTTTTAATACTAATAGACCTAAATAACTATCACCTAAATTTCCTGAAACATAAATATCGTCATTAAATTTAACTTTGTTGCGATAGATAATGTCATTAGCAAAACCAATTGATGTGATCGTGAAGCTTAGTTTATTGGAAAAAACCGTGTCTCCACCACTTAGAAATATTTTATATTTATTTTGTTCCTCTTTAAGTGAATTGCTAATTTTAGATAAATTAAATTTAGAAAAACTCTTTTTATTACCTGATCCAGAAATAAAATAATATCTTGGTTGAACACCTTTGCAAATAAGATCTGAAATAGATGATCTTATTATTTTCTTGATAACCAAGTCTGGTTTTTTAAAATCTATAAAGTGACTACCTTCAGTATATGTGTCAACAGAAACTACTAATTTATTTTTCTTATCAAAAAATACATCGTCATTTAGGTTTAAAGCACTGGGCGATTTTATAGAAAGTTTTTGAAAGTAATCTTTAATTAATTCAAATTCATGCATTGGTAATTCTTATTTTTTTTGCTATTTTATCTAATATGGCATTTAGATATTTTGTTTGTGAGTCCTCTAAAAAAAAGTTTGATGCATCTAGATATTCTTTTATGATTATTTTTGTTGAAATTTTTGGTTTATATAAAAATTCGAATATTGCAGATTTAATTATTACTTGAAAAACTTTATCTAAACTTGTTAACAGAAGATCAGAGCTTAAATGATTGTTAATCTCTTCTTTAATCACTTCATCTCTTTCAATTGTACCTAAAACAACATCTTTTATAAATTTTTTAAATCTATGCTTTGGGAATGTTAAATTTGTATCGTCATTAAAGAAATTACCATATAGTTTTTGAATGATTATAACTCTTGGACTTTGATTTGGATTATATGGAGTTCTCATTATTATTGAGACAAGACAGATATTACAGCTTCAGCTGCCTCTCTCCCCTTATTTTTTCTAGCTTTAGCTTGACTCATATTTAGACAAGTAATAATTCCGTTACCAACAGGTTTTTTACTCTCCACAGATATTCTCATTATTGCATCAGTTGAGGCTTGCGATATAAAATCAAAATGTGGCGTTTGTCCCTTTATAACACATCCTAGTGCTAAGAAGCAGTCATATTTATTAATATTCTTTGATATTGTAACTGGAATTTCAAAAACACCCGGCACATAAATAATTTTAATCAAGCTAGATTTTGGCAGTGAGGCCATTGCACTTTTAAGCAAGTTTTTAGCTATATCTTTGTAGTAGGCGGCGATAACTATTAAATATTTTTTTTTCATTATATGATTTCCTGTTTAGTAATCTTTATATCATAACCCTCTAAACCGATAACTTTTTTATGTGATTTAGTAATCAATATCATATTTTTGATTTTTAAATCTTTAATTATCTGAGCACCAATACCATAATTTCTTATAAGCTTATCATTACCTTTTTTATAAAAATCTTTATTTTTATAGTCTTTAAGTGTTTGAGTAACAGATCTCAAATTTGTATCTTTGATAAATACTAAAACACAATTATTAAATTTTTTAAAATAATTTAAAGTTTTATTGAATGAGTTTGGTAGCTGTTGATTAATCAAGTAATTTTGAACAACATTTGAGGATATCACTCTTACTCTTGGTACTACCCCTTTTTTTATACTACCTTTAATTAAGGCAAAATGTTCAGAACCGTCTAAAAGATTTTCATAAATTCTAATTTTATAATTTTGATTTTTAACTTCAATATCAGATTGTTTTTTTAGTTTAATTAATTTTTCTTTTTTTAAGCGGTAAGCAATAAGATCTTCAATTTTACCAATTTTGAGATTATGTTTTTGTGCAAAATTAAATAGATCTTGTCCCTTAGCCATCGTTCCATCTTCATTCATTATTTCACAAATAACCGCAGAATTATTTTTTTTTGCTAGTTTTGAAATATCAACAGATGCCTCTGTATGACCTGCTCTAACTAAAACGCCACCATCTTTAGCGATAATTGGAAAAATATGTCCTGGTGAAACAATTTCTTTTTTATGTACATTTTTTTTTGATGCAATTTTTATTGTTTTGGCTCTATCTTTTGCAGAAATACCTGTCGTTATTCCTTTTTTAGCTTCTATTGATACGGTAAATGCAGTTTTGTTTCTGGACTGATTTACTGGAGACATTAACGATAAATTTAATCTCTTAGCTTGAATACTATCCATTGCTAAACATATTAATCCACGACCATACTTAGCCATGAAATTTATGTTTTTTGCATTTGAGTCTGATGTTGAAATTATTAGATCGCCCTCATTTTCTCTTTTTTCATCATCGACTAAGATGAACATTCCACCTTTTTTTGCAGTATTAATAATGCTTTCAATTGATGAAAAATTATTTCTTGTCATTAAAATAATTTCTAACGTATTTAGATAGGATATCTATCTCTATATTGACTAGACTATTTTTTTTTAATGAAGATAAATTTGTAAGTTTAAAAGTGTGTGGAATAACCCATATTTGGAAACCTTTTTTAGTTAATTTAGAAATTGTAAGAGAAATACCGTTTATACAGACTGATGCTTTTTCTATTAAATTTACCCTTTCTTTTTTAGCAATTTCAAATTCAAACAAGTAAGATTTATCAATTATTTTTATATCCGAAACGTTGCCGACAGTATCAATATGACCTTGGCAAATGTGACCTGATATTTTTTGACCATACTTCAATGGTAATTCAAGATTAATCCTGTCTTTAATTTTTAAAAACTTAAATTTTGACCTTTGAATGGTCTCATCTGAAAGATAAAATTCCATATTTTTCCTAGCTATGGTTATTAGGGTTAAGCAAACACCATCACATGAAACAGAAACTCCTATATCTTTTTTTAAAAGTTTTAAATCTGATTTTACAAAAATATTAATGCCTCTGGATCTACTTTGAATTTTTGCAATTACCCCTTGATTAAATATTATTCCATTAAACATATTATTTTTTATAGAGTGTAATTGTATCTTTTCCTAATTGTGTGTTAACTTTGTTTTTATTTTTATATTTTTGAGATAATTCTTTAAAACACTTAAAATCTTTAAAATCTACTAGTTTTGATAAATTTTTAGGACTTTTAAAAAGGTAAAATTGATTAAATAATCTTTTTTGAATTATACTCTTAGATAGATCATTACCTCCTTCAACAAGTAAATTTCTACATCCAAAGCTATAAAGTTTCTTAAAAATTAATTTAATATCAAAATTTCCATTTTTTAATAAATTAGATTTTTCTAATTGAATGCCTTTTTTTTTAAATATTCTAATTTTTTCTTTATTAGCATTTT
>Ga0307986_10002944_pt1 | contig 11999 bp, 13 predicted proteins | sample EllFjometageno82_FD_203170 | JGI IMG/M metagenome (GOLD analysis project Ga0307986, IMG submission 203170) | Marine microbial communities from Ellis Fjord, Antarctic Ocean - #82 | ecosystem: Environmental > Aquatic > Marine > Unclassified | place: Southern Ocean | collected 2014-10-09
AAAATTATTCTCATATAGTTAGTTCTGCAAATACATTTGGTAAAAATTTGATGCCAAGAATAGCAGCTCATTTAGATATATCCCAAGTAAGTGATATTACTAAAGTTATATCACCGGATACATTCATAAGACCTATTTATGCAGGAAATGCATTTGCTACAGTAAAAAGCACAGATACAAAAAAATGTATAACAATTAGACCAACATCTTTTGAACCTTGCGAAACATCTGGTGGATCTGCTCCAATAGAAAAAATTAAAGCAACTGAAGAGTTTACTTTATCAAAATTTATTAAAAGAGAAGAAGTTAAATCAGATAGACCTGAGCTTGGAACAGCTAGAATTGTAATTTCAGGTGGTAGAGGAATGCAAAATGGAGAAAATTTCAAATTGATTGCTGATATTGCAGATAAATTAAATGCTGCAATCGGTGCATCAAGAGCTGCAGTTGATGCAGGCTATATAAGTAACGAACATCAAGTTGGCCAAACGGGTAAAGTAGTTGTACCTGACTTATATATTGCAGTAGGAATTTCAGGGGCAATTCAGCATTTAGCTGGAATGAAAGAAAGCAAAATAATTGTTGCTATAAATAAAGATGGTGAAGCCCCAATATTTAGTGTCGCAGACTACGGTCTAGAAGCCGACTTATTTGAGGCATTACCTCAATTCTTAGAAGAGTTGAATAAATTAAATAGTATACAAAAATAATCAGTACTGTAAAAATTTAAGATATGCCTAAAGAAGCAATAGATTATGATGTGGTAATCGTTGGTGGAGGTCCATCAGGATTATCCACAGCAATTAAACTTAAACAATTAGATTCAGAATTAAATATTTGTTTACTTGAAAAATCCTCAGAGATTGGTGCCCACATTTTAAGTGGTAATGTATTTGAAACTAGAGCTTTAGATGAGTTATTTCCTAATTGGAAAGAGCTAAATGCTCCAATTAAAACAAAAGTTTTAAAAGAAAAATTCTTATTTTTAAGTAAAACAAAATCTTTAAGTTGGCCAACTTGGTTATTACCTTCTGTCCAGAAAAACCATAAAAACTATATAATAAGTTTAGCTAATTTATGCAGATGGCTTGCAGAACAAGCAGAAGCCTTAGGTGTTGAAATATTTCCAGGATTTCCTGCTAGTGAAATTTTATATAATGAAGATGGATCTGTAAAAGGTGTTGCCACACAAGATATGGGTATAGATAAAGAAGGAAATAAAAAAGATAGCTTTGAACCAGGTATAGAATTAAATGGAAAAGTTACAGTGTTTGCCGAAGGTTGTAGAGGCCACCTTGGAAAAGAACTCATAAAAAAATTTAACCTTGATGAAGGTAAAAATCCACAACAGTATGGAATTGGGTTTAAAGAAATTTGGGAGGTAACAGATAAAAATCACGATGAAGGAATGGTTATGCATACTGCTGGATGGCCGTTAGATAATAATACCTATGGTGGAAGTTTTATGTATCATGCTGAAAATAAACAAATATTTTTAGGATATGTAATTGGCTTAGACTATAAAAACCCACACCTTTCACCATTTGATGAATTTCAAAGATTTAAAACTCACCCAGCAATTAAAAAATTTATTAAAGGTGGAAAACGTATTTCTTATGGAGCAAGAGCTTTAATTGAGGGAGGTTTGCAAAGTTTACCAAAGATGTATATGCCTGGAGCATTATTAATAGGCTGTGATGCTGGAACTTTGAATATGCCTAAAATTAAAGGATCTCACACTGCAATGAAAAGTGGGATGATTGCAGCAGAAACGATATTCGAAAATATAAAAGAAAATAAAGAATTATCAATTTATGAAGATAAATTTAAAAAAAGTTGGGTTTATGAAGAGCTACACCAAGCAAGAAATGTTAAACCAAGTTTTAGCTGGGGTTTAATTTTGGGAATAATATTTACAGGAATAGATCAAATTTTATTTAGAGGAAAATTACCCTTAACACTTAAACATAAGCATTCAGATCATGAAACTTTAAAACTGGCGAATGAAATGCCAAAAATTGAATATCCTAAACCTGATAATGTTATTACATTTGACAAAACAAGTTCAGTTTATTTAACAGGGACTAATCATACCGAAAATCAACCTGTGCATTTGCAGTTAAAAGATCCAAATCTGCCTATAAGTTATACTTTAGAAAAATTTGATGAACCTGCCCAAAGATATTGTCCTGCTGGCGTTTATGAAGTTCAAGTTGAAAATAATATTAATAAATTTGTTATTAATTCTCAAAACTGTATTCATTGTAAAACTTGTGATATCAAAGAACCTTCACAAAACATAGTGTGGGTAACTCCAGAGGGTGGTGGTGGACCTAAATATGGAAATATGTGATTAGAAAGATAAAATAATTCCCATAACCAATACAACGGCAGTAAATAAAGAAAAGAAAACTAAATTCGTTTTGTATTCTTTCTTTTCTTGACTTCTTACTCTAGCTATTAAAACATTTATATCAACACGACCAGAGAAATTATCCTCAGCCACCTCAGGCTTTGTCAAAACCGAAACACTCTGCTCTCCTAAATAATTTTTTTCTGCACTCATAGGTAGATTTATGCATGAATAGACAATGTAAACAATTAACGCATAGTTCATTATGGGTATATGTAGATAAAAATGATGTTCATTTTGGGTTTAAAAAATGATATAGTTGTATATTCAATGAGTTCTTTAATTCCAAAAATTTCTGAGCAAATATATGCTGCAGATACATTGCGGGTGCTTGAAAATAGGTATTCAACGTTAGGTCCAATGTGGGTCACACATCAAATGGAATGGAACAATGCAGTTTATACGTCTTTTAAAGACCATGACAAGTTCTTAATAATTATTTTTTTGATTAAAAAAACGCTAAATTTTTATTCAAAACATTTTATCAAATTAAGTTTTGATGAATTTTATTCAAAAGATACCGTTGAAATAGAGAGATTTAGTGTGTCAGAAATTTCTGACAGTCTTCTTATCCCAAAAGAATCTGCCAGAAGAAAAATACTTGAACTTGAAAAAATGGGTGTCATAAAAAAAATTAGAAAAAAAATAATAATAGACAGATCTAAATTTTTTTATACCAAACCAAATGACTCAATAAAGCGAATTAGTCGCTTTATGTCTTCACTTTCAGAAATGTGTGAAGATGAAAATGTTTTAAAAAAAGCAATTACTTCAAGTTACTTAGAGAAAATTATAAAAGATAATTTTTCTTATATTTGGAAAATTTACTATGAACTTCAAATTCCAATGATGATGAGTTATAAATTAGTTTTTAAAGATTTAGAAAGTTTTCATATTTTTGGAACATGTATTGTTAATCAACACCTTCATGCAAAAAAAATAACTAACGAGCACATGAGTAGAGAGAGTTTTATTAAAATTCTTTATCAATCTAACAAGATGCAAGGACTTAATGCAATGTCAATTTCAGATATCACAGGCATACCAAGAGCTACAGTTATTAGAAAATTAAAAAATTTAGTTAATTTAAAGTATTTAGCGATTGATAATAAAAAACACTATAAACTGACAGGTAATTTTGTAGGCCAACTCAAGCCATTACAGAAAAATATCATTATTAAGTTATCAAAATTTTCTGCTATAATTTATAACCTAACTCAATAATTTAATGAGAATTTTAAGTATTTTTTTTAATAATAAATATAAAAATTATTGAAGTTACCATCATTATTAAAGCATAAGCAGCAGCTGGCACTATAAAAACCATTGAACTTCCATCAAAGATTTGCGTGCCGACAAATGCAGCTAGTGTACCATTCTGAAGTCCGCACTCTAAAGAGATACATCTTTGTTGTGCAACACCGGAAGTAAAATATTTGGCAGCATAAAAACCAACAACCATCATTGTTATATTTAATGCTAAGGCAATTAATCCTGCACGTGCTACAAAGCTGACAATATTGTCCCATTCTTCAATATAAATAGCAACAAACACCAATGCAAACAAAGCAACCGATATTCTTTGAATTATTAAAGCTTTGTTATTAATAAAATTTTTTGCAAAATGTTTTATTATCATTCCGATTATTACTGGAACCGTAACAACAAAAAACATTTTTAAAGCAATTCCTGTCATGGAGATATTTTTTGAAACACTAGTTATTTCGAAAAAATCAATTGAATTAAAAACAATAAATGGAACTGATATAATGCTAATCAAACTTGTAATTGCAGTTAGAGATATTGAAAGTGCAACATCACCTTTAGCAAATTTTGTGAGTACATTTGATGTAACACCACCAGGTGCTGCTGCAATAAGCATAACACCAATAGCTAGTTCTGCAGGTATGTTTAATAATTTGATTAAAAGAAATGCAATGATTGGGAGTAAAATTAATTGACAAATAAAGCCAACCAAAAAATCTTTTGGAATTTTAGCTACTCTTGTGAAGTCTTGGATAGTTAAACTCATTCCAAGTCCTAGCATTATTAAAGCCAGACCTAATGGCGCTATCTTTGTTGCAATTTCCATTAGTAAGACTTATTAGTTCATTTTATATTTTACAAGAAAATGATTTTAAACTTAGGGTTAATTATGACAAATCGATAGCATTTTTTTTTAGAACTTCCATAGAAACAAGCTTTAAAGTTTTTTCATGTGTTCTTTTTAAATAAACAGGACAAGGTTTTCCAGCATCAGCAGCTCTTGCATACCAACTAGCACAAACACACCAACCATCTCCAGCTTTTAAACCTGGAAAACCAAATTCTGGATGAGGAGTTATTAAATCGTTACCAGCTTCTTTACACCATTCTAAAAACTCAGTAGTAACTTTTGCACACACGGTATGAACACCATGATCATTTTCATCTGTACTACAACAACCATCTCTATGCCATCCTGTTAATGGATTGTTAGAGCATTCTTCAAGATCTTCACCTAGAACATTTTTTTGCTTATCACTCATTTAAATTTTTGTAGGGTTAGGTTGTCCTTTGTAAACAACTTCAGGGTCAAATGATTTTTCATTTTCTTCAAACTTCATTTCTATCTGTCTACCATTTTCAATTGGACCTAATGGTATTGATCTATAAAAACAAGATCTATAGCCTACGTGACAGCTAGACCCATCTCCAATATCAACAGTTAACCAAACTGAATCTTGATCATCATCAATTCTTATCTCTAAAACTTTTTGAGTGTAGCCACTGGTTTTACCTTTGTGCCAAATCTGCTGCCTAGATCTACTGAAATAATGAGCCTCTTTGGTTTCTATGGTTTTTTTTAAAGCTTCAACATTCATGTAGCCATGCATTAAAATATCCTTTGTTTTTGAACACATGGTTATGACTGGAATTAAACCGTCATTATCAAATTTCGGAGAAAGTAAGTTTCCCTCTTCAATTTCGACTATATTTTCTCTCTTTTTAAACATAAGTAGGTAATTATGTAGCACATTAGTAAATATAATAAATATTTTAAAAACAAGGATTTACTGTATAAACTGACCTTATGAAATTAGTAAAAGACACAGATGTTAAAACTTTAAAAGCAAATAAAGTTTCTGACCAAGAAGCTGAAGAAGCATTTAAAACTATATTAACCTGGATGGGCGAAGACCCTAGTAGAGAAGGATTATTAGAAACACCTAAAAGAGTGATTAAAGCATTTAAAGAATATTTTGGTGGATACACGCAAGATGCAGAGCAGATTTTAAGCAAAACTTTTGGCGATGTTGAGGGTTATGATGACATGGTTGTTGAAAAAAACATTTCTGTCACAAGTCATTGTGAACATCATATGGCACCTATAGTTGGTACGGCCCATGTTGCTTATATCCCAAATAAAAGAGTTGTTGGCTTAAGTAAGTTGGCTAGAGTTGTTGAAGTATTTTCAAAAAGATTACAAACTCAAGAACGACTTACTATGCAAGTTGCAAAAGCTTTAATGACCTCATTAGATGCAAAAGGAGTTGCGGTTACGATAGATGCAGCACACCAATGTATGACTATGAGAGGGATTAAAAAAGAAAATGCAACAACAGTAACAAATTATTTTTTAGGTCAATTCAAGGAAGACCTTAGCATTCAAGATAGATACCTAAGATTTATAAGTAAATAATTTTAAAAGGGTAAAACAGATGTCAGAAAACTTTAAAGCTTTAATTATTAACCAAGTTGGTGAAAATTTTACTCGAGAAGTAAAATCTGTAGATAAATCATTTTTAAAACATGGTGATGTTCTTGTTAAAGTAGACTACTCTGACTTAAATTATAAAGATGCGCTCATTTTAAATAATGGTGCTAAATTAGTAAAAGAATTTCCCCACATTCCAGGTATAGATTTTTCTGGAACAGTTTTGGAAAGTGATAACTCAAAATTTATAAAAGGAGATGAGGTTATTCTTACAGGATGGAGGGTAGGAGAAATTTATTTTGGCGGCTACTCTCAATTAGCAAAAGTAAATGGAGATTACTTAGTCAAAAAACCCAAAGATATTACATCTAAGCAAGCTATGGTTTTAGGTACAGCTGGTTTAACAGCCTTATTATGTTCTTTTGCAATCAAAGCAAGAGAAGAACTTTTATTAGGAGAAAAAGTTAAAGATGTTTTAGTTACTGGAGCCTCTGGAGGTGTTGGAAGTATTGCAGTGATGATTTTAACAAAACTTGGATACAGTGTGACAGCGGTTACTGGAAAAGCTGAAAATGAAGAATATTTAAAGTCACTTGGTGCAAAAAATATTATAAATAAGTCTGAATTAGATAAAGATGCAAGACCACTAGATAAAGGATTATGGGACGGAGTTGTTGATACTGTTGGTGGAAAAATTTTGGCAAATGCACTAGCTCAAACAAGAGACAATGGAATTGTTGCTGCATGTGGAAATGCTTCTGATTATAAACTAAATACCACTGTTATGCCTTTTATTATTCGAGGTGTTAAGTTGTGGGGAATTAACTCGGTTACAGCATCTATAAAAAGAAGAGAGTTTGTGTGGAATGAAGTTAAAAACCTTATTGATTTTGAAAAATTAGAACTATCAATTAAAACTATTAGCCTAGAAGATCTAAAAGATACATATCCAAAGATGCTAAAAGGTGAAACGTCAGGAAGATATATTGTTGATCTTAATAAATAAATGGATTGGGATAAACTAAAAATATTTCATGCAGTAGCAGAAGCAGGCAGTTTTACTAATGCAACAATAAACTTAAATCTAAGTCAATCTGCGATTAGCAGACAAATTCAATCATTAGAACAAGATCTTAAAGTGCAACTTTTTGAAAGACATGCTAGAGGTCTAACATTAACAGAAAGTGGTGAATATATTTTTAAAACAGCTCATGATGTAATTAGTAAATTAAAAGAGGTTGAATCTACATTAGGTGATCAAAAAAATAAACCAACTGGAAAATTAACTATTACTACAGTTAGAAGCTTTGGCACTCACTGGCTAACGCCTAGAATTCAAGAGTTTATGACTCTAAATCCTGAAATCGAAATAGAATTAATTTTTGATGACAAAGAATTAGATTTAAGTACTAGACAAGCTGATATAGGCATCTTTATGAGAAGACCTAAACAATTAAATTACATTCAAAAAAAATTAGTAGATATAAAATATTATATTTACGGTTCAAATAAATATTTAGAAAAATATGGTATGCCAAAAACAATCAATGATTTAAATAAACAAAAATTTATTTCTTTTGGTAAAGGAGCTCCATCTCCAGTTTATGATCCGGATTGGGCACTGAAACTTGGAATTAAAGATGGAAAAAAAAGAAAGCCAGTAATGAAAGTTAATAGTGTTATGGGCTTACTTTTGGCTGTGGAAACTGGTGTGGGCCTTGCTGCTCTCCCCGAATATTTAGTTTCAAATTCAAATAATGTAATTAAGGTTCTTCCAAATTCTGAGGGTCCAATTACAGAAGCACACTTTGTTTATCCACAATCACTTAAAAACACTGCAAGGATTACAGCTTTCAGAAATTTTTTATTTAGTAAAATTGGCGACTGGAAATAACTTTAGTTACTTTTGTCATTAACATAGACTGAAACACCTCTAGAATTAATATCTACATCAAATTTCTTATGAAGTGGTGGAAATGCTCTTTGCGAACAATCTAATCTATCACAAGTTCTACAAGATACACCGATTGGAATTTCAGTTTTTTTATCACTAATATCAAGATTTTCGGTATAAACAAATTCTTTTGCATATTTGGCTTCACATCCGAGGCCGATTGAAAGAATACTTTTTGATAGACCATATCTACCAACACCTTTTTCTACTGTTCTAGCGATACAAACATACTTTTCTCCATTTGTCATTTTACTAACTGCCGCTTGAATAACACCAGGTCTGGTAAAAGCTGAATACACATTCCACCTTGGACAAGCACCACCATATCTTGGTATATTAATACCAGACAAAGAGAATCTTTTTGAAATATTACCTGCAATATCAGTTCTTAACATATGAAATGGAATACCAGGTAATTTTGGATTTTGAAGGCACGTTACTCTATGTGCAACTTGCTCAAAGGAAGTAGCAAAAGTATTTTGAAGTAGCTCAAGGTCATATTTTAATTCCTTACATTCTGAATGAAATAATTTGTAAGGCATTAAAATTGCAGCACCACAATAATTTAATAAAGCAACTTGTGTTAGTCTTTTTGACTCGTTAGATGGAAAATTAAAATTAGATAAATATTTATTAATTTCTTTAGAAGCACCTTCTTGTGCGATTTGTGATGCTGCATGTAATTTTTTAGTTTCTAATGTATTGTAGTCACTTAACAAAAGTTCCTTTGTATCTTTATTATAAATTTTAGAAAAAGGTTTTCCTTCTTTTGGAATTATATCTTTAACAATTATTGAATATTCAGATTTTAGAAAATCACATAAAGCAATATACCTAGTTCTGTTATTAACTTGAACTTTTTCAAAAATTTTATCTGCAAATTCTTCAAGTTTAGGAAAATAATTTTTATTTTCTTGAAGAAAATCTGATATTACCTCTCCTGGAAACGCTGTTTTCCTACTATCAATTTTTCTTCCAGAAATATCTTCAACCTTATTAATTATAGTATGATCTTTTTTTCTAAAATTATCTCCTAATTTAATTAAAGCCTTTGCAATTTTTGGATTTGTGCTTACTAAATCTTTTACTTCTGGGCCAAGTATATCTAGATCTTCAAATAATTGATCATCTAAAAGTTCAGAAATATCATTTTCCAAATTAACATCAGTCTTACTAGTTAAGTCAGATAGGTCTACTCTCAATTCTTTACTAACTTTGATTAATAGATCACCATCAATATTTCTTTTTCCACATTCAATTAAATTAAGATAACTTGGAGAAATTTTTATTTGTTCTGCAAATTTGTTAGCTTGTAATCCTAGCTGTCTTCTAAATGCTTTTATTTTAGGTCCAATTTTTAAATCAGATTTATTAATATTTTTATTTTTTATAAATTTTGTTATTGCAATTTTAGAGTTTTCTAAATTAATTTCTTTTTCATTTGTAAGATCAGATAATTCTATCCTTAACTCATTACAAATTTTAATTAATAAGTCTGCATCAATATTTCTTTTTCCACTTTCAATTAAGTTTAAGTAACTAGGCGAGATATTTATTTGTTCAGCTAACTTTTTAGCTTGAAGACCTAATTTTTGTCTGAAATTTTTTATTTTATTTCCAATTTTAGCGTTTATGCTCACTTATTAACCCTTTTTTGTAAATTTTGTAAATTTAAATTTACAAACTATTAACTGTATTTACAAGTAAAATAGTGCTTTTTAATATCTTTTGTAAATTTTGTAAATTATATAATAGGTATGAATAACATTAATAAAAATCAAGAAAATCAGTCTCAAAACACACAAAAAGAAGATCAAAATCAATTTAGCCAGTCCGGTATTTACTTGAGAGATGATCATTGTGATTGGGGTTCAAGTGGTATGAACGAATTTACTAACGAATTTAGTGAAGACGAGTAAGCCTCTTAAAAACTAATTTTCCTAAAACTACAACCTAGAAAGACTCTATCTATGAGCTCAGAAGCTAAAGTTTCGTATGACCTAAAAAGATTTGCTGGTATTAAAAAAGATTATACTACTGAAGAAGTTGAGAGACTGAGAGGATCAATGAAAATTGAATATTCGATGTGTAAACATCAATCCAAAAAACTTTGGGATCTTTTAAACTCAGAGAATTATATTAATACTTTAGGATCATTATCTGGAAACCACGCAATTCAACATGCTAAAGCAGGATTAAAAGCAATTTATTTAAGTGGATGGCAAGTTGCAGCAGATGCAAATACTGCTGGTGAAATGTACCCTGATCAATCCTTATATCCTTATGATAGTGCACCAAAATTAGTTGAGTCGATGAATAATGCATTGATTAGAGCAGATCAAATTCAACATATGGAGCTACAAGATGGTGATATGCAGTCAAAAGATAGAACTGACTATATGCTTCCTATTATAGCAGATGGTGAAGCTGGATTTGGTGGACCATTAAATGTTTTTGAATTAACAAAAAAGTTTATTAAAGCAGGTGCTGCTGGAGTTCACTTTGAAGATCAATTAGCTAGTGAAAAAAAATGTGGTCATATGGGTGGAAAAGTTTTAGTTCCAACGGGTACTATGATTAAAAATTTAAAAGCAGCAAGACTTGCAGCGGATATTGCTGATGTTCCATTAATAATTTTAGCAAGAACAGACGCTAATGCTGCAAAACTAATTACAAATGACTTTGATGAAAATGATAAACCATTTTTAACAGGTGAAAGATCTCCTGAAGGTTTTCATTATGTTAAACAAGGTATTGAACAAGCTATATCAAGAGGATTAGCTTATGCTCCCTATTCAGATTTAATTTGGTGTGAGACTGCCACACCTAACCTAGAGGAAGCCAAAAAGTTTGCGGATGCAATACATCAAAAATTTCCTGGTAAATTATTAGCTTACAATTGTTCCCCCTCTTTTAATTGGAAGAAACATTTATCGGACGCAGAGATTGCAATGTTCCAACAAAAAATTAGTGAAATGGGGTATAAGTTTCAATTTATTACACTTGCAGGTTTTCACACACAAAATATTGCAATTTTTGAACTTGCTGAAAAATACAAAACTGAAGGAATGACTGCATATTCTAAAATTCAAGAACTTGAATTTGCAAGAGAGAAAGATGGTTACACAAGTGTTAAACACCAACGTGAGGTAGGTACTTCTTATTTTGATGCAGTCTCAAATACTATAAGTAGTGGAAAGAGTTCTACGACTGCAATGGAAGGCTCAACAGAGTCTGAACAATTTTAATTATACTTTAATACATCCTCTAAATATGATTAAATATTTAGATGTTTATAAGTAGTTTCTTTTTAATCATTCTTTATATTTCACACAAATATATTGTAGCTTGGATAAAATTTTATAATAATTCAGATAAACGTTTTGGTAACTCTATCTGGCGTTGGACATATGATTATAAAGTAGTTGGAGATAGAGATGTTTCAGACCTAGATGATAAACCCTTTGTAAGAAAAAGAAGAATTAGAAATCGTACGGTTACATTTATGTACTGCAATTTCTTTACAGGGTTTGTCGTATCTATGTCTTTTATAAGTAATTTACTTATATTTATTTTACAGTAATTTTTCCCGTTAACTGCGACATTTATGCGATTGATAATCATTCGCATTGTTAATAATAAGCATTCTAATTTAATTAAACTAACTTAAACGGAAAATAATAATGAAAAAAATAACAATTATTACATTTTTTATAGCTTTATTTGCAAACATGACGTTTGCAGCTGAGGTTAATGTATTCAGTGCAAGACATTACGATTCAGATGTTCAGCTTTATGAAAAATTTACAGCTAAAACTGGAATTAAAGTAAATGTTGTATCTGGTAAAGATAAAGCTCTTCAAAAAAGAATAACTGAAGAGGGTAAAGACTCAAAAGCTGACCTTTATATTACTGCTGACGCAGGAAGATTAGGT
>Ga0307986_10002946_pt1 | contig 11997 bp, 12 predicted proteins | sample EllFjometageno82_FD_203170 | JGI IMG/M metagenome (GOLD analysis project Ga0307986, IMG submission 203170) | Marine microbial communities from Ellis Fjord, Antarctic Ocean - #82 | ecosystem: Environmental > Aquatic > Marine > Unclassified | place: Southern Ocean | collected 2014-10-09
CCATAAAATAATGTTCTTTCAAAATGTCTAATTATAAAACTGTTTTTTTTACCTTGGGTATTTTGCAAATTATTCTTGGAATTTCCATGATGATTCCAATTTTAACCCAATTTATTTATTCTGAAATAGATTCTTCTTTTATAGGAGCTTCTATAATTTCAATAATATTTGGTGTTTTATTTTTTTTAACAAATTTAAATCATGATAAGAAATTAAATTTACAACAAGCTTTCTTGTTAACTGCCTTATCATGGTTAAGTATTGCAATATTTGGCTCTTTACCTTTTATTTTTTCTGCTCTTGAATTATCTATTACTGATTCGTTTTTTGAAAGTATGTCTGGTATTACCACTACTGGATCTACAATTATTGCAAACTTAGAGGATGCCCCTAGATCAATACTTTTATGGCGGGCTATGCTTCAATGGTTAGGTGGAATTGGTATTATCGTAATGGCAATAACTCTAATGCCAATAATGAATGTTGGAGGAATGCAGTTATTTAAAATTTCAAGCAACGACTCTTCTGAAAAATTATTACCAAAATCAAAAGAAATATCTCTTAGATTAATTTATGTTTACTTAACGCTAACAACACTTTGTGCTGTTACTTATAAAATTTTTGGTATGAATATTTTTGATTGTATAACGCACTCCATGACTACAATAGCTACAGGTGGCTTTTCAAACTATAATGAGTCCATAGGATATTTTAACAGTCCATCTATTGAGATATCATCAATGATTTTTATTATACTGGGTAGTTTACCTTTTATTGCCTATATAAAATTTTTAAATGGTAATAAAAAAATATTTATTTCAGATGTTCAGATTAAATCATTTATTAAAATAATCATTTTTTCAATTATTCTGCTTTTTATTTATTCTTTTTTTCAAAATAATGATTTTTCCCAAATTAATATAAGAGCCATTTCTTTTAACGTTATTTCTATCTTAACTGGAACAGGATATGTCACTGGAGAATTTGATGGATGGGGAAATTTTCCATTAATCTTCTTTTTAACTCTAATGTTCATTGGTGGATGTGCTGGATCAACAACCTGTGGAATTAAAATTTTTAGAATTCAAATTCTATATTTATTTATTGTTAATCAACTAAAAAAAATTATTTATCCAAGGGGAGTATTTATAATTAAATATGACAAGAATAGTGTGAATAATAAATTTATGGCTTCGATCATCTCTTTCATTTTTCTTTACTTGGTTATTTTTTTTGTAATAACTGCATTATTATCTTTAAGTGGTTTAGACTTTGTTACTTCAATCTCTGGTGCTGCAACTTCAATTTCAAATGTTGGACCAGGATTAGGCTCTACAATTGGCCCTAGTGGTAACTTTTCTAGCTTACCAGAGATATCTAAGTGGATTTTGAGTCTTGGGATGATATTGGGTAGATTAGAGTTATTCGCTATATTAGTTCTATTTCTACCTTCATTTTGGAGAAATTAATTATGATTGAAATAAAGAAGCAATCACTTTCGGAAACTCTTTCACTTTATTTTGAAAGAAAAATGGCACGAATTTTATTACTAGGAATAATTCAAGGTTTTCCTTTTGTGTTAATTTATAGCGCCCTTTCACTTTGGTTAAGGGATAATGATTTCTCAAGGAGTCAAATAGGTTTTTTATCTTTAATAGGTATAGTGTATGGATTTAATTGGTTGTGGGCTCCCATTGTGGATCGTATTAGAGTGCCCTGGTTAACAAATAAAATAGGCCACCGTAAAAGCTGGATTGTAATTATGCAATCAATAATTTTTTTAAGCTTAATTGTATGGGGCTTAAATAATCCAAAAGAAAATATATGGGTAGTTGGATTGGTAGGCCTAATTATTGCAATTGCCTCATCTACACAAGATATTGTAACAGATGCATTGAGAATTGAACAAATTGGTAAAACTGATGGGGCCTCAATGTCTGCCGGTGCTGGCGTAATGGTCATAGGTTGGTATACAGGGTTTAAGCTTGGTAAGGTTATCACCTTCTTAACAGCAGACTATTTTGAAAAATTAGGTTATGAAAATTACTGGCAAATAACTTTTCTTTTACTAACTATATTAGTTGTAGTCTGCAATATAGGATTGATATTTATCAATGAAAAAGATTCACTTGAAAGAAAAATTCAACAACAAAAAAATGATCAATTAATTCTTGCTAAACTTGGTTCACCTAACTCGTTTAATACAAAAATTGCATGGATAATAGGAACTATAAGTGGCCCCTTTATAAGTTTTTTTAAAAGCAAAGGTACAAAAATTGGAATTTACATTATAGTTTTTTTATTTCTTTTTAAAATTGGAGAAGCATTTTTAGGAAAGATGTCTATAGTATTTTATGATGATATGGGTTTTTCAAAAAAACAAATTGCCATTTATTCAGGTGGTTATGGATGGATCGTTACAATCTGCTTCACTTTAATTGGAAGCTTCTTTGCAATACGTTCGGGTCTAGTTAAAGCCATGATTATTGCAGGATTACTAATGGCGTCAACAAACCTTCTTTTCTCAGCTCTTGCATGGTATGGGAATTCAGAATTCCTTTTTGCGACAGCAGTAATTCTTGACCAAATTACAGAATCTATTTCAACAGTTGTTTTTGTAGCATTTGTATCAATTTTGGTTGATAGAACCTACACCGCTAGTCATTATGCTCTAATGGCATCATTGGCAACATTTGGAAAAAATATATTTTCTTCATTTTCTGGTTTTGTTGTTGATAAGCTTGAATTTTTAAATACTCCTGAAAACCTTCATAATGATTGGGCTATTTTTTTTATTATTACATCATTAATGGTGGTTCCTTCTTTAGTTTTTCTCTGGATAATAAAAGATAAATTAAACCTAAGTGAAAAATAATTTTTTTTTTAAAAATAACCTTACAAATATTTATGAGAGATCTACTCATGAATCTCCAGTAAGTTCCCAAATTTTATATGGAGAAAAATTCAAAATTTTATCAAAGGATAAGGGTTGGTTAAAAATAAAAACATCATTCGATAGGTATATTGGCTTCATTAGAGATGAGGATTATACAGATGAACACAAGCCTACACATAAAATATTTAATCTAAGAGCTAATATCTTTAATAAACAAAAAAATAAGACAAAATATTTTTTACCATTTGCATCGAAGATTTTAATAATTCAGGAAAATAAAAAGTTTGCAGAATATGAAAAAAATAAATGGATTGAAAAAAAAAATATCAAGAAAATTGATCATATAGAAAAAAACTACTTGAAAATATTAAAATTATTTTTAAGAACTAAATATGTTTGGGGTGGTAAAACTTATAAAGGAATAGATTGCTCAGCTATTTTGCAATTATTATATTGTTATAATAATAAATTTTATCCTAGAGATACAAAAGAACAAATAAAATACTCAAGAAAAAATGCTAAAAGAAAAAACTTTAAAAAGGGTGACATTATATTTTGGAAAGGTCATGTTGCTATTTGTATTAATTCTAAAAAATTAATTCATGCGTATGGTCCTGAAAAAAAAGTTTTAATTATGCCTATAGCAGAGACAATAGAAAGAATTGAAAGAACTGCAAAGTTAAAAGTAAAAAAAGTATCTTCTATAAAATATTAACTTCTACCAAAATCTGGTTTATTGATATCTTGCTTCAATTTAATTATTTTTTTTCTAACTTTTTTAGTATTAACTAATTTCTTAATAATAGATTTATTATTTTTAGATTGAATATCTCTTTTAAATGCACGTAAATTTTTAATAAATAAATCAATAGCTTTTGAAATATTTTTTTGATTATTAAAAAATACATCTCTCCACATAATTTCATTAGATGCAGCAATTCTTGAAAAATCTCTCAAACCACCGGCACTAAATCTAATTATTTCATATCTTTGTTGTTTTTCAAAATCTGTCGCTGTTTTAACTAAGTTATATGCAATTAAGTGAGGTAAATGACTTGTCATGGAGAAGACTGTGTCATGTTTTTTTGAGTCCATAATTGCAACTCTAGAACCAATTTTTTTCCAAAACTCAGACAGTACTGCAAGGTGTTTCTTGTTGGTATTTTTTTCCTTGATTAATATGCACCATTTATTAAGAAACAAGTTTTTTACACCATGTTCAGGACCACTAACTTCTGATCCTGCGATAGGATGACTAGATGTCCAAAAAATTCCCTTTTTTAATCTTCTTTTAATTAAATCCATAGACTTTTCTTTAGATGACCCAACATCTGTAATGATGGTTTTTGGTAATAAGTATTTATTTATTTTTAAAATTATTTTTTCATATTCTCCTAATGGAGTACAAAATATTATCAAATCTAAATTTGGGATGATATTTTTTAAGTCATTTGTAACTTCACATGGCAATTTTAATTTTTTAATTTTTAAAATATTTGATTTTGATTTTTCATAAATAAATATTTTTTTACCTATTTTTTTATCAGCTATTGACCTTAATAATGAAGAGCCAATTAAACCACACCCTATAATTAAAATATTTTTCATCATTAATTAAATATACCCTTAATTGCTGTTATAAGTTTTATATTCTCTATTTTGGATCCAATTGTTAATCTTAATTTGTTTTTAATATTATATCCATCCTCTGTTGATCTTAATATAATACCTTTTGATTGTAGTTTATTAAAAATATAGTTAGCTGAAAATTTACATTTATCAAAATTTAGTAATAAAAAATTAGCCGTCACCTCATTTGAAAAAATGTTTAGTTTTTCTAGAATGTTTTTAACTTTATTTGCTTCTGCAATATTATGCTTCACAGATTGGTTAATAAAATTTCTATCTTTTAAGGCTTCTGTTGCTGCAATTTGTGCTAGTTGATTTACATTAAATGGTGGTTTAATCATATTCATTGCATTAATAATTTTTTTTGAACCATAACCCCATCCAACCCTCAAAGAAGCTAACCCATAAATTTTTGAAAAAGTTCTTATTACAACTACATTGTCTTTATTTTTAAATAGATCTAAACTTGATTTATAATCTTTATTTTTCATATACTCAAAATACGCATCATCCATAACTAATAGAATATTTTTTTTTAATTTTATTCTTAGTTCTAACAATTCTAATTTATTTAAATAAGTTCCGGTTGGATTATTTGGGTTAGCAATAAAAACAATTTTGGTTTTTTTTGTAACTTTTTTAACTATCTCTGCAACTGAGACTTTAAAGTTTTTTTCTTTTGAAAAAATAACTTTCGCACCAGCGATTTGTGCATAAATTCTGTACATTAGAAAACTATATTGAGGTACAATCACCTCATCTGATGATTTTAAATATAGCTGACAAATCATCTGAATAACCTCATCTGACCCTGCGCCACATATAATTTTATTAAAATCACAATTATACTTATTTGAAATTTCTTTTCTTAAAACTTGCGCCATACTGTCAGGGTATTTAGATAAAATCAGATTTTTGTTATCTAAAAGCCTTTTTACTTTCGGACTAACTCCTAGCGCTGACTCATTGGCTGATAATTTTATAATATTACGAGCTTTACCAATTTTGGATTTTCCTGGCTTATAAACTTCTATTCTAAATTTTTTAAACTTTGGAACTGTCATTTTATTAATCTTATAAATAAAATATTCAACTTTCATACAGAATAAGTCATATTTTTTAAAAATTTGACATAAGAAATACTATCTAGTACAAAAAAAGTGCGCTGATTTAACTGAATTGCGAGCGCTTAAAAAAAACCGCTAAATATGTTTTTTTATCTCACAATTCAAATTTAGCTATTATTTATGAATAAAAATAAAAACATAAAGAGTTTAATAATTGATAAACCCTTAAAGTTAGATTGTGGGCAGACTATTAATAATTTTCCTTTAGCTTATGAAACCTACGGTTCTCTTAATAAGAAAAAAGATAATGCTATTTTGGTCTTTCATGCCTTAACTGGTGATCAGTTTGTTTCTGGAATAAACCCAATAACTAAAAAAGATGGTTGGTGGTCTTATGCTGTAGGCTCAGGTAAGGCTATTGATACAGATAAGTATTTTATAATTTGTGCAAACGTCATTGGTGGATGTTTAGGTTCTTTTGGTCCTAGTAACACTAACTCTGAAACAAATAAAGTTTATGGAACCACCTTCCCTGTTATTACAATAAACGATATGGTGAATGCACAGCACAATCTTTTAGAATTTTTTAAAATCGAAAAATTATTTGCAGTCATGGGCGGATCTATGGGTGGCATGCAAGTTCTTCAATTTGTAAGCAACTTTCCTGAAAAAGCAAAGATAGCGATTCCAATTGCCTGTACCTCAAGTCATTCAGCACAAAATATTGCTTTTAACGAACTTGGTAGACAATCCATAATGGCTGATGCAAATTGGTTGAATGGAGACTATGCAAATCAAAATAAAAACCCCGATAAAGGCTTATCTGTTGCAAGAATGGCTGCTCATATAACCTATTTATCTAAAAATGGCTTACAAGAAAAATTTGGAAGAAAGTTGCAAGAAAGAGATGATTTAAAATTTAGTTTTGATGCAGATTTTCAAATAGAAAGCTATTTAAGGCACCAAGGAAGTGTATTTGTAGATAGGTTTGATGCTAATAGTTATTTATATATTACTAGGGCTATGGATTATTTTGATTTAGTTAAAGAATATAATGGAAATTTATCAAAAGCCTTTGAAAAAACTAAAACTAAATTTCTTGTTATGTCATTCACCTCAGACTGGCTTTACCCAACTTCCGAAAATAAAGAAATTGTCATAGCTTTAAATGCCATAGGTGCTGATGTTGCGTTTGTTGAAATTGAATCAGATAAAGGACACGATTCATTTCTTTTAGATGTTCCTGAATTTTTAAATACTTTAAAAAATTATATTAATAATAGCTATTCAAAAAATTAAAGATGAAACAAGAATTTAAAATAATTTCAGATTTTATTGAAAAAAATACTAGAGTTTTAGATGTTGGATGTGGAGATGGAACATTAATGGAGTTTTTACAAAACAATAAAGAAATAGACATAAGAGGAATTGAAATTTCCAAAAATAATTCTCAAAAATGTGTAAGCAAAGGTCTAACTGTAATCGAGGGAGATGCTGAAAAAGATCTTTCCCAATTTCCTGATGGTTCTTTTGATTTTGTAATATTAAGCCAAACACTTCAAGCTTTCCTAAATCCGGAAATAGTTATTCAAGAACTTTTAAGAGTGGGGAAAAAAGCTATTGTTACTGTACCAAATTTTGGGTTTTGGAAAGTAAGACTCCACTTATTAATTAAAGGAACAATGCCGATTACAAAGAATCTACCTGATGAATGGTATAACACTCCCAATCTACACATGTGTACAATTAAAGATTTTTACAAATTCTGCCATGAGAGAAATATTAAATTAGATAAAGCATTGGCACTTCACAATGAAAACACATCTCCTATTAATAAGTCAAACCTTAACATAAAAAACCTATCAGCTGAGTTAGGAATTTTCTTAATTGAGAAATAAATGAAGATTCAAATAATACCCTGCTTGCAAGATAATTATTCTTATTTAATAATTGATGAAGAAAATAATATTGCTTGTGTGGTTGACCCGAGTGAGGCTGATCCTATTATTGAATATCTAGAAAATACCCAAATTAAATTAAAATTTATACTAAATACACATCATCATTATGACCATGTAGGGGGAAATCAAAAATTAAAAGAAAAGTATGGAGCAATTGTTGTTGGATACAAAGGAGATAAGGAAAGAATTCCTGAAATAGATATATTGCTCAGTGATCAAGACACTTGGATATATGAAAACTTTAAAGCAAAGATAATTCATGTTCCCGGACATACTCTTGGTCATATATGTTTTTATTTTCATGAAGAACAATCTGTATTTACTGGAGATACTCTTTTTTCATTAGGTTGTGGTAGGATATTTGAAGGAACATACTCTCAGATGTTTGATTCTTTGATGAAATTAAAGGAGCTACCGCATGATACCAAAGTTTATTGTGGTCACGAATATACCAAAAAAAATTCTGAATTTTGTATAGCTTATGATGCAAATAATAAAAATCTCAAAGCCAAAATAGATGATATAAATATAAAGTTAAAAAGTGACCTACCCACAATTCCATCAACTATTAAGGATGAATTAGAGTGCAATATTTTTCTTAGGTCCAGCAATGCAGATACCTTTTCAAAATTAAGGGATTTAAAGGATAATTTCTAACCTATTCGGACTTGACTATAATAAGCCTCAGACTATATTGCTGCTTATAAAAAGAGATTAAACAATGTCATACGCAATCATACAAACAGGTGGAAAACAGTACAAAGTAAAGGCTGGTGAAATACTTAAAATCGAAAGATTAGAAGCTTCTAAAGCTGAAACTAAAATAGAATTTAAAGAAATTCTAGCGTATGGAGATGATAAAATAATCGAAGTTGGTTCACCCACAGTTGAAGGTGCAAAAGTTGAAGCTGACCTTGTTGAAAATGGTAAGAATAGAACAATATTAATCTTCAAGAAAAGAAGAAGACAAAATTCAAGAAGAAAAAATGGTCATAGACAACAATATTCATTAATAAGGATTAACAAAATTTTTTCTAAAGATGGCAAAGTTTTGTCTGAAGCAGAAAAAATGGTTAAACCATCTAAGAAAATCGAAAAAGTAAAAGTTTTAGAAGGTGATAAAAAAACAAGTAAAAAAGTAGAAGCTAATGTAACTACTAAAAAAATAAAAACTAAAGTAACCTCTAAAAAAGTAGAAGCTAAAATAGCAAATAAATAAATTAGATAGATTATGGCAACAAAAAAAGCAGGTGGATCATCAAGAAACGGAAGAGATAGTGCTGGTCGTAGACTTGGCGTTAAGAAGTATGGTGGTGAATTAGTAATTCCTGGAAACATAATCGTTAGACAAAGAGGAACAAAAATTTTTCCTGGTGATAACGTGGGAATGGGTAAAGATCATTCAATATTTTCTGTTGTGGAAGGCAAAGTAGTATTTAAAAAAGGTAGATTAGACAGAACATTCGTTTCAGTAAAACCCAATTAGTAGTACAACTAAAAACTAACAGTTGTATTATGAAGTTTCTAGATCAAGTAAAAATTTACGTAAAGGCCGGTAATGGTGGGCATGGGTCTCCTAGTTTTCGTAGAGAAAAATTTATTGAATACGGAGGACCTGATGGTGGGGATGGTGGTAAAGGTGGTAGCATATTCTTAAGATCAGAGAGAAATTTAAATACACTTATCGATTATAGATTTCAACAACATCACAAAGCTGGGAGAGGAGTGAATGGTTCTGGACAAAATCGTACCGGTCATGGAGGAGAAGATTTATTTTTAAAAGTTCCAATAGGTACACAAGTTTTTGAAGAAGATAATAAAACTTTAATTTACGATTTTAAAAAAGAAGGTGAAGAATTTGTTGTAGCTAAAGGTGGTAAGGGTGGCCTTGGGAATACTAGATTTAAAAGTTCTACAAATAGAGCTCCAACAAAATTTACCAAAGGTACTATAGGTGAAGAATATATAATTTGGCTTCAACTGAAAACTATTGCTGATGTCGGTATTGTAGGTTTACCCAATGCAGGTAAATCTAGTTTGTTAGCATCTATTACAAATGCCACACCCAAGATAGCAAATTATAAATTTACAACTTTAAATCCAAACCTTGGTGTTGCAACTTACGATGATAAAGAAATAACTTTAGCAGACATACCTGGCCTAGTTGAAGGCGCGCATGAGGGCGTGGGTCTTGGAATTCAATTCCTTAAACATGTAGAAAGATGCAAAACATTGATGCATTTAATAGATATTACTGATGAAAATATTGAAAATGCCTATCAACAAGTTAAAAAAGAACTTGGTAGCTACAGTAAAGAGATCCTTGAAAAAAAAGAAATAATTGTATTAAATAAAATTGATTTATTAGATGAAAAAGAAGTGAATAAAATAGTGAAAAATTTTTCTAAAAACAAAAATTCTGAAGTAATAACTCTTTCAACATTAGATAAGGGATCTATATCAAAAGTTAAAGCTAAATTACTCACATATGTATCTTAAATACTCTAAAATAATTGTAATCAAAATTGGCTCCTCTTTATTAATAGATGGGAATAAAAAAATTAGAAAGAAATGGCTTTCTGAATTTGCCAAAGATATTCGTGAATTAATTAAAGAAAATAAAAAAATTATTATTGTAAGCTCAGGTGCTATTGCAATGGGCTGTAAAAAACTTAACCTAAGTAAAAAAAATCTTAAAATTGATAAAAGCCAGGCTGTAGCATCAATCGGACAAATTGAGCTTATGAATTTATTTTCAGAAATATTTGTTAAACAAAAAATTAATATATCTCAAATTTTACTTACATTAGAGGATACAGAACAAAGAAGAAGAGCATTAAATGCAAAAAGAACTTTTGATAATTTGTTTCAATTGGGGTTTGTACCCATCGTTAATGAAAATGACACTATAACAACTGCAGAAATTAAATACGGTGATAACGATAGATTAGCTTCTAGAGTTGCGCAAATATCTGCTGCTGACTCACTAATACTTCTTTCCGATGTAGATGGTCTTTACACTCAAAATCCTAAAATTTACAAAGATTCAAAATTAATAAAAGAAATTAAAAATATAGATAAAAGTATAGAAAGAATTGCAACCAAAAGTATTGGTGAACATGGAACTGGAGGAATGAAAACTAAAATTGAAGCAGCAAAAATCTGTCAACTATCAGGGTGCCAAATGGTAATAGCTAATGGTCTTTTAATGAGACCTATCAAAAAAATAATTAAAGATAATAACTGTACGTGGTTTTTGCCAAAAATAACAAAATTAGATGCTAGAAAAAAATGGATTATTAGTTCTATTTCACCTAAAGGATGGATTGTTATTGATGATGGTGCCGCACAAGCACTTTCCAATGGTAAAAGTTTGTTAGCGGCTGGAATTACAAAAATATCTGGTAAGTTTAAAAAAGGTGACCACATAAAAGTTTTAAATAAAAAAAATGCTGAATGTGCTAGAGGCTTAAGTTCATTCTCTTCTGATGAAATATTAAGAATCATGGGACACCATTCTAGAGAAATTGAAAAAATACTAGGATATATTGCTAAGTCTGAAGTTATACATAAAGATGATATGGTGGAGGTATAAAATGAGTCAATATATGAATTTAATAGGACAAAATGCTAGAAAAGCAGCTCTTAAAAAAATTAATACTAAAGTAAAAAATAAAATTCTATCTAGATATTCTTTGTTATTAGACAAAGAGAGAGGCTCTATAATTAAAGCGAATGCAAAAGATATAAAATTTTCTTTAAAAAAAGGATTACAGAATAATTTAATTAATAGATTGACCATCAATCATAAAAAAATAGATAATATAAAAGATTCAATCAATAAAATTATCAAACTAAAAGACCCTGTTGATAATACTCTTGAAAAATGGAGTAGACCTAATGGATTAAAAATTAAAAAAGTATCTATACCTATTGGAGTTATTGGGGTTATATACGAAAGTAGACCCAATGTTACTTCAGATGTTGCTAGTTTATGTTTTAAGTCTGGAAATGCCGTAATTTTAAAAGGTGGGTCAGAAGCAATAAACACTAACAAAATTTTAGCTAAATTATTTAGAAAAGCTCTCAAAGAAAATAAAGTTAATAAAAATTTTATTCAATTTGTAGATTCTAAAGATAGAAAAATGGTTGATTTTATGCTTTCAAAAATGAAAGATTATATTGATGTGATCATACCTCGTGGTGGAAAAAATTTGGTAAAAAGGGTGCAGGAATTTTCAACTGTACCTATTATTGGACATTTAGAGGGCCTATGTCACACCTTTGTAGATAAAGATGCAGAACTAAAGATGGCTATAAATATCATCTATAATGCTAAATTAAGAAATACCAGTATTTGTGGTGCTACTGAAACAATTTTACTTCATGAAAAAATTGTTAAAAAATTTTGTAATCCTATTTTAAAAAAACTAGAAGAAAATAA
>Ga0307986_10002947_pt1 | contig 11997 bp, 9 predicted proteins | sample EllFjometageno82_FD_203170 | JGI IMG/M metagenome (GOLD analysis project Ga0307986, IMG submission 203170) | Marine microbial communities from Ellis Fjord, Antarctic Ocean - #82 | ecosystem: Environmental > Aquatic > Marine > Unclassified | place: Southern Ocean | collected 2014-10-09
AACTCTAAAGCTGGACTTCTATCTCATGAAAAAAAACGTGCTAGTAAGATGATTAGTTATACAACTGAATATTGGTTTGATATTACAAGTTTTTTTGGTAAAAAATAAATAAGAACATACATCAAAGTATGACTTTTTAAGTCTTTTTTTACACATACTAGTTAAGTGAAAATATAGTTTTATACGAGGTACCATATTAATACCTACCAATATGAAATATATTGTCTTTAAAATACTTTAGGATAAATTAATGAAAGATATTACCGCAATCATCAAAGCTTCTGAACATGCAAATCAAGACTCTTTTTCATTTAGATTTGGATATTATTTCTTAGATAACTCAGAAATTGAGTTATCTAATGTTACAAGAATTAATGATGAAAACATTCGTGACCCTGAAAGAAAATACGGGGTGAGAGCTTCGTTCAAACTACCTGATAACAACAAGACATTTCAAGCTAAGTTTATATTATTAAAAAGAAATAATTTTATTGTGACAGTCATAAGAGAAGGTGGATTTTTTAAAACCGAAGAGGTGCTGTCTGAAACACTGAGAACTTTGAGAGAAAACGGTGACATTACTCCTAATGATAACATCCAAATGTTTAAGAAAAATATAAAAAGCCATGTGGAAGTTATTCAATACCTATCAAATAAAATTGGTAGCAATAAGGTGACTATTGCGCTTGATGATGCCAAAATAAAAATTGAGAAAATATCTGAAGCCTTACGTAAAAGCAACCAAAGAGCTGATAATGCAGAAATACAAATTGACCAATTACAAATAAAAAATAAAGAACTACAAAATAGCATAGAAGAATCTTCAAACAAAAATAAAGTTCAAATTAAAAATACCGACTGGCGCAATGAGGCAGTCACAAGTGGTGTTTTCTATAATTATAAAGTAAGCGGAGATTATCTAGTTGTATCGCTATATACTAATAATGAAAACCAATATAAATTAATTAGATGCAAAAATACACATATTGGCGACTACGATATAGCAGTTCAATTTGTCAAGCATCTTGAACGTGGAGACATGGTAGCCTATACCACAAGAGGTGCAAATGATTTTGGCTCAGACTGGTTTTATAAAATAGAAAAAGATTAACTGCTAAAAGCAATGTAAATATTTATAATTTAGTTATATAATAAACTCAAAATAAACTGTTTTTTATACAAGGTTAATAAATATGACAGGCATAAACAAAGTAATATTAATTGGTAACCTAGGAGCTAAGCCAGAGCTTAAATACTCATCTAGTAACGTAGGTATTACTAATCTATCAATAGCAACTTCAGAGTCATGGGCCAACAAAAGTACTGGTCAGAAGCAAGAAAAAACTGAATGGCATAGAGTTAGTGTGTTCGGTAAGCTAGCTGAAGTTGTCACTAAGTACTGTGATAAAGGCTCTAAGATTTACATTGAAGGTAAGCTACAAACACGTAAATACCAAGATAAATCAGGAGCTGATAGATACACCACTGAAATCGTAGTTAGCGGCTTTAATGGCGTTATTCAAATGCTAGATTCGGCTAATAGCAACACTACTAGCCAGAAGTCTATTGCACCGACAACAACTATTGAGCCAGTTTCTACTGATCTTGAGTTTGAGGAAAACCCTTTTTAGGAGAATTAATGACCAACACAGATAAACTACGACAACACTACCTCTCCATGACTCATTACCACTTTGATATGACAATTGATGACCATCATTTTTCAGTTAAAGATCAGACTGATATTGCTAAATACGGCAATTGGTTCCAAGCTATCTGGCTTGGTCAAGTGCCACTGGTTACTGATAAGCTAAAACACTTCTACGCTGCTAAGAACCCTAATGCTAAAGATAGAGGTAAGTACGAAGAGCTATGGTATCAGTACAAACTTCGAGAGTTGCCATTCTAAAACAAACAGAGAGGTTGGCGTAACCAAGCCATTCATTACATGAAATTACACACTCCCTAGAAAAAACTTCATTAATTTTGTAAAAAAATCACTAATAAACCCTTAACATGGGCTCGATTCAATCTCTGAAGATTTGGACATAAAAGGTGAACTTCGAACCAACAGCCTTTACTTCACTCCCAACTAAACCTTCACCCTTCAAGCTCATCCACCTTTTATTCTTCCCAGAGCCTTTCAAGCCCTTCATTAAGTGCGAATCAATAAACCCTTCTATCAATTCACGCTTAGAACGTAAATACTCTTGTCCAGCAATGATGTTAATAGTACTCTTCTTGGTCGTACGAATACTGAACACCAATATATACAATAATCTCATTATTATTAAAAGTATTGCCAGCTTCTCTTTGTAGAAGGTCTTCTAAAAAGAGTCTACTATAAAAATTATAATAGAGCGAGCATAACTCTCTTTAAGTTTATTTTGCATAAATAATATTTAACAAGCCTTTGGCTCTACTCATCGCAACATAGTGCAAAGCCCTGTCTTTTTCTATCTTTTTATTGGGTTTGGGTAAGTCAATTAAAATTATCACTTCATTCTCCAAGCCTTTGAAATTTTTTATCTCTGCAAAGCTTATTTCATCACTTGGAAAATTTCTAATGGAATAATCGTCAAGCTGGATAATCTTACTTTGTAGTTTATCTGGTAATGAAGAAGCACTAGATTTGGCGTACTCTAGATTGGATAACAAAGTGATATGAGATGAAGGAATGCCATCAGTCACTAACTGGTTAATTGTATTTTCAAGAATATTTATTTCATTACTAGCAAAAGTTTGAATAACTTTAGGCCCATTTATCTCATCTTTTTTACCCATATCAACATCAAGGTGCTTTTCCACATACTTTAAAATGGGATTAGTATTTCTGCAATTAGTAGTTAATGGAATCTCTGCATGAGGAATATCATTTAGAAATTCTAATGCATCCTTGTCTACAACTTCAAGTGCCTGATGGTTGGTATCATGAAATATATACCACTCACCTTTGTTAAGTTCGCCTATTAATAAATTATCTAATTTATCTATATCGACTACATTGAATAAATCCTGCCCTTCATCAACAATCAATACCTCGTATTTATCAACACCTAAACGACGCATATCTACTTGAGCGCTATCAATTGTCGAAATCGTAACGAACTCATTACTTATCTTTGAGGTTAGATATTGTTTTAGCCATTCAGATTTGCACACAAAAACAACCCTCTTATCTTCTCTAGCAATTCTTCGCGCCAACTCTAAAGCTAAAAAGGTTTTCCCTGTACCCGCCCCACCAGAACACATAACTCTTTGATTGGCAGCCACAATATCTAGATATCGATATTGATCTTCGGTTAGTTTTAGTGTAATTTCTTCTTGATTGTATAATTGATTAGAGAGGGTCTCAATCATCTCAAAATTAGGGCGTAAAAAATCCGCTATTGCCTTAATATTTTCAACTGATAGGTGGTCATATTTTTGATTTACCCCTTTACTGTGCCAGTACTTAAAAAATTTACTTAAAAAATTTTCAAAATTTTTAAAATTATTAGCATCACAAATTATCGCCCTATCCCATTCTGAACTTCTTACCGTCCAACTGCCCGATGGAAAGATGCCGCCATAACCAATTACAATGTTTAAATGATTGAATTCAATTTCTTTTATTGCTTTATGGATAGCATGCATTGCGGTTTCTGCCTGCGTAAATGGATTTGGAATATTATGCCTCCCATTATCATTGGTGGAATACCATACACCCTCATCACAACTAATACTACCACCCTTAACTTCAAATACGAACAAGCCGTATTCGCAAATAATCACAAAATCTGCCTCGCCAAATCTTTTATATTGATGCCTGGTTAAGTTTAATGAATGAAAGGCAATATATTTATTACTACCAACAAAGGACTCTTTCAGCTTATCGAAAACTCGATATTCAGCATTATTACTCTTCTTGTTGCTAGCTTTGTAAGGCTGATTTGGAATCATTTTCATTACTTTAGTCCTGCTAGATTATTGTAAGTTTCCGTACTAATATTTTTACTAGAAATAATTTTAAAATACTTATTTTTAATAATTACATATTTTTGCTCGGCGTAGCCTTCGAAAATTTTGGCAGTACCTTGTATCTTGCAATCTCCATTCATTACAGTTTGAACACAGTCCGTAATTTCTAATTTCTTTCCTGCTTTTATAGCGGTATTTTTAGCATTTAAAATATCCCAGATAGTTTTAGGACTACTTATTGATTTAAACTTAGTACCACTGTTTAACTCTAAATGGGCATATTCCGCCATTTTACTAGATACAAAATTTTGTAAATGTTGATACTCTCTTATAAATTTTGGAGTTTTAATAAACTTATCACGCACTCCAAAGATTAATGAAAACAGTAAATAATCATCTTCGGTAAACATATCCAATTGATATTCAATCAAACTCTCAATACTTTCCTTATGAAAAAGCATTAGCAGTAGACGCTCTAATGGCTTTGTTGCTTTTGAAAATTTTTCTGATATGGTTGTCTCATTATTTTCAAACTCCCTTAACATTTGAGCTAAATCTTGTGTTCTAGATTTAAATTTTTCATCCCAATCGGCTGCTTCTAATAACATTATTATGTCATCTTTAGAGTTTTCTCTACTAATAAGCTTATCTAACAATTTGTTATACATTGTCTGCAATATTTTATCATCCTCAATTTGGCTAAAATATTGATGAATACATAACTTATCATCACTCAACTCAGATTTATCAATAGTGTAAAAATCCTGATAAATTTTATTACTCAATTTTCCATTTTTTGCAAAATAAAACAAACTAGTTAACAACCCCCCAAAAGCATATATTCTCGGATAATTAACAGATTTGACTGGATAAACCTGCCTTTCTATTTCATCTTCATTCGCCTTATCTTTTCGAAAAAACTTCACACCATCCCTGTCGTAAACAGCATTAAAAAGTTTTTCATCTGACTTGCTGTAATTTGTTCTCAGGTCTGCCAAAATAAAATTACTACTTAATTTTTGCTCAGCCTCTAATGAGAGCCTCTCATCTACTGATCTAAAAATAATTTGTTTAATGCAAGACAAGGGTAATGGAGCAAGTATCAGCAATAAATCTTCATGCATATTAGCACCGATCTCTACCTCCTTATAATTTTTATTTCTAGTATCACCTTGTATAATTTTAGTTAACTCAATTTCAATCAAGCAAGCTGTCATATTTTCTTGCTCACTAACAATTAAATCTAGTGTACTCTTCGGAATGGAGTTTTTAAATATAGGAATGAATCCTGGATAATTTTCCAGCTCATCTTTGTAATATTTATTCGGACTAAAGCCATCAGGGCTACTTATCAATCCTTGGGCTATCATCATTTTTAAATTGTCAGTATTGGTAGGTAAAAACCACCTATTTTTTTTGTTTGCCATTAGCTCAACCTCTTCCTTTGTAGTATTTTTTCACTTGGTAAGATTTTTGTAATATTGTTACTGCTACTTTGAAAAAATATCAACTTCTTGATTGCTCTAGAACTCATTACATACAGTTTTTTTCTCATACTATTTTCATCATTATTATAAATCTCAAAACCATTTAACATAACAAAAACTACATCAAACTCTAGGCCCTTGACAGAGCTAGCATTAAGAACAACAACACCTCCTTCGCCAAAATCTATCTCTACTGCCTGCCCTGTTTGATAACTTTGAATTTTGGGCTTTTTATTATCAAGCTCAATCTCCATACTCTCCAACTCTCTCTTACAAATATCCAATATAGTAGTTTTAGCGACCACAACACCAATTAAATTAGTAAGGTCTCTATCTGCTTCTCTTAATATAAATTTGATGCATTGATGAAAGTCCTTGTATTCATACAATATAGGCACACCTAATGCTAATTTTGAAACTTCTGGTAATTCTGGCTTTGGACTAGACTTGTCAGTAAAAAAATGCTGGGCAACTAGGGCAATAGAATGGGAATTACGATAATTTTGTGCCAGTTCAATTACATTTTTAACTTCTAATGCCAATAAATTTGTTAAATCATGCCTACTGGAATTTTCATCAGTGATTTGCTGATTTTGATCAGCAACAATAAAGAAATTTTCATAACCAAAATCTATTAATCTTTCATAGTACCCTGGCGGCATATCCTGCCCTTCATCAACAATCAAATGTCTTGTTGTTTTAGTAGGCTCAAAATTATTATCTTGTAAGAATTTATCTATTTTTTTATAATCATATCCGAAATTTTTTATTAGAATGCTATTACAATTTTGTATCTGTTCTTTATTATCCTCTTTACCTTGTATCAATTCATTTTTTACAGGTTTAAGAATTGCCCTTAACTCTTCATTAAAAAATGAATTCAAGGTATTACTATTCAATCCTTGTGTTAATTGATTTGTTGCAGAGCTCAACACTCTGTTGTAAGTTAAAAATATATAATCCTTTCCATCGCTAAATTTCATGGCCCTTAATAAAGCTACAACTGATTTTCCCGTCCCTGGTCCGCCCACAATTAAAAATTGACCGTCTTCAGGCAACCTTAAAACCCTATCTTGGTCTTTGTTAAGATCCTCAACACCTGGAAGTCTAAATTTTCTTTTAGCCATTACTACACTCCGCCACAAATTCCAAAAAATTAGGAATACCTAACTCCTTACTTCCTTTAATGAAAACCCTATCTAAAAATACATTTCCATATTCACAAGTTGTTTCTGGCACTAACACACAACCATGACAAGCTGCACGATTAAGCCAGCCAGGTCCCTGCCCCTTATGTTCAGTGCATACAGGATCAAGTGAGCACCACAATGCGTGTTTGAAAGCATTATTTAATATTTTCAAAAAAGCTTTAGGTTGTGCACTTTCTATAATGCCACCAAGGGATCCAGCCACATCAGGCACAGCGGTATAAATCAAAACGCCCGCCATTTTTTCATTTTTAGAGTGGTAAATTCTCTCACTTAGAGAGGCGGCAGGGTACCCCACATTTGACTCAAGTTCACGAATTACCAAGTGTGCTAAAGTATGTAATAAAATGAATCGGGGTGTAATTACAAGCTCATTACCCAAATTTTGACTTGTTTTTTCATAACGCTCTGTCACCTCATCTGTCCTTTTTTTAACTGCTGATAATTGCTCCCACTTACCTATTATCTCTTCATTAAAAGTAAAAAATACCCCTTCACCAAATAATTCAATAGCTGGTAGCCATTCACTTTCATCCGCTATATCTGGTTTTACCAAAGGTTGCTCTTGACCCTTTTCTGGATACCCTCTTTTAAATCCTCTAAAGACTAGTATCTCTCTTAATCGTTTAGCGATAATATGCTTATCTACTATCTTAATTAGTGCTAGTAAATTCGACTCCATTTTCTCTGTTGCTAAAGATTTCCATTCATCAGTCTTATGATCAGTCACAAAATCTTCATCGTCTTCAGGATCTTTTAGTGGCGTCAAGAATGCTTTATATTCATCTACCGTTAAATCACCTGTGGTTTCAAAAGTACCAAAATTAGGATAACCCTTGTTAATTTCATCAATTGCATTTTCTATATCGTCAATCGTGCATCGATACCTAGTGGCCAAGTCTTTTAACTTGCCTTTTCTTCTGAGCTGTATACTTATACTTTCTAATTCTCTAAGGGCTATTGAATTGTTATACAATTTGTCCACTACGGTATTTTTGCTAATTCTTGATTCTGGTGGAATAACTAAGGCAGGAATACTCACTGGTAAATAAACGCTAGAATCATTAACCTCTACAACAATTGCTTTAAAATTTTTATCTAACTCAGCTGATTCATAAATCCAAGGTTGAGGTCTATTAATAAATCCTAATTGTTGCTTTTCATATTGACTAAAGCTATTACATCTTGTGCATTTAACAATTTTCTTACCATCCTTATTGGTGCTAAATTTTAAATAACTTTCTTGATAATCAGCTTCACATTTTCCTTGAAATTTTTCATGGCAAATTGCGTGCCAAGGTACCTCATCTAAATACCCATTATTGGATACACAACACCAAACTACTTGCTTCAAAATTCCACTACACTTACAAAATACCTTTTCATCCATCTCTTTTTTTTGATATTTCCAAGGATTTGGGTGCAATAAACCACATTTTGAGCAACTGGCATAAGTAGGAAATAATACGGCGGGCAAATAACTACCTTCAATACTTTTATCTCCTTTATGAAAAATCTCTTGCGCTGCAGGAGGCATTCTAAGTTCTCCAATATTATCTAACGCTTGAGTAATACGACTAACATAAGGAATAGGTATTGTAGCATTTAAGCCCTCTTTATCAGTCCAATAGCGAGTATCCACAATTACCATTAACTTATCTTCTGCACCACGCACAATTGCGCCTACACCTGAAGAGGATGTTAAATGAGAAAAACGCACTGGCGTATATTGAGACCTATTCTTCATTTTTTCTAAGCCCTGGTATCAATTTAACTAAAGCAGACTTCTCAACATTACGCATTGATTGTAAAGTTTGCCACCTACCATTTTTTTGATCAAAATTACAAATTAAATTTTGTGACCCTCTATCAGTTTCATAATAAACCATTTTTACTTTGTTTTCATCGCAATACTCCTTTTCAGCTTGCCATTCATTAAGCAGCTCATCAATGTGCTTCATGGTTTGTTGCTGTGTGTCAGAATTATCAATGGCGTTTTTACATCTAATTTTTAACTCCTTGATTACTTTTTTAACCTTATCATTATTTTTGTCAAAATCACCAGCATTATCATTATCCAAAAGTCCAATGCCACCATGCCTTAATGCAACAACAATAGCGGAGTGCAAAGCTCTTCTACGTGCTTGATGGGTAAAAGGTGTCAGACTTGACGGCTCAACAAAGCGATAAAAACCCTCATGATAGGATCGAAAATTTTCGTAGTGTGACAAGCTTCTGGCTTGAGTTTTATAATAATTAACAAAAACAATGCCGGGAGTTTTGCCACGGCCTACTCGACTACTGGCCTGAATATATTCTGCAGTGGTTAAGGGCTGACCGTTAATCACCATTAATGCCAGTCTTTGTACGTCTAATCCTGTTGCTACCATATTGGTTGCTAACACTACATCAATTGATTCATTTTCAAACTTTTCTAATGCCAATGCATTGAAAATTTGTGCATTCTCTTCAGCACTTCTTTTACTGGATAATTCTTTAAGATTTAATTCGCGAACTGGCAAATATTTATCAACAATTTGCTTTATTTCAGGGTTGGTTATTTTTTGAAAATCATCAATTGTTTTGATATTTTCATCATGACAAAAATTAGGAGAAATACTATCAACTGTTTGTATAATATTTTCTAGCGTTATACTGCTGAGTCTACTGCTAATACTACTTTGATATAATGTACTGCTATTACCCAATCCCTTTAAGCTACCATGATAGATAATTTGCGTCCACCAATTATCTATCAATTCTTCCTTGTCTTTGAATAGTTGTGTAGGCGCTGATAATAAAGTTGCCGCTAATGGGCTTAAACTATCTTGTCTACTTAACAGTGGTGCTAAATATCCCACGTACAATCTACCTGGTTTTTCATTAAGCGGCACAGTCTTGGCAAAATAGCTATCATCATAGCGTAACCCTGATGGTGGGAATATTTTCGTTTCTTTTGCAAATAATGACTTAACTTGTTGCTTTGCGTTTTTAATAGTTGCTGTTGAAGCAATGTATTTCACCCTAACACCCCTCTCAATTAACGCTGTTTCGATGCCTGCCTCATATAGACCAACAATAGAGCCTAGTGCGTCTGATATTAGATGTAACTCATCTTGAATGATTAGTTCTGGTGGCTTATTACGCCTACCACCAAAGAAACTATTTGCTCGAGATTCCCAACAAAGTCTTGCAAATTTATCAACTGTTGCAATCAGCAGGCTAGGTGGATTAGCATATAGCGCTTCATCCACCACATTACAAGGTAGTGGTTTACTTGGTAATTTGCCAAAATCACAACCATCATTAGTACAGTAAAAATTAAAACTATCGTTCGTAGCTCGATAATTCTGTTGTTTAAATTTAGCCTCGCACCATGGGCAACTATTAATTACAAATCTCTCTAATTTGTTATCCTCAACATATTCAAGTGCATCTTTAAAGCTATTAGGACTAGTTGCCCTACCTACCCACAAACCCGATGAAAATGGCTCACTACCGAAGTGCTTATTTTCTTGTCTAATAATATCTAAGGCAAATATAACCTTGTTAGCACGTACGAATTGCTGAGCTGTTAATAGTCTCAATGTATAACGCATTATTGCAGATGTGCCACTACCACTTGCAGGCGCCTCAAGACGACGATAAATAAATAAAAAAGCCATTAACCCTAAATAAGCTTCTGTTTTTCCTCCTCCCGTTGGGAACCAAATTAAATCTAGCGTATCACGATACTCATCATTTTCATAAATACTAGATTTTAACGTCATCAAAATGAATGCTAACTGGAAAGGTCGCCATCGATAGGATGATTTTTCCTTAATATTTCCTTTATTTTTATCACTTTGCTGCCATTGCATTAACATTGCTTTATTCATTGCCATAAAAGCAGCACTTGCATTATTATTTTCTTTTAGCAACTTAATACCTTGCCGCATTCTTTGCTTGGCAATCTCAAGATTTTTAATAATATTTTTCGCAATTTCTAGATCCGACTCAATATTTGATTTTTCTTCTTGTGATTTTATCCATTGTTCATAATTATGGATAAAATCCTCCAACTTATCAATAGCACCATCATGCTGTAAAAAATCAAATTCTAAAACCTTATTGTCATTACCGCCTGTATCGGCTGTTACCTGTGGCACCTCAACTTTTGGCATAAAATCTGCCCAAATTTCCCTATCTCCTTGGGAATTTATTTTCCAACTAGCCGCCACGCCATGCCCTACTGCGTAAGCTTTTAACTCTTGATAGCGCAATTGAACTTCTCGCTCTTCAGCATCTAATAAAGACTTTTCAGTGGCAGGATAATCAGCCACCTCTCCAGATTCAACAATGCACTTAAACTCAACTTCAAACAAAGTCTTTTCATTTCTTTGTTTGATAAAATCCTTGCCATTAATATTACTATTACTATTACTATTACTATTACTATCAAATATTCTTTGTTGATTGGATAAGGTTAAAGTAACAATATAGCCATCATTATATGGACGCCATAATACATCTACTTCAGCTTTATTGCTAAGCACTGCATGTTGTTTTTTACTATTAGGCGTTAATTCTATTTCTTTACCATCATCTGCTAATAGTATTTTTTGCCAAGATTCAACCTTATTCTTAGTTTCGTTTTTTTTAAAACTTGAAGCTTTGTGATAAACCCTTAATTTGATATCATTACCACTAATAAAAAAAGAAAAACCTGCTGACGAAGGTGGCATATAGCGTTGTGTTTTTTCAACAGATTGAATCTGGGTGGCTTCACTGGCATCTGGATCGTTAGTATAATCTTCCAAATCTTCTACAAGTGTATCTTCGCTCATAATTGGAAATAGCAAGCCAGTAAAAAACCTCTCTAAAGGCTTTTTCCCTAGTAAGATATCATTTTCTAACTTAAAGCCAGTAAGTTGCTGCTCAACATAAGTTGTAAATTCTTTCCTTTCTTCTGTCAATTGAATACCTTTTTAGGATTAAATACTAATTAAATAGGGCGATACCCTTTCATTTACCAGTTCTGTACTTTGTCGTCATTCTCAATTGACTTCTTATCTATTTTTCATAAAAATAATTATAGCTCAATATGGAAATCTAATTAGATCAGATTTCCATGTCCATTTTTTATCTTTCTATATTAGTGTCGATATAAATCACACCCCTATGAAAATGACATATTGCAAAATTACTAAATAGATAATAAACTTAAAACTCTCTAAAAATTTTAGCAATCAACTTTAAGAAAAATCTATTAGGTCTTGCCAGTAAAACTGGAATTACAATCAATCCTGTTACTAAGATAAAAGACACAACTGCATATTGTTCAGTTTTCTCATTATGAGTGT
>Ga0307986_10002948_pt1 | contig 11997 bp, 5 predicted proteins | sample EllFjometageno82_FD_203170 | JGI IMG/M metagenome (GOLD analysis project Ga0307986, IMG submission 203170) | Marine microbial communities from Ellis Fjord, Antarctic Ocean - #82 | ecosystem: Environmental > Aquatic > Marine > Unclassified | place: Southern Ocean | collected 2014-10-09
GGAATTATCTAAGATACTCCCTAACCATATTTCTGGTAATACAGGTATTGCTCATACCCGTTGGGCTACGCATGGTAAAGTAACTAATGAAAACGCCCACCCTCACTTGAATGCAGATGAAAGTGTAGCAATAGTTCATAATGGAATTATTGACAATGCTCGTGAACTTAGAAGGAAACTTGAATCAAAGGGATTTGAATTCAAATCTGAAACTGACTCTGAGACTCTTGTTCATATGATTACCATTGGTCTTAATTCGGGCCAAGAGCCACTTGAAGCGGTGAGGCAGACTTTGAAACGTGTGACAGGGACCTGGGGACTTTGTGTATTATTCAAAGAACATGACCTGATTATATGTGCTCGCAATGGTTCACCATTGATTCTTGGACAAGGAGGTGGAGAATCATTCATCTCTTCAGACCCTCATGCACTCACGCAACATACTCAGAATATATTCTTCCTAGAAGACGGCGATATGGCTACCCTAACCCGCAAGGGGATTAAGATTTCAAAACTAGATGGCGGTACATCATCGACCAGTATGACAATTCTCGAAGATGAATGGGGTGAAGCAGATATGGCTGGATATCCGCATTTCATGCTCAAAGAAATCCATGAACAACCAGAATCCCTGAGGAGGTGCATTACTGGACGTTTAGACCAAGCTAATGGAAGTGCTAAACTTGGAGGATTAAAATTAGAACCAATTCGTCTACGCAGTTCACCTCACGTTAGGTTAATTGGATGTGGAACAGCCCTTAACGCTTGTAAAATCGGCCAATTAGCAATTGAAAGTCTGGCAAGAATCCCAGCAGTTGCCCATGTGGCAAGTGAATTCAGGTACAATAATCCAGTGATAAATACAAACGCAATTCACTTCGCAGTATCGCAGTCTGGAGAAACAGCCGACACACTATCTGCTGTCAAAGAAATCCAATTGAAGGGTGGAGATGTTCATGGAATCATCAACGTTGTAGGTTCTACCATTGCGAGACTTTGTGGTCGAGGTGTTTACATTCACAGTGGGCCAGAACAGGCAGTTGCCTCAACTAAAGCATTTACAAATATGGTTGCAGCACTTCTATTATTTGCTATGAGAATCGGTAGGACACGTTCATTCTCCCGTGAAAAAGGCCGCTCGATAGTGAAACAGTTTGAAAAGATTCCAGATTTAATGGAAAAATATCTTGCAAATCAAGGACCAATTGATGAAGCGGTTGAATTGGTTAAGAATGCTAAGTGCGTACTTTTCCTTGGAAGAGGTCTTTCAGCCCCAGTCGCTAGTGAAGGTGCACTGAAACTCATGGAACTTGCATACATTCCTTGTCTTGCTTACCCTGCTGGGGAAATGAAGCATGGACCGATCGCTCTACTCGAAGAAGGAAGTCCAATCGTGGTAATTGCGCCTAACGATAAACATCGAGAGAAGACAATTGCGTCGATGCATGAATGTAAGGCAAGAGGTGCAAAAATCATCCTTATACACGAAGAAGGAGATGTGATTTCAGAAGAAGCTGACATCTCAATTCCAATTCCTGCATGTGATCCATTACTAACCCCTTTACTGTCGGTGTTACCAACTCAATTACTTGCTTACAAGACAGCCCTAGCATTAGGGTGTGACGTAGATAGGCCTCGCAATCTTGCAAAGTCGGTAACAGTTGAGTGATTAATTATCACTTAATTGAGAATCGTTGGTCTTCCGAATTCCAGAGAATTGGTGAATATCCCAACTTGTGGTGGGTATGTCGCATCTTAATAATACCAATTTTTCTAGTGATATCATCGCCTTGACGTTCCATAGTAAGGTGTACTACACCATCGGATAGGTAATCTTCAACACCGTACTCTCCGAATTGCTTGTGGTCTTCACCAGTCATTTCACAGATGAAGAACGAAGTCAATTCCAATCTGCGACATGCTTCGAATAGGCGGAAAATCTCATCACGAGGATTTTCCATCTTGGTCAAGGTAAAGAATGCGCCAAGAGAATCGAATACTAGTAACTCAAAACCAATCGATTGGCGATATGAAGTTAGTTGCTTAATCAGTTGTCCCATCCAATCGATACGGTTACTCATTCCTTGCTCATCTAATTGGACACGCAAATCAGACAAATCAATGATAGCGATTCGGTTTCGAACACGAGGGTCATCTACGTTCATACCCATGTTAGACATGTGCGAGCGAAGAGAATCCTTACCTTGTTCAAGGGTGACATAAATACCACTGGTTTCGCCGTATAGCACTGCATTATACAATAGTGAAAATGCGACGGATGACTTCATTGCACCAGACTGACCTGCAACGATACAGATGTGTCCTTGAGGGATGCCGCCTTGCATATTTTCATCTAATCCAGCGATATGTGTTGGAATCCTTTCTATGTCACTCACGTCGTCTCACCGGTACGTTGTAACATCGATGTTCTCTTCAAGGTGACCCCCAAACGGCCTGATATGGGAATCTGGCTTGCTAGTGCTTCAAAACGTCGCGCACAGATACTACGGGATAGGTTTGGAGAAATTCATGTAAGTGCCTTAGAAGATGTCGATGAGACGCCACCAACCGGTACAGTCTCATCTCAAGTAATGGCAATTTGTCGTCGAAAGGCAGCGGCTGTTAAACCTGGACATGGATATAATGCAGTAATTGTTGCAGATACGATGGTGTGTGACCCTGATGATCCAAATGCGGCAATGGGGAAGGCACAAGATGAATTGCAGGCTGTTTCAATGCTCAAAAGGTTGTCAGGTCGCAGACACCAAGTTTGGTCAGCTACCGGTATTCAGGTCTGTGGCGATTGGACATTCTTCATCGAATGTGCTATTGTTGAATTTGATGAATTAGAAGTCGAAGTAATCGGTGAATTAATTCGTTCAGGTTCTTGGATTGGTAAAGCCGGGTCATATGACTTAGCAGGGGCTATGGGTGAATATTCCCGACTTGTTGATGGTGATGAATTAGCTGTACTTGGTCTGGCTCCAAGCGCATTACAGTTGTTGGAATAATCACTCCGGTTCAAAACCAGAGCCTTGTTTTGGGTATGCTAAATATTGGTCATAAAACATTGGTGTTCTGTGCCAATCACCTAGGCTGAAGAAAATATTCTTAATCCAATATATCAATATCAAGATATAAGATAAAGCATAGATTGCAATTGCGATTATTGGATATGTATCAAGTGCTTTACCTTCAGTCCAACTAATAATCATTGAATAAAATGTAATTATAGTGGCCAAGTTAATTGTTGAATAAATCAGCCACTTGGTTTTCCTTCTATGAATCGATAATTTTTTGTGGTCATCATGCAAATATTCTGCAAATCCCCAAAGTGCTTGGAAAGCAACACCAAACATCATTATCCATCGATAGTATGACATCATAGCATCGGTGGTTTTCACATATCCCATAGTTTCCATATAGGCTGCAAACCCTACAAATGGAATCCATAACACGGCGGTTAACACCATTTTGTTGCATGGTTTCCTTTGCTTAATCGAAGCCAACAGTTTTTTGGGATTCATCATTATGAAGATGAAGAAGTATGGCAAAAAGAATAGAACAGCGGCCACTCTAGTCGAAACATCCCCTCTTTCAGACAATGGTTCACCTATTATTGACAGCAATAGAAGAACTGTGTAAATACCAAACACTTTTCCAATATTTCCGGGTTCGATGAGGTTCCACTCGAGACGTCGATTGAAATGTGAAATAATGATTGCTACTACTACTAATGGAATAAAGAAATCCATGACTAAAGATTCTGAAAAGTCAAGTATTTCAGAATATTTATCCCGTACGACCCAGCAAATCAGAGTAATTATTCCTAAAACTGGCATCATGGCTCCTATTGAATATGAGAACGGGCCAAGTTTGTCTCCATTCGGTTTTTTTCTCTTGAAAATAGTCATTGCAGCAGGCCCAAGGCAGACTAATGATGCGCAAAGTAATGTCATTCCGATTGTGGCAAGTGTGTGGTAGATTGAAATATCCCCGGACATTATTCCAATCATTATCGCTAATTGACCAAAAATGTTCATTGAAACATAAGTTCGCATCACACTCTTTTCAAAGGCTTGAACATCATATATTAGCGGTAGAGCGCCGAATCCCAGTCCAGTAATAATACACATCATCCACCCTAAACTCATTTGGATTCGTAACGTGTACCGAATCTCTTCAAGATTTAGATTATAGAACTCAGTGCCTATTGTTCCAACCCAAACCGTCGTAATGAAAAACACAATTTGCATCACAACAGCAGCAAGTATTAGATCGATATAAGAGCCAACAGCCCAATGCTGCTTACTTTTGAAATCGATTTCCATCAATAAAGGCTAGATGGTAGCGCATATAAGGAATAGTTCTGTTCTAATACTCAAATTAGTAACGGAACAAGACCTAAATCGTGTCTTGCAACATCCATAGAAACATCCTGACCAGGTAATAATAATAATTTATCATCATCATCCAAGGCAAAAATCAGAATACCAACTTCATCGCCCATCTGCTTCAAAGTTCGTCTACAAGCATTGGTTTGAGTGTCCATGTGTATCAATTTTGTTAGGTCCACAATGACAGTGTCTCCCCTACGGACTCTATCCTCGATTTGACGAATTGGAAGTCGATGCATTTGGTCTGGCACCACATATCGAAGTGCTCTATCAGGAAATTCGGTAGTTGAGGAATAATCTGAAAGGTCGTGAAATGCGATACCATCGGGTGTTAAAGGGCCAGTCCAACCCTTTGGGGTTTTATTTGAATGCTTGATTGGCGGCGGTATTTGAATCGGCGTTTCCAAGACTGCATCAATCACTGTTTGTTGCGGTTCGCCTGTGGTATGGTTATCATCTGGGCTGACTATTGTCAATTGCTGGCCAGGTGCATCTTCAGCCTTCTTAGGCTTCTTTCTCTTTGCGCGCTTCACGGCATCTGGTGAAGGTGCTTCAGGGTCTGGAAAACCAAAGAACTGCCAAAGTGTTCCCATAATTATCAACGCTCACAAGTCCAAGTCGCCTAGAAGGTCGGCTAACTCTTGTGAGGCAGGAGTCGGTGCTGGTTCTTGAACCATCGTCCTTTCGAGTAGAGATGCAGTCGGTTCTGCATAAGTTTGAGTTGGTGCCGGCTGAGAATATACAGGGGCTGCTTCAGGCTGTGCATATGCTTGGGTAGGAGGAGGTTCTGAGTAAGCGGGCCTAGCTACTGCTACATGTGGATTGTTCACTAGATACTGCTCTCCATAGTAGGACCATTGCTCCATAGTCCAACCCGCTGGCAATCCTGCTGCGGGTATTGGTGGACCACTGCTAACCGACGCCTCTACAATAGGTGCAACTACAGATTCATTTGCAGCGGGAGGGGGACTATCCCAGCCAAAGTCCGTCATCATTTTAGTTTCGACAGGTTCAGTGCTGGTATCTCTCCCTCTTAGTAGCAAAGTAACCATTAATGCAAGAATAATAAGACCTAAAGCCGAACTTAGAGCCAAAGTGCTTGTCATACCGAATAGGCCTTCAGTTTGCTTTTCTTTAACCTCTACCATGACCGATGCTGTACTGTTTTTACCATCGTCATCGGTTACTGTCAGGTTAACCATATACGAGCCAGGGCGATCAAATTCGATTGTATAGACTTCACCTGAACCATCTTGTGTCGCTCCTTCAGTAGTAGGGTCATCCCAGATGAAAGCCAGATTGGAACGGTCGGTAGGGGTATCGCTAGAATTGCTTCCACTGAAAGTTATTGAATCACCTTCTGTAATCACAAATCCACCTTCAGGAACAAAGATGTTAGCCGAAGGTGGACGGTTAACGATTGTTACATCTATTGAAAATGAATCTGTGGCATTATCGTCATCCCAAACATTTGCAGTAATTGTACGCAGGCCACTAGTTGCCCATGAGTATACCAAATCTTGGCCTTCTACATCACAGTCATCGGTATCGATTCCGTTTTCATCAGAATCGACGGACACGACGAGGTCCCAACAGTATCTCAAATCATCATCATCTGCAATATCAATCGCAATTGCACTTAGATTCAGAACTTCATCTTCGAATATTGCTTGAGATGCAGGTAATACTTCGAGAACTGGTGCGATATTGATAACTCTGACATATCCCAGAATTGTGTCACTTGTGAGGCCATCATCATCAGTAGAAAATGCCCTAACAGTATGCAACCCTGATTTATCCCATGATGCAGTAACAACCGAACTTGGACCAGAAGTGGTCACAGTCAAGTTTTGATCAAAGTCATCAGGATACCATGTAATCAGCAATTCTTCTCTATCTGAAAGCGTATCATCCCCTTCGATTGAAAGTGTCGCAACTACTTCTTCATTAATTGTCCAAGTGCCATCTTCAGCCGGAAGGTACGGTATGCCATCGATTGCAAAATTCATTTCTCCGATTGTTGGAGCGACATTCAACACTTCGAAAGTAAGCGTATCTGAGACCGATGCGTTATCATCATCAGTTACTATAACCTCAATTTCGTGTAGGCCTTCTCCTTCAGGTGTAAATGTACAATATGGGCCATACAGCCCTTCTTCACAAGCGCTATCTGGCCAAGTGATGGTTACATGCTGTCCTTCAGGGGATACAGTATCCCTATCACCACTATCCGAGGCATTGAACATGATTGTAGTTCCTGCATCGACAGTAGGTGTCATAGTTGTTAGATTGACATATGGGTCTCGATTAAGGATGGTTGCATTCATGATAAGTTCCACTTCATCGAGTTCATCATCAACAACAATTACCTTGACTTCCCATTCACCATCATCAACCCAGAACCAACTGGTTTGACAATTCGGAGCATCGATAAACTCGGTTCTGAAACCATCTTCTATCTCGAAGAAACATCCGACAGTTCCGCCATCGGTGTCAAAGGATGCAGATGCATCTATGGTCACGTTCTCGAATGTGAATACATTGTCATCTAACATCATGTCTGCAACAGGCATCCTTCCTATGAAAATATCAAGGGAAGCACCATTGTTTGAGCGATTTGCATCTGCAGTCACTAGGTTATCGGGGTCTACCATGAATGTAAGAGTTTGATTCCCGATAGGAGTATCTGCAGAGACGGTCCAGTTTACATCTACACGTGCTTCTGTGTATGGAGCTAGTGCTGGAAGGTCTCCTCGTACGGTTGTACCGTCAGGCGTAACAATCTCCATTTCGGTTGCTGGAGATGTTAAGACACCACGATTTTGTGCTGGAACGGAGAAGTGAATATTATCACCTGGTAATGCATTGTATCCACTCGCTTGCGAGAGGATTATCGAATCGGTACCTCTTGTTCTAGTTACAATCATCGAATCAGGTTTTGCAACTAAGTCAACTCCTACTACCGATAGATCAATCACAATTGTTCCCGCTCCAACAATCTTGTTTACAGGGTCCCAAATTACAACTCCATTGCTTGTCCAATCATCAGATGCAGGAGATGCATCCTGACTAAATCCAACATCTAAATCAGGAGTAACTTCGCCATTAGAATCTGTTGTTAGGCTCAAAATGACGCCATCGGATTCATATCGGAGTTGTAGGTTCTTTCCTACTTCATTAGCGGTATTAACTGTGAAATGGCCCACTACTTCTTCCGTTGCATTGGGTAGTATTGCAACAAATTCAGGATTAACTGTGATCACTGTATTACGAATGCCAGGTGATGACCCAGGATTTCCACCCGAAGAATCTGCAGGGGTGTATGTCTTTAGCAACCAATCGATTTGGAATCCTGCTGGATTAATTAATCTGTACCATGCAAAATATCTAACAGAGTCACAATACCATTCAAAACCGTTAGCAGAGCCTGTATTGTTCCAAGCATTGACCTTGTGTGAATCCGAACATCCACTGTAAGATGGAGAATTACCAAGCTCAGTTGGAGTACCATCTGTAGTAACTTGGTAAGTTGTGTTATCTTCGACATATGGTGTGTCAAAAGAGGTCACGTCAAAATAATCCGAACTTCCGGTCACATTGAGTCCCGAATAATAATTACTAGTCCACTGGTCTCCAGTTCGTAGTGGAAAGTCGTACTTCTCTCTTGGTGGCTCATACACAGTTGCAAATGTAATATCTGCCAATTCTTGTGACAGGAATCCTAAGTTGAATGGGGCGAAGTTAACGACTAATGTGAATGTACTATCCCATACTGCTAAGTCATTTACGCGGAGAAAGTCGATGCCATCATATTCAATTTCTAATCGCCCAGATGTACCTTCTAATGTAGCACCATTGTTGCCAGATGTATAATCCCCTTCTATCGAGAGTTCGTAAACTAAAGTCTGCGTGCCTTGAATGTTTTCGAATTTAATGTCGGTTACTTCCATTGTGGTATCGCCGGTTAAGGTATTAATTGAGGCTGAAACATTTGCAGATTGTATTAATCCAGCAACATCGAATAGAGTTTCATACACCCACTTGTCTCCAATCCTCCAAGTAGGAACATCATGAACATCCGCTTCAGATTCACCTGCGGATTTGACCTGGGCTTGTTCCAAATCACCAATCATAGAGAGTGGCCCATACGCCGTCATCAAGATGAGAATGAAGATAGGTATGACTCTGCGCATGGACATACGCAGTATGTCTGTTACTTTTCAGCCTGTCCGTACTCTGATACTTGCATCTCAAGGTACTGATGGCCATAGTGTAGCCATTGTTCTTCACTCCAACCTTCTGGCAGTCCCTCATTTGGAATCGGCAAGGCTTCAGTTTGATTATCCAAATCAGTGGAATTATCTTCTGGATTGCTGAATGCATCCAGTGCAGGGGCCTCTAATGGCGCTTCAATCATTGGTACATCATCATCATCCCATACAGATTGTCGCTTTTTCTGGCCCTTCTTCAATACAATAACAAGTCCCGAAATAATAAGCGCAATAAGTACCAATTGAACAAATGGATTTGCTTCATCTCCGGTCAATGATTCCATCACTTCTTCGAAGGCAGTTCGGTCTGGAGAATCTACTTCAATGACAGCGGTTTTAGTTCCTGGTTTCAATATATCTTCATCCCAAGCAATCGCCTTGATGGTAAATACTCCTGCTCTAGGGAAGGAATATTCGACAATAGAGCCAACTAGGTCAGCATCATTATCTTTTATGCCATCTCCATCACTATCGATGGAGCAGTCTATGTCCCAAACAACGGTTAGGTATTCTCTGTCGAGAATAGAATCCAGAGTAGCGGATGCATCGAGAGTTATTGTCTCACCTGAAATCGCATTGCTAGGAACCTTAATTCGGACCATTGGTGGCAAATTAAGAACAGTAATTGAAGCCGTAGATGAACTTCTTGCTCCATCATCGTCAGTTGCATGGAATACGATATTGTGTACTCCTGCATTTTGCCAAGACCATGTTAGATTTGCTCCTACAAAGTCGCAGTCATCATCTGCAGAACCGATTCCATCAGTATCTTCCCCTGGGTCAATATCCCAGCACACGATTAATTCATCCATATCTGAAGGGGTATCCCATGCAATGCCGGATAGGCTGATACTCTGTCCTTCAGCTACGGCCATTATCTCTGGGAGATCTTCAATTTGTGGTTCAAGGTTTCTTACATCGACCCATCGTTCAATCCAACCGCTATCCTCACCTTCAGCATCGATGGCCCTGACCAATATTGTCTGCATACCAGAATTGGCCCATACAGCGGGAACACGAGATTCTCTCCCCTCAGTATCGGCTCCAAATGACCATTCATATCGCAAATCTTCTAGGTCGTCCATCGAATCTTCAGCCCGTGCGGATAATATGACCTCTTGGTCTTCATCAACTTGCCAAGACATTTGACCAGATGCTTCAATCAAGTCATTATTTAGGTCCCACATCGCAATTGCTACATCATGAGGTGCAATATTCGTAAATTCAATATCGATTGTAGCATATGTTTGATTTCCATCATCATCTGTTCCAATTGCGGTAAATGTGTGTAGTCCTTCTTCCCATGCAGTAGTGGTGCAAACTCGGGTGTAATACCCCTCTGCGCACTGAGCATTTGGCCAATGAATATCGACTAGGCCTGGCCATGAATCTTCCGAATCAGAATCGTTAGCAAATACGTGTAAAGTAACAGGATGTTCTACTTTCACCTGACTTCGCTGCGAATGAATTGCAACATTTGGTGCACGGTTATAGATTTCAACTTCAAGAATATTTACAGTTGAATCACCCTCTTCATCGATTACATTTACAATGATTGAATAGAGTCCATCGTCAATCCATGTCCAATTTAGTGAACAACCACTACGTATCACTCTGTGGTGGGCCATCGAGTATGAACCGTCATCATATTCGATATCGAAGGAACACCGAACGGAACCTCCATCCTCATCGTAACTAGATGATGCATCAATGAGGATTTTTTCATTTGTCCAAGCACTCTGGTTTTCACCCAAGTAGGTAGGTGCACTTCCAATAAATATTGCTAAAACCCCAATGTCATTTGCTGAATCTGCATCATTTGGATTTGATAATTGACGGTCAACTTCCCATTGTATGGTTCGATTAGCAATGCTTGAATTATTATCTATTTGCCACTCAATTTCGAATATGAATTGCTCAAACATTGCTAGGGCGGGAAGAACCTTACTAACCTCATATCCGTCAGGATATGTAATGTGAGTAGTAGTTGGGGTGCTAGTGGTAATTCCTCGATTGTATACAGGTAATTGAATTGTCAGATAGTCGCCAGGCAGTACATTGTATCCTGAAATTGAGTTTAAACTATCTAACTCACCACTTCTATTCCGAATAATATTTGCTCGCTCTATGGCTGCAACAAGATCTAATCCTACAATATTATCATCAAGAGTTATGGTGGAAGCTCCATACATTCCTCCACTCGATGCTATGATTCCATGACTTGCCCAATCAACAATTGTTGCGGATGTATCCGTGGCCTCACCTACGGAAACCAAGGCCCATGCACTTCCATTAGCAGCAGTGGTTACGGTTGTGGAAAATCCTTCCGACTCATGCCGTATTTCTACATCAAGTCCAGATTGAGGACTTCCGGTTGAATCGGTGATATTTGCCCATACTTCGATTGGAGTGTTCAAGGCAGTGATTTGAGTAGATAGTTCAACATCGAGATTAGTATTTCGATATCCAGGGTTTGTTGTTGCTTCAACGCCACTAGACCCTACAGGGAGGTATTGTTTGAGTCTGAAATCAATTATCAATCCAATATCTTCTTCAGTATGCGACCATGCATAATTTCGGATTTCAGGACAGAACCATTCGAATGCGGTCTCTGTGCCATTATCGTCATAGGAAGTCAATTCATATGACGCATTACAACCGCCGTAGCCAATCTGCTCGCCAAGGTCGTTGATTGGTTTACCTGTATCTGTGGCTTCCCAATTGGTATGGTTTGCACCACTGGTTGGCTGTGGGAATGGAGTGATGTAATCCGAAGACCCTGACCATGAGGTCGATGACACATAGGATGTATTCCACGTTTCACCAATGCGTAATGGGAAGTCATAATTTTCATTCATTGGGTCATAGGATGTACTGATTGTGATATCGGCGATTTGTTGAGTGAGAGATGAAATTCCATAGGGGACATATCTTACATCCAATGAAAGGTCAGTGGAAAGTTTAGCCAAATCCGAAACTCTTCTGACTTCATCTACTTGATATTGAATATACAGATTCCCTGTATATCCATCTAGAGCAACACCTCCTTTGTCGAAATCAGCCTTGGATGAAGTTTGGTAAACCAAGGTTTGCACACCATCGATGCTAACCTCCGTAACAGCATCTACTGTGGTTGTTGCATCACCTGTAATTTTACCTACAGTTGCGGAAACACCTGCATTTTGAACAAGCATGGTAGGGTCGAATGCTCCGGCATATATCCATTTGTCACCAACCCTCCAAGTGACTATGTCACTCACACCGGGGTCTTCACTCCCAACGCCACCCGCAATAGCCGGTGGTGCGACCAAAATGGTCGAAAGCAAGAG
>Ga0307986_10002949_pt1 | contig 11995 bp, 17 predicted proteins | sample EllFjometageno82_FD_203170 | JGI IMG/M metagenome (GOLD analysis project Ga0307986, IMG submission 203170) | Marine microbial communities from Ellis Fjord, Antarctic Ocean - #82 | ecosystem: Environmental > Aquatic > Marine > Unclassified | place: Southern Ocean | collected 2014-10-09
AAAACGCCATTTATTGAGATCTGAAAAAGTCTTAATAAAATAAGATTTTTAACCTTTTAAACCGTTTAAAAATGTTGGTATTAAATACTTTTAACTGATTTAGCCATAATTAATACACAATAGCTTAATGCATCCTTCAGTTGTACTATAAATGACCTTTCAGTTAAAATAAGGTGTCCTATGGACGTTTAAACGCTATATTCTACTATTGCATTGCTATTCATTTAAAGTATGTGAACATTTATAGATTGTCAAAAAAAAGGCCTTTTTATTGGTTTTCTTGTATTTTTTTACCACTGGTATTAGAATATTATATTAAAATTTTCCTAATTTTGTGGATAGTTTAAATAAGCATTGAATACCAATGCTTTTTAGCTTAATAATTAAATAGATAAAATATTTTTTGTGAATAGTTAATAGTTTAACTATCTAAATTTTTTATTTTATTATTATTTAGTGTATTTTAATTTATTATATTATTTTAGTTTAAGTAATTAAAAAAATATAATGATTTCATAGACTTAAATTATTTAACTGATGTAATACATTAATTAATAGTAAATATAGTGTACCTAAAATTATTAAGTTATAATTGAAGCCTCACGTCTAGAAATATAAACGCCACTAAGAACAATTATAAACAGACCTAAAAAGGTCCAATTGTCAGGGAAATTACCAAAGAAATAGTAGCCAATAATAACATTTGGAATTATTTCAGTATATCCTAAAGGAGCTAATTTTGATGCATCAGCATATTTAAGTGATAATATTAAGAACAAGTGGCCAATACATGCAAAAACTCCTATCGCTGCCATCATAGACCACTGACTTAATGTTGGTTTAACCCATATAAATGGAGCTATAAAAGAAACAATTACTCCGCCAACCAACCCAGTTATTAAAAGAGTTAATAAAGGATTGTCTGAAGTGCTTAATTTACGGGTAATTATTAAATAAAAACCATACATAAAACCTGTACCTAAAGCGGCAAGACTAGCAAAATTAATTTCAAGAAAACCGGGTCTGATTACTACTAAAGATCCAATAAAGCCAATTATTACAGCAGTCCATCTTCTTAAGCCCACCTTCTCACCTAATAAAATTGGAGAAAATGCCGTTACAATTAATGGTGCAATAAAAGCTAAAGTTAGAGCTTTAGCTAAAGAGATTATTGATATTGCGTAAAAAAAACAAATATTTGCACAAAGCAAGATTAAACCTCTGAGTATTTGCAATTTTGGTTTATCAGACCACACTAACTGTCTGTTGTAAAAGAAAAACATTATTGGAAAAATAAAGATAATTGTAAAGAAATATCTAGCCCAAGTAATTTGTAGAATTGGTAAATCTGCACTTAAATATTTTGCAAATCCATCCATAATTGGGAGTACCATCCAACCTAGTAAGCTATAAATAATGGCTTTCATAAGCCAATATATATAGATTAATTATAGAATTTTAAAGCAAAGAATAAGACCATGGGAATGGTAATAAAAGACATAACAGTTGAAATAACAATCATGCTAGCAATATTATCTACAATTTTTTTAGGTGAATAAATTGAGCCTACAAGATAAGTTAAAACAGCACTTGGCATTGAGCATTGAATTAATAAAACACCTGCTGCAAAACCATCAAGATCAAAATATATAATTAATAGTAAACCAACTATAGGACCAAGTACTACCCTTCCAATTGAAGAAATTAAAGCTTTCTTAAAATAAAAAACTTTTAAACGAGTTAATGCAATACCTAATGACATTAAAATTAAAAAAATTGTTGCATACATTAAAAGAAAGGTAGTATTTTCAATAAATATAGGAAGTTCTATTTCAAAATAAAGTAAAATAACTGAGATTATTACTGCGTAAAAGGGTGGATTTTTAAGGATAACATTAATATTAAATTTTCTATCAGCAAGAAAAACACCTACAGTAAAATGACATAAGATTATTAATGCTGAGATTGAAGCAGCAATTCCTAAACCTTGAGGTCCATAAGCAAACAAGCATATAGGTAAACCCATATTACCGGTATTAGGCATAATAAAAGGTGGAAGCTCGCGTATAATGTCTTTAGTTTTTAAAAAAAATAAAAAAATTATTCCAATGGTTGTAAAAAAAAAAATTGCAATTAAATAGTACAAAAAATAATTTTTAAATACATTAAAAGATATTCCTGTTGATGTTAATGCATAGATAATCATTGCTGGTGTTCCAACATTGGCTGCAAAGTTCGTAATGAAATTAGTATCAATTTTAGGGTTATTTTTTCCCAAATAATAACCAATACCAACAACAAAAAAAACAGGAAATAAAACCTCAAATAATTTTAGATATACATCCATTAATTATAGATTCTAATCAACGTAGGGTATTTAAGAATGTTTTTGTTTTTATTAAAAATAGAAAGACAATTTTTAGAATTAAGTTCATTAGTTTTATGGGTAATAATCACAATTGTAGCTTTATGATTTTTTTTATCAGGGGTTTGGATTAATCTTTTTACAGAAATTTTATACTTAGCTAATCTGTTAGTGATTGTTGATAAAACGCCTGGCTTATCTTTAACTTCAAATCTTAAATATAAAGAATTTGTATAATTATCAACATTGTAATATTTGATAGATTTGCGCTTATTATTTGGAATACCGAATGGTTTTTTAATATTACCTCTTAAAATGGAAAGTAAATCTGATAATAAGGATGATGAAGTGGGTCCAGGTCCCGCTCCTTCACCTTGTAATATGCTTTCTCCAACAGGTTTTCCTTCAATAATCACTGCATTCATAACACCACTAACATTACCGATGTAAGAATTTTTATTAACTAAACAAGGGTGAACTGTTTCAAAAAGTTGATTATTAATAAGTTCAGAGATGCCTAATAACTTGATACGACAATTTAATTGATTGGCAATTTCTATGTCTTTTAATTCAATTTTTTCAATACCTTCCACTAAACATTTATGCTTTGAGACTTTAGTATTAAATGCAAGAGAAGATAAAATTCTTACTTTTGCAAATGCATCAAAACCATTTAAATCTAACTTTGGATTTCCTGGTTCAGCATAACCTAATTTTTGGGCTTTAGTCAAAACATTAGAAAAAATATCACTTGAATTTTCCATTTCTGAAAGAATATAATTAGATGTACCATTTAAAATTCCATAAATTTTAGAAATTTTATTTGTTGCAAGTCCTTCCTTAATAGTGCGTAATATTGGAATACCACCAGCAACAGATGCTTCAAATTCTAAGTTAACTTGATTGTCTTCAGCTAATTTTGCTAAATAATCACCATGTTTAGAAATAAGTGCTTTATTGGGTGTAATAACATGTATTTTGTTTTTTAAAGCAGTTTCTACAACTTTTTTAGATATACCATCAGATAAGCCAATGGCTTCAAATAAAATATCCACTTTAACTTTTTTAAAAATTTCTAAAGGGTTCTTATAAAATATTTTTTTGTTAACTTTAAATCTTCTTTTTTTAGAAATGTTTTTAGCAGAAACAGCTACTATATTAATTTTTTTTCCAGTTTTAAGTTCAATATCTTTTTTTTTAATATTAAGTTCATTTAATAAGTAAATGCCAACTTGTCCTAACCCAATTACAGCAATATTAATTTTATTATTCATCTAATTGTTTATGTTGGGATAGTCTGCATTTTTAGAATATTCTTTAAGAAATAAATCAAAATCATCAAATGACATTGTTTTAAAATCATCAGAAACTACTAATGTTTTAGAAAGTTTTTTATTTTCTATAGGCTTGATAATAAAGTCTTCATTCCAATAAGTAGAATTTTTATCTAGCGAGCAAGAGTTTAAAATAAAGATCAATGATATAAAAAAATATTTCACTTCAATCCTTTTGATTCATTAAATCCATATCTAATATTCATATTTTGTACAGCTTGTCCAGCGCCGCCTTTGATTAAATTATCAATAGAAGATAATATAATGGCACTATTTTTATACTTAGTTTTGCAAATTGATATATAGCAATTATTTGTATTAATTACGTCATTTGTACTTAATAAAGAATTAGTTTTTAAAATTTTAACGAATCTGCTTTTGAAATATTCATTATTTAATGCTTTTTCTAGGTTTTTAATACTTACACCTTTATTAAGATCAACATAAATTGTACTTAGTATGCCTCTGAACATTGGACTTAAATGAGGGGTAAAAGTAAAAGAAAATTTATTTTTAGTATAACTATCAATTTCTTGCTGAATTTCAGAATTATGTCTATGAAAACCAACTTCGTATGCACTTAAAGATTCATATAAATTTTTATCTTTATATTTTTTGTGAACTCCTCTTCCGGCACCTGAATAGCCAGATTTAGAATCTATAATTACGTTATTAATTTTTATCAAGTTTTTCTTAACTAAAGGGATAAGCGGTAAAAGTATAGATGTTGGATAACAACCAGGGCATCCAATGATATTAAATTTTTTAATTTTATTTCTATTAATTTCTGGCAATGAATAAGTTGATTTTTTTATATTGTGGATAGATCGATGTTTCTGCTTGTACCACTTCAAGTATGTTGAGGCCTTATTAAGTCTAAAATCAGCAGATAAATCAATTAATACATTTTTTTTTAATAAATCATTTGAAATATCTTGTGACTCACCATTTGGCAAAGCAGTAAAAATAAGATCTATATTCTTTAATAAAGATTTATTGTATTTAACTATTTTGGGTAACTTTTTTTTACCTAATGATTTATCGTAACTAGAAATATTTTTTCCAACAGAAGTGTTGCCACAAAGGTATTTTATTTTTACACCGTTGTGTTTAATTAATAGTTTTATTAATTGAACACCAATATATCCAGTAGATCCAGCGACTAATACATTAAGCTTAGGCATTTAATATTATAACAGTTTAGAATTAAAAAAGAATTATCTTTTAGAGAATTGGAAGCTTCTTCTAGCTTTTTTACGACCAGGTTTCTTTCTTTCAACTGATCTAGAGTCTCTAGTGGTAAGTTTTTCAGTTTTTAGCACAGATTTAAATTCTGGATCAAATAAGAGTAAAGCTTTAGAAATACCATGCACCATCGCACCAGCTTGACCAGTATGTCCACCACCACTTACACTACATCTGACGTCGTACGATGTAGCTTGATTAATAATTTCAAAAGGTCTAGTGATTTGCAAATGGTGAAATTCACTAGAAAAATAATCATTAAATAATTTTCCATTAACATAAATTTTACCAGTCCCTTTTTTTAACCAAATTTTTGCGATAGATTTTTTTCTTCTGCCTGTTGCGTACATACTGTCTTTAAAATCTAATTTAATTTTAGGTTTTTTTACAGGTGATTGTGTTGTTGTTTCCATATTAATTTCTAATTAAATTTTTACTGTTTAATTTACCTAAATCTAAAAGTTTAGGGTTTTGTGCTGTGTGAGGATGTTCCTCTCCAGCATAAATTTTTAACTTTGTTAGTTGTTTTCTTCCCAGAACACCACCAGGAAGCATTCTTTTAACTGCTAATTTCAAAGATTCACCAGGTTTATTTTTTTCTAGTAATTTCTCAGGAGTTATTTCTTTAATTCCACCAGGGTGACCAGTATGTCTATAGTATTTTTTGTTTTTAAATTTTTTTCCAGTGAATTTTGCTAATTCAACATTTTTAACTACAACAAAATCACCATCATCCATATGCGGAGTGTACGTAGTTTTATTTTTACCTCTAACTATCATGGCAATTATAGATGCTAGTCTTCCAACTACAGCATCTTTTGCGTCTATTTCAAACCATTTACCGGATAATTCACTATTTTTTAGAAATTTTGTCATTGTGTCAGGATTAATACTATTATTAGGTATAAAGTCAATTTTATATTTAGCTTGCAATATCAAGAGATAATGCTAATTTAATTAAGCCGATTTGTTCCTATTGCTGGCTTATAATTGCTAAACAGGATTTTTACACACATAATCGGTAGGCATTTGAACTATATTGTACGCCTTGCATTAGCTTAAAGTACTAAAAAGGAGTACCAAGATGAGCAAAAAAAAACAAAACCCAGAAACTATCGCAATTCATGGTGGTGACTATAGAAATGACCCAACAACTAAAGCTGTAGCAGTTCCAATATACAGAACGACTTCATATCAATTTGATAGTACTGAACATGCTGCAAATTTATTCAGTCTAAAAGAGTTTGGAAATATTTATACAAGAATCATGAATCCTACTAACGACGCTCTTGAAAAAAGACTTGCCGCATTAGAGGGAGGCTTAGCTTGTTTAACAGTCTCATCTGGACAAACAGCATCAACTTTCGCAATTTTAAATGTTGCAAAAGCTGGTGATAATATTGTTAGTTCAACAGATCTGTATGGTGGAACAGTTTCTTTATTCACACATACTTTAAGTAAGCTTGGAATTGAGGTTCGATATGCTGATCCAGCTGATCCCAAAAACTTTGAAAAAGCTGTTGATGAAAAGACAAGAGCTTTTTATGGAGAAACTTTACCAAATCCATATCTAAGAGTCTTTCCTATTAAGGAGGTGTCTGATATAGGTAAAAAACATAACATACCCCTAATAATGGATAATACGGCTTCTCCTGTTATTTGTAAGCCCTTAGAACATGGGGCTGCAGTAGTAGTTTATTCACTTACAAAATATATAGGTGGACATGGAACTGTTGTAGGTGGTGCTTTAGTTGATGGTGGTAATTTTGATTGGACAGCAGATCCAAAAAGACAGCCATTATTCAATGAACCAGATGCAAGTTATGGTGGTGTTGTGTGGGGTAAGGCTGTACCAGAATTGACTGGAGCAAATGTATCGTTTGCAATAAGAGCTAGAGTTACACTTTTAAGAGATTTGGGAGCTGCACTAGCACCAGATAATGCATTTGGAATTATTCAAGGACTTGAAACTGTAGCTTTAAGAATGAAACAACATTGTACAAATGCTCAAAAAGTGGTTGATTATTTGATTAAGCATAGTGAAATCTCAAGAGTAATATATCCAAATCAGTATAAAGGTGAAATTGGAGATAGGGCAAAAAAATATCTCAATGGGGGAAATGGAGCATTGGTTGGAATAGAACTTAATGGGGGTATTGAAGCAGGCAAGAAATTTATTGAAGCTTTGAAAATGTTTTATCATGTTGCAAATATTGGTGATGCTAAAAGTTTAGCAATTCACCCTGCAACAACAACGCATAGTCAATTAAATGAAGAAGAGCTTTTAAAATCTGGTGTTACACCAGGATATGTGAGGCTAGCAATTGGTATAGAGCATATAGATGACATTATTGAAGATTTAGAACAAGCTCTAAAGGCTTCTGTTAATAATGTAGAAAGTATTAAAAAAGCTAAAGCTCTTGGTTAGAGTTTTTAAATAATATTAAAAGATAAGAGCTTAAAACAAATATAGAACCCAACTGGTGTAGTGATGCATATTTAATCTCCGCACCAGATAATAAAGTTATAATTCCTAAAAAAATTTGTAGTAAAATAGCAAAATCAAAAAGCAGAATATTTTTTAAATTAAGTCTAGTTTTGAAGAATAAATAATTTAAAATTATAATAAAAAACAAGAGTGCATATGCTGTTAGTCTGTGAAAAAATTGAATTATTGAAGGATTATAAAATAATTGAGAACTTAAATAATCTTTACTATCTACATCATTAGGAAAAAAAGCACCATTCATACCTGGCCATGAGTTATAAATTAAAGCACCATCTAATCCTGATAGAAAAGATCCAATAATAATTTGTAAAATAATTAATTTTAGAATAAAAAATAATAATAAATTTGAAATTTTAATTTTAAACTTAACAATATTGGATATATCTAATAAATACCAAAATATTAAACATAATAAAAACAATGCTAAAGATAAATGAAGTGATAATCTAAAATGACTCACATCATTGTTCTCGATCAAACCACTAGAAACCATATACCAACCAATAAAACCTTGTAAACATACAAGTAGAAATATTAAATAATATTTATTTGAATAAAATTTATGTTTATTAAATTTTAAACTAAAAAAAATCAAAGGTAATATCGAAAATAATCCAACAAATCTTGCCAATAATCTATGAGCATATTCCCAATAAAAAATTACCTTGAATTCACTTAGAGTCATACCAAAATTTACATTGTTATATTCTGGAATTTTTTTATATTCAGAAAAATAGTTGTTCCACTCGTTAATATTAAGTGGAGGAAAAATACCAGTAAATAATTCCCAAGCAGTTATGGATAAACCTGAATCTGTTAACCTGGTTAGGCCCCCTACTGCTACCATCATAACAATTAATAAAAACAATGTTACCAACCATAACTTTAAATATTTTATGTAGTTGTCGCTATTTACAAACATGCTTTATACTTATAATAATTATCTTAATAACGAAATGTATAAATGTCGCCTTTAAACAAAAAAAAATTGAATTTATTAAGATCTAAACTAGATAATTTAGATACCGAACTACTTAAGCTTATTAAAAAAAGGTCGAATTTAGTTAACGAAGTTTTAAAAATTAAAGTTTATAAAAAAGAAATAATAGATCAAAAAAGAATAAGTTTTATACTTAAAAAAATTAAAAAGAAATCAATTCAACTTAAAATAGATACAAAAATTACCAACAGAATATGGAAAAATATGATTTGGTCTTTTATTGATTATGAAAAGAGAAATTTTAAAAAAAAATAATACTATTTACTGTGTGGGGGTAATTTTTTTTCAACAAAAACTTCGTGTTTTCTTGTTGCAGGGTTATATTTCTTAGCTTTTAATTTAATTTTAGCCTTTTCACCACCAGCAGGTTTTTTGACATAATAAAAAAATGGACTATCTGGTTTTTTTTCAGGTACCAATCTAACTTTTACGTGTGTTTTTTTTGCCATTTTATTTTAATTTTTTAATCTCTTTAATCAAATTTAATATTTTTTTTAGTTTGTTCTTAATATTAGAATTATCGACACTTATAGAATTTTTTGAAAATTCGTCAAGTTTTAATGACGGATTGGTATTTAGAAGTTTTTTAACACCATTAATAGTCATACCTTGATCTTTAAGTAAATATTTAACTTTTTTTAGGACTTCAATAGCTTTGCTATCATAATATCTTCTGTTTCCAGATAATATTTTAGGTTTAATTTGTTTAAAATTTTTTTCCCAAAATCTAATTGTATGGGTATTTAATGAGCCTTTTTTTTTATTAATTAGTTCTAAAATTTTAGCTACTTCACCTATTGATTTGTAGGCAGTATCAAGCTTATGAATCATTCTTTGAGTTTACTAGATCTTTAAATTCTTTAGAAGCTTTAAATAAAACTACATTTCTATCAGAAATTATTTTTTTTTCTTTAGTTAAAGGGTTTCTTCCTACTCTACTTTTTTTATTTCTTATTGAAAAAGTTCCAAACTTTGAAATTTTTAGTTTTTTTTCTACCTTAAGGTTGTCAACAATTGATAAGAGAAAATCATCAATCAGATTTTCTGATATCTTTTTAGAAAAACCAATTTGCATATAAATAGCATTTATAAGATCTTTTTTAGTTAAATTAATACGCATAATTACAAAATATTATTTCTAATTTTTTCTATTAAATTACCTTTGATTATTTTGGTACAAACACTAAGAGAGTTTGAAAAACCTATATAGTCAGTACCACCATGGCTTTTTATAACAGGTGAATCTAAACCTATGAATATAGCTCCATTGTAAAATCGAGGATCAAGCCTTTGCTTAAATTTTTTTAGATTTGATATATTTAATAAAGATGAGAGTTTACCTATAAAATTTCCGCTCATAGCTTTTTTTAACTCTTCTATAATAAAGTTTGCAGTACCTTCTGCTGTTTTTAGTGCAACATTTCCTGTAAATCCATCTGCAACAATAACGTTAACATCTCCATTCATTAACTGATTACCTTCTATATATCCCTTAAATTCAAAGTCTTCATTTTTTCTTTGAATTAATTTTTGATAAGTTTCCTTAATAACTTCAAGACCTTTTACTTCTTCAGATCCAATATTTAATAATGCAACATTAGCCTTGATATCTGGGTATAGTGACTTTAATAATGAAGATCCCATTATTGAAAAATCAATCAAATTTTTTGAACTGCATTCAATGTTGGCACCTAAATCTAAAACTACACTCATATTTTTTTTATTTGGCCACAAAGCTGCTAAGGCTGGTTTGTCTATACTTTCTATCATATTAAGATTTAACTTAGAGATTACCAACAAAGCACCAGTATTGCCTGCTGATATAACTATATCTGAATTCTTTTTTTTAACACTTTCGATTGCTAACCACATACTAGTATTCTTGCCTCTCTTGGCTCCTTCCAGTGGACTATCAGTGCCTTTAACAATATCAGTTGTGTGTATTATTTCGAATGAGGTTTTTAATATTTTTTCATTTATCAAATTAATTATTTGATCTTTGTTTCCAAATATTTGATAAAATGTATCTTTATTACTTTGGTAATGATGGACTATGCCATCTATAACTTTTTTTGGTGATCCGTCACCACCCATTGCATCAACTGCAATTTTGATTACTTTATTCATTTAAAAATTAAGTTATTATTCCTTAGGATCTAGGACTTGTCTACCTCTGTACATTCCCGTTTTAAGATCAAGGTGATGTGGTAACCTATATTCACCTGATTTTTTATCTTCAACAATATTCTTAGATGAGAATTTCATATTCTGAGATCTTCTCATTCCAGTTCTTGACGGTGATTGTTTACGTTTCGGTACAGCCATAATAATTTAGTGTTTAACTACACCTTTTATATATGAATTTAAAGTATTATTTAACAAAATTACCCTATATTCTTCAAAATATTCAACTAAAAAATAGTTATCAGCATTAGTATTAACAAATATACCCAATATGGATCTTCTTTCATCGGGAGATAGTTTTTCCCACAAATCAATTTTATCTAACATACTATAAAATAAATTTAAATAATCTTTCATTTTCTTATTTATAGATTGATCACCATAGCCAATCTCTCTAATACTAAGCTCAAGTTGTCTAAACAAAGAATCGTATATATCTTGTAGAATTTTTTTATCTTCTCCTTTTTTAAAAACCTTTAAAAAAAAGGCAAAATGCAACAAAAAGAATATTAATCTATCTGAAAAAGTATCTTGATTTAAAAAATTTTTGTATAATTGTTTATTTCTAGTTAAACTAACTAAATTGTTGTAAATATTTATATACATATTAGACATGAAAAAAATTTTATTTATTATTATATCTTTTTTAATTATTTCAAGTTGTACAATAAATAAAGTCATAAAGCATCATGGTGTTCATTTTTTAGAAAAAAAACACGCCAAATTAACCTTAAATAACTCAAACAAAAATGATATTATTGAATTATTAGGACCACCTTCAACAAGAGGTACATTTGATAAAGATTTGTGGATTTATATTGAGCGAAACACTTCATCATCAAGATTAACTAAACTAGGTAAGAAAAAATTATTAACTAACAATGTTCTTGTTTTGGAGTTGGACAATAAAGGAATTTTAGTTGAAAAAATATTTTTAAATAAAGATGACATGCAAGATATTAAATTTTCTGAAAACTTTACAGAAATGTCTTTCACAAAAAAATCTTTCGTTTATGATTTTTTAACATCAGTGAGAAAAAAAATTAACGATCCCCTAGGAAAGAAAAAAATTAAATCTAAATACTAAACTAACCAGCGATAACAGCTAATAATAATAAAGCTACAATATTTGTAATTTTAATCATTGGATTAACTGCAGGACCTGCTGTGTCTTTGTATGGATCTCCAACTGTGTCACCAGTTACAGCTGCTTTGTGTGCCTCTGAACCTTTTCCACCATGATGACCATCTTCAATGTATTTTTTAGCATTGTCCCAAGCACCACCACCCGCTGTCATTGAAACTGCAACAAAAAATCCAGTTATAATTACACCAAGTAGCATAGCTCCAACAGATGA
>Ga0307986_10002950_pt1 | contig 11990 bp, 13 predicted proteins | sample EllFjometageno82_FD_203170 | JGI IMG/M metagenome (GOLD analysis project Ga0307986, IMG submission 203170) | Marine microbial communities from Ellis Fjord, Antarctic Ocean - #82 | ecosystem: Environmental > Aquatic > Marine > Unclassified | place: Southern Ocean | collected 2014-10-09
TTATTGGTTTGGGTGTAATGGGCTATCCTATGGCTGGTTTTATATCAAAAGGTGGACACGATGTAACTGTTTATAATCGTACAAAAGCTAAAGCAGAAAAATGGGTTAGTGAATACAAGGGTAAAACCGCTAATACACCTGCAGAAGCCGCAAAAGATTCTGATTTTATTTTTACATGTGTAGGTAATGATGATGATCTCAGGGAAGTTGCTACTGGTAAAGATGGTTTGTTTAATACGGCTAAAAAAGATTCTATTTATGTTGATAACACAACTGCTTCTGCTGAAGTTGCAAGAGAACTGTACAAAGAAGCAAGAAGTAAAGAGTTTCATTTTCTAGACGCTCCTGTTTCTGGCGGTCAAGCTGGTGCAGAAAGTGGAAAATTAACTGTAATGATAGGTGGTGATGAAAGTGCTTTTAAAAAAGCAGAACCAGTAATTTCTTGTTACAGCCAAAAGGCAAAATTATTAGGTAAGTCAGGAAGTGGTCAATTAACAAAAATGATGAACCAAATGTGCATAGCTGGTGCAGTTCAAGGATTAGCTGAAGCTCTAAATTTTGGAATTAACGCAGGTTTAAATATGGATGATGTTGTTGAGACTATCTCAAAAGGTGCAGCTCAATCTTGGCAAATGGAAAATAGATCTAAAACAATGGTAGCTGACAAATTTGACTACGGTTTTGCAGTTGACTGGATGAGAAAAGATTTAAAAATTGCAATGGAAGAGGCAAAAAGAAATGGCTCACCTGTTCCTATTACTACATTAATTGATGGTTTCTATTCAGAGGTTCAAAAAATGGGTGGAAATAGATGGGATAGTTCAAGTTTAATTGCTTTGCTTAAGAAAAAAAAATAAACAGTGTCTATAGAAGTTAGTTACTACGAAAATTTTCAAGAAATAGAGAAGAAGATCTGGCTGATGTTGAGTGACGCGGTAACTAATAGAAAATCACCTTTTAGAATTCCAGTTTTTATTTGTGGAAATCAATCTGACTTTGATGGAAGAATTGTGGTTCTTAGAAAATCTGACCAATCAAATAATCTTTTGCAATACCATAGTGATATTAGATCTAATAAAATTTCTAAGCTAAGAAAAAATAAAAATGCAGCAATGCTTTTTTATGACAAAGAAGAAAAAATTCAGGCTAGAGTAAAAGTAGAATGTATAGTTAATCATGACAATGATATTACAAAAGAATCTTGGTCTAAAACTCAACATATAAGTAGAAAATGTTATCTTGTAGATATTGCGCCAGGTACTATATCAGCTACTCCTACTTCCGGGTTGAAGCCCGAGTTGGATAATTTTGAGTTTACAAAAGAACAAAGTGAAGCAGGTTATAAGAATTTTACTGTTATTCAATGTAGTGTTAAAAGTATTGAGTGGCTATATTTAGCAGCTAAAGGTCACCGAAGAGCTTTCTTAGATTATGGTGGTGGTGAAAAATACACTTGGTTAGTGCCTTAGATTTTTTTTTTATATCTTTTGTAGTTATCAACATAGTGTTTTGCGTTCTCTTTTATCTCTTCAATTTCTTTATCTGTGACTTCTCTAATAACCTTCCCTGGACTACCAAGAACTAATGACCTGTCTGGGATTACTTTATTTTCTGGAATTAAGGTATTGGCACCAATAATACAATTTTTTCCTATCTTGGTTTTATTAAGGATAGTGCTACCGATACCAACTAAAGTATCATCGTCAATTTCACAACCATGCAACATAACGAGATGTCCAATTGTTACATTTTTACCTAAAGTTAATGGACAACCTGGGTCAGTGTGGAATACACATCCATCTTGAACATTAGAGCATTCGCCAATAGTAATAGTTTCTATGTCACCTCTAAGAACAACATTAAACCAAACGTTTGCATCTTTCTTTAATATAACTTTTCCAATTAAAACAGCATTATCTGCCACCCAAGATTCTTTGTGTAGTACTGGTGTATTTTTTTCAAAATCATAAATCATATAATTGCTGTAATTTGATAATAAAATATTTATAATATTAATCCAAGAATAAAACTTATCTAATGTTTATAGTAATCACTAGAAATTTTCCACCTGATATCGGAGGCATACAAAGCCTAATGGAAGGTTTATCGAAAGAATTAGCTAACCATAGTAGTGTAAAAGTTTTTGCTGATAATTATCTAAATTGCAGAGATTACGATCAAAATTCAGTCTTAGACATAGAAAGAATTGGTGGTTTTAAAATTATTAGAAAATTTAGAAAAGCTAATGCTGTAAATGAATATTTAAAAAATAATAAAGTTAAAGGTATTTTTTTTGATCACTGGAAAAGTCTAGAACATATCAAGCCTAAACACTTAAATAATTATCCTAATTTTTGTTTAATACATTCTAAAGAAATAAATCACCCAGTTGGAAGTTCTTTAAATGCAAGGATGAATAAAGCATTTAAAAAAGCTAATTATATTATTGCTAATTCTAAATACACTAAAGAACTAGGTGAAAGTATGGGTTTAGAGACAAAAAAAATTCATATTATTCATCCTGGAACTAATTATCCAGTAAAAATTGAAAAAGAAAGTGAGCTTAAAGCTAGAGAAATATTTGGCTCTGCTTTCCCAAAAATTATTACAGTCGCAAGACTAGATAAAAGAAAAAATCACCAAAATATACTGATGAGTATAAAAAATTTAATACCAACTTATCCAGACATTAAATATGTTTGTATTGGAGATGGAGAAGAGAGAAAAAATCTTGAAGACTTAAAAAAGCAATTAGGTTTAGAACAGCAAGTAGTTTTTCTACAAAGAGCTAATGAAAAACTAAAAGTTTCACTTCTTAATGAGTCAAATTTATTTTTAATGCCATCTGTTATTTATAAAAAGTCTGTTGAAGGATTCGGTATATCATTTATTGAAGCAGGAAGTTATGCTAAAGGATCTATTGGCGGAAAAGCTGGTGGGCAATCAGACGCAATTGAAGATGGTAAAACAGGATATCTTTGTGATGGTGATGACTTAAATTCTATTTATGAAACTATTTTAAAATTTTTTAAAAATGATCAATATAAAATTTTAGGTCTTCAGGCTAAAGAATTTTCTAAAAAATTTAAATGGGAAATTATTATTAAAAAATATTTATCTTTAATTTAAAACTTTTTTTATTTCCTCCATAACTATTTCTGTTTTTAATAAGCTGAGATCATTAACATAAATAGATTTAAATTTATCAGACTCTATACTTACTTTTTGTGGAGATGTGTGGCTCCCAAACAAAACAAGACCTGGCTTGTTCATATGGGTACATATATGGGCTGGCCCAGTATCATTGGAAATAATAAAACTTGCTTCTTTAATCAAACTTATTAATTGGTTTATCTTTAAAGCTTTTCCTTGAGATAAAATAATTTGAATATTAAACTTTTTAGCTTCTTCAATCTCATTAGGTCCTGGTGCTAAAGCAATGTCATAATTTTGACCGTACTTAGCTTTAAGTTGAGAAATTAATATTGAATAGTAAGGCCACCTTTTATTGTCTAGTTTTGGTGAGCAAAAAGGGAATAGTAAAATATATTTTTTAGTTAAATAATCTTTTGTAATGTGTCTGATATTAGTTGTAGCCCAATTTAAATTTGATTTTTGGACATTTTCTGTTTTAATTCCACTTTTTTTAAGTTGGATCTCCATTCTTTTTAAAACTGGTTCTTGATCAAAATCAGATTTTAAGTGTCCAGGTTCTAGAGTTGTTTCAGTTGATGACCATTTTGGAAATTTTATAATATATTTTCTATAAAATCTTGTTCTATTTGAATTTTGTAAATCATAAACTTCAGTAAAATTGTAAGAAGATAACTTTTTCTTTAAATTATAAAGATATAATAAATTCCATCTTGGAAGTCTTTTATCAATCAAAACTTCATCTACATAGGGACAATTATGCATAAAATCAAAATAATGAGATGAGGTCAAAAGTACAACTTTTGATCTCTTATTATTTTTTTTAATATCTTCGATAGCTCCATTCGCTTGAACTAAATCACCCAGAGAACCATGTTTTATAATTAATATGTTTGACATTTATTTTAACTGTATAAAATTATATTTATAGTATATTTAAAAAAATCACTATGAATAATAAATTAGATAAAATATTAGCCGAGATCTCCGCGGGAGAATTAATAGATAAAATAACAATATTAGAAATAAAAAAAGCAAAGATTAATGATGTTGCGAAGTTAAATGACGTAGAAAAAGAGCTTTCTTCCCTTAATTTGACTTTTGAAAAATCTATCCATGAACCTTCTAGAATTAAAAATTTAATTGATAAATTAAAATCTATTAACCTTGAGCTCTGGGATATAGAAGATGGAAAAAGATTAGCTGAAAAAAATAATAATTTTAATGAAAATTTTATTGAACTAGCCAGAAACGTTTATAAAACTAATGATGAAAGATCTAAGATTAAATTAGAGATTAATAATATTTTAGGCTCAAATATAAGAGAAGTAAAATCACACTATTAATTTTCATCAAGACTAGGGATTTTTTTTCTTAAAGCCTTACTAATATTTGGATTAATATTAGCAGTAATTATGCCGGATCCTTTTTTTAATTCTTTTAAAATATTTCCATCAGGTGAAATAATTAATGAATGCCCATAAGTTTCTCTACCATTCCAGTGTTTTCCATGTTGCGCAGGTGCAATAATATAACAAAAGTTTTCTATTGCTCTAGCTTTTAATAAAGTGTGCCAATGTTTTTTTCCTGTAGTTTTTGTAAATGCAGAGGGTACTGTTATGAACAAAGAACCTCTCTTAGAAAGTTTTCTATACATATTTGGAAATCTTACATCATAACAGATAGATAGGCCAAGTTTTCCCCAAGGTAAGTTTGAGGTTTTTAAAATCTTTCCAGCTGAAAAAATTTTAGACTCAAAATATTTTTCATTCTTATTAAGCGAGACGTCATACATATGTATTTTATCATAATAGGTTTCAATTAAACCTTTTGTATTAATTAATACTGATCTATTTTTAATTCTTTTATTTTCCTTAATAAGTACTGAACCAATTAAAATCCATTTTTTATATTGCCTTGCCATTTTTTGAACTTCTTTTAAGTAAAAATCTTTTTTCATTGAAGTAGTTTTTTTTAGCAATTCTTTTTTATTTAAACCAAATAAAGATGATGTTTCTGGTGTAGTAATAAAATCAGCTTTTTGTTTTATCGCTTTTAAAATTAATTTTTTTGAAATATTGAAATTTTTTTGTATATCTTTTCCTGAGGATATTTGAATACAAGCGACTTTAAACATATAATAAAAAAATATTTAATATTTATTTCATTATAGAAGATGCAAAGTTCCAATTGCAATCAAAACTAGGAATGTAAACTCCGGAAACGTTAACATTACCAAAACTTTTCTCTAAAACTTTACACCAATTTTCAACTTGTTTAGGTTTTTTGTCTCTACTACCTACTTGTGCTGTTATTACACCACCTGGTTTTAAAATTCTTTTTAAACCTTTCATATTTTTTCGTGCAAGGTCAATGCAATATTGATCATCATTAAGATCTACAAAAATTTTATCATATTTAGAATCTTCGACTAATTTAATACTTTCAAATGCATCCCCCCAAAATGTATTTACAGTATTACTTTTTTTAACTTTAGAACAAACTTTGGGAAGATGCCTGTAACAAGATTCTACTATTTCTGGATCAAGCTCATACCAATCTATGTAATTAGTATTATTGTCTAAACATTCTCTTGCAACACCACCGTCTCCTCCGCCTATAATAGCAACATTATTATTTTTAACACTTAAATCGTAACTAGATTTAAAAAAAGTTGAACTATAAATTTTTTCATCTTTTTCTGCTACTTGAATTTCATGGTCAATAAAAAGTGCATTGCCAAACTCTTCAAGATTCATGATCTCTACATATTGTCCAACCTTGGAAGTAAAAGTTTCGAGAATATTGTTGACTACGTAATATTTTTTTTGCCCTGGTGTACTATATATATCATCATACAGACTGACGCTACTTCGGTTAAAACTATTTACTACAACTCTTTCATGTTCAATTTCTTTTTTTAATATTTTTAGAGCTACTTTTGGGTGAACTTTTCCGCATGTAAAAAAATCAAAACTAATCACATTTCTTTCAGGAAAGGTGTGAAAACTAAAGTGACTTTCGGATAGTAAAGCAACTAGTGTAAATCCTTGAGGTTGAAATTCATGGCTAGTAACGTTTAAGATTTCAACTTTGGCAGCTTTAGCGATTTTATAAATAATTTTTTCATAAAAAGATTTTGGATAATCTTTTATTACACCTAGAAAATCTAATGTGATGTGCTCTCCAACTTTAATCATAAAAAAACTAACCCCTCTTATAATTTTTCATCTTGCCTAAAACTATTTTCATTTCTTTTTTAGAAAGTATTTTAGGAATTCCAATTCTTAGGGCATTAATATATTGATTACAAATATTTTCAACCTCTTGGGCCAACTCAAAAGCTTTGTCTAAACTTTCCTCAAATGCAATCTGACCGTGATTTCCAACTAGGCAAGCTGACCTATTATTTAATGCAGATAAAATATTATTTGATAATTTTCTTGTTCCAAAAGTTGCATATTTTGTACATTTTATATCTTCTCCACCCGCTACACCAACCATGTAATGAAATGCTGGAATAGATTTTTGATGTGATGAAACAGCAGTAGCACACGTTGAATGTGCATGAACAATTGCTTTAGCTTCTCTTTTATTCACATATATATCTTGATGAAATCTCCACTCTGACGATGGAATACCTTTTTTTTTATCATAAGTTCCTTTTAACGAAACGAATACTATGTCTTTAGGTTTCAATGAAGAATATTTTTTTCCAGAGGGAGTTATATAAAACCCATCTATATTTTTCTCTTTTGTTCTTACAGATATATTGCCAGATCTTAAAGCAGATAAATTAGTAGAATTTAGTTTTTTAGAGTATTTAATTACACTAAATCTTAATTTACTCATTTGAATAATTCTTTCAATCCTCTTTCTGAAGCTTTGCAAACTCCTTTTTCTGTAATTAAAGCTGTAATATATTTAGCAGGAGTTACATCAAATGCTAAGTTTAATGATTTACTTTTTTGTGGGTATATCAAAACTTTTTGTAATTTTTTATTTTTGTCTAAACCTTCAACATGAGAAAGTTCTACAGAATCTCTTTCTTCTATAGGGATATCTTTAGAGTCTTTAATTGACCAATCAATTGTTGAGCTCGGTAAAGCTACATAAAAAGGAACATTGTTATCTTTCGCTGCCAAAGCTTTTAGATATGTTCCGATTTTATTACAGACATCTCCGTTAGACAAAGTTCTGTCTGTCCCAACTATGCACATATCAACTTGACCCCTTTGCATTAAAATTCCACCAGTATTATCTGCAATAATTGTATTAGGTATACCTTCCTCGTTTAACTCATAAGAAGTTAAATTAGCTCCTTGATTTCTTGGTCTGGTTTCATCCACCCAAACATGGACCTTAATTCCTTTTTTATGTGCTTGATAAATTGGTGATGTTGCTGTGCCCCAATCAATTGTTGCAAGCCAACCTGCATTACAATGAGTTAAAATATTAACAGTGTCTTTTTTCATATTAGCTATATCTTCAATAATTTTAAGACCATTTAGTCCAATATTTTTACAAAATTCCACGTCTTCTTCTACAATTGTTTTAGCTTCTTCTAATGCTAATTTTAAAATTTTACTACTATTAACGCCTGACAGTTTTTTCATCATCCTGTCTACTGCCCATTTTAAATTAATAGCTGTTGGTCTTGAGGCTATTAAATCTTCACTAGATTTTTTTAAAAAAGATTGATCTCTATTTTCAATTATAGATAAAACTAATCCATAAGCAGCAGTTGCTCCTATTAATGGCGCACCTCTAACTTCCATTGTTTTTATTGCATTGACTGAATCTTTAACAGTTAATAAGTTTTTAATAACGAATTGATGTGGAAGTTTAGTCTGATCTATTATTTTAACAGAATTATTTTCAAACCAAATTGTTCTGTAAGCTTTTCTTTCTATGTTCATTATTTTTTATTAAGTACTCTTCCAGCAATATATTGTAATTTTTTCATTGTCTTTTTAGTTCTTAACTTTGGATTTGTTATTATAGCGGTATCTAGACAATCATTCGCTGGATCTTTTTCAGCTGAAAAATCTTTATATGTTTTAATAACTTCTTTGATCATATTTTGTGCATTCGAAGCATTTTTTGTTAATGTTTGAATAACCATTTCTACATCAACTTCATCATGCTCTGGGTGCCAACAATCGAAATCTGTTACCATAGCAACAGTACAATATCTAATCTCAGCTTCTCTAGCTAATTTTGCTTCTGGCATATTAGTCATGCCGATAACATCTGCACCCCAAGATCTATAAAGATTAGACTCTGCCAAAGTAGAAAACTGAGGCCCTTCCATTGCAATATAGGTTCCGTTCATTTGATGAAGAATATCTAATTTCATTAATGCAGACTCACAACATTTCCCTAGGGGTTTACTAACAGGTTTTGCCATAGATACATGAGCAACTATTTCTTCGCTAAAAAAAGTTTTAACTCTTGCAAACGTTTTATCTACAAATTGATCAACTATAACAAAAGTTCCTGGTTTTAAATTTTCTTTTAAGGAACCTACAGCTGACACAGAAATAAGGTCTGTGACGCCTAATTGCTTCATGGCGTCGATATTAGCTCTATAGTTAATATTACTTGGACTAATTTTATGGCCTCTAGCATGTCTAGGAATAAAGCAAATTTCTTCTTTACCTAGTTTAGCTGTTAAAATTTCATCAGAAGGGCTTCCCCAGGCAGTTTCAATTTTTTTCCACTTAGTTTTTTCAAGGCCTTCCATTTTATATAGGCCACTTCCACCAATTATCCCAAGTTTTCTTTTTTTCATCATTTAATTATTAATGCTTTTTTGTTAGATAATGAAGCTAAATATGGATTTAAAAAAATATATCAGATCAATTCAAGACTATCCTAAAAAAGGTATTTTATTTAGAGACATTACAACTTTAATTAAAGAGCCTAAGGCATTTAATTGCGCAATAGATAAAATCATAGAAATATCAAAAAAAATTGAATTCGACAAAGTTTCTGCCATAGAATCCAGAGGTTTTATTTTTGCATCTACTGTTTCTTACTTGACAAATAAACCACTAATTTTATTGCGTAAAAAAAATAAATTACCTGCAGAAAGACATTCGATCGATTTTCAACTTGAGTATGGAGAGGCAACAATTGAAGTTCACAAAGACTCGATTAGTAAAAATGATAAAGTATTAGTGATAGATGATCTTATTGCAACTGGTGGTACAGCAGAAGCTGCTGCTAAATTGATAGAAATATCAGGAGGAACAGTTGCTGGTTTTATATTTATTATAAATCTTTTTGATTTAGCTGGAAATGACTTGCTTCGAAAAAAATCTTATTTTACTGAAAGTTTAATAGAATTTCCGGGCCACTAAGAATTTTTTTTTAGAAAATCATTAATATAATCTTTAAGATTTATTTTTCCAAAATATTTATGAACTTTATTAGAAAGAATGCTATTAGTTAAAGCTGAAGCGTATCTCTCGCCCGGTCTTTTGGGTAGATATTTTATTTTTGATTTAAACATTTTAGCTACTTCTATAATCGAATATGATTTTTTATTAGCAATACTGTAATGTAAACAGCGATTTTTTTTCCATGCTAAATAACAAATATTTACAGTATCAAGTACATGTGTGAATCTTCTAGTTTGATTCCCAGGTTTCACGACAGTAAGTGCTTTTTTTGACTTGTATAAATTTTCAAATATTCCAATGATAGTAGCCATATTTCCTTTACATATTTGATTTCGACCATACACATTGTAAAAATAAACTATTTCACACTTAAAGTTAAACCATTTTTTTAAGTTTTCTAATAATTCTAAATTTTTAGCTTTGGTAAAAGCATAAGGAGATAAGTTTTTATCATTTCCATTATTTCCTAAAGAGGCAGAAGTTGCAGAATAAATAAGTTTAATTTTATTTTTTAGACAAAAATTAAAAACTGCATTAGTTCCTACGGAATTTGAATCTAAACATTCATTCATTTTAGGAAAACTTTGATAAATTCTTGCAAATTCACCGAAATGAAAAAGTGTGTGTACTTCATTAGAATTATTGATTAATTGTGTAATATTTTTTGTATGACCATTGATGTACCTAATTCTTTTATTTTTTATATGATTTTTTTTGGATCCAGTGGAGTAATTATCCAAACTTATAATTTTAAATTTAGTTGTATTAATTAGTAAATTAATTAAGTTAGATCCTATAAATCCCGATCCACCAGTTACAATGATACTTTTTTTTGAATTTCCCACTATCTTTTATTATATTTATAAAGAAAATAAATCAATCTAAAGTTGGTCTAAACCACGAAGGTTTCCCTGATATAGAATTTATAAGACCGCCTAATCGTTTTAAATATATTTCCTTTTTTTTATTTTGTAAAAAAAATCCATAGAATAAAATTTTAAATAATGCAGAAAAAAATTTAGGTGATACTAAAATCAAAGCATAAAAATAATTAAAATGTTTTTTATTGTAATAAAATAATGACCACATCCAATGCCAATTTCTAGTAAGTTCTACTTGGTGCTCAAAAATTTTGTTAACTGACTTTCCACCTAAATGATGTATCTTAATATTTGAATCTGTATAAATTTTTTCATGTATTTTTTTTATTCTCTTACATAAATCAATTTCTTCTAGGTATAAAAAAATATTTTCATCAAAAAAACCTATTTTAGTAAATTTTTTCATATTCAAAAACATTGCAAAACCTTTAACACTTTTGCACTCGATTAAATTTAAATTATTAGATTTATTAATTTCTATTTTTATATTATTTTCATTTTGTTTTGGTCCAAGAATTGCGAAATCTATATTTTGATTTATAAAAACAAAAAAATTATTAATTGATTCTTTTTCTAAAATTGTATCTGGGTTTAAAATTAAAGAATATTGTGTTTTTACTTTTTTCAATCCTAAATTATTAGCTTTACCGTATCCAAGATTTTCATTGGTTAAAAAACATTCAGTATTTTTAAATTTATTTTCAATATAATTTTTAAATTTTAGATTATTTGAATTTTCTATAATAATTACCTTAATGCTTGAATTGATAGAATTTAAACAATTTTCTATGTTATCTTCGCTATTAAATGTAGTTATTACAATTGTAATATCTTTATTTGTCATTATTTTAACAATATTCGATTTTATAAAATATTTCTTTTTGTAATTTAATATTAAAAAACATTATAATCTATTTATTTAAAATGAAAAAAATTGTCATAACAGGTGGTTCAGGCTTCATAGGAAGTAATTTAGCTGAATATTTTTTGAAAAAAAAATATTTTGTTGTAAATATTGATAAATTTTCATATTCAGGAAATAAATACAATTCTCATAACTTTAACAAAAAAAACTATACTCTTGTTAGGTGCGATATTAATAATAAAAGAATAATTATTAAAACTCTTAAAAAATATAAACCATCAATTATTTTTAATCTCGCTGCTGAAACACACGTAGATCGCTCTATTGATGGACCAAAACCTTTTATTGATAGTAATATTAATGGAGTTTTCAATCTTTTAGAATCAATAAGATTTTATAATAAAAGATCAAATAAAAAAATTAAACTAATTCATATTTCTACTGATGAAGTTTACGGAGATATACTTGATAAATCTAAAAGAGCTGATGAAAACTACCCATACAAACCTAGTTCACCGTATGCAGCTTCTAAAGCAAGTGCAGATCATCTAATTAAGTCTTATGTAAGAACTTATAATTTTCCTGCAATAATTTCCAACTGTTCAAATAATTATGGACCGAGACAATTTCCTGAAAAATTAATACCTAAATTAATATTTAATATTTTAAACAAACAACCGCTTC
>Ga0307986_10002952_pt1 | contig 11979 bp, 15 predicted proteins | sample EllFjometageno82_FD_203170 | JGI IMG/M metagenome (GOLD analysis project Ga0307986, IMG submission 203170) | Marine microbial communities from Ellis Fjord, Antarctic Ocean - #82 | ecosystem: Environmental > Aquatic > Marine > Unclassified | place: Southern Ocean | collected 2014-10-09
TACTCTGACTCTTGGACTTGTGCTTTGTTTGTTATTTGACATTAATAACTTCACTTACTGCTAGCACTGCTTCAAAGCCTTTTGAGCTTCTCTGCATAGCTTGTTTTTTGTTTAAGCAAGTAAGGATAGCATTCCCGATAGGTTTTTTATGTAAAAGCATTAATTGAATTAACCCATTGGTTATCGCAGATGATATGAAATTAAAATTAGGCGTCTCACCTTTGATAATAGAACCTATGGCTATAAATCCATCATAGTTATTGATGTTTCTAGAAATAACAACTGGTATTTCAAAGGCACCAGGCACTTCTAGAATCTTATAAGACATTTTTCTTTTAATTAATTCATTGGTAGCACTTTTTAATAATCGAGAAGTTTGATTGTATTTAGAACGAACTATACAGATCTTAATTTTTTTTTTCATTTAATTATTTCCTGTCTGGTAATTTTAATTCCATAACCATCTAAACCAATAATTTTCTTTCTAGACCTAGAAACTAATATCATGTTTTTAATTTTAAAATCTTTAATTATTTGCGCACCAATTCCGTAATATCTCAAAATATTAGTACTTTTTATTGTTTCTTTACTAGCAATTTTAGAACGTTGATTTTTTATTATAATTAATGTGAAATTATTATATTTAGAAAGATATTTTATAGAGCTTAAGTAAAGGGTGTTATTTAGTTTTTCAATCCCTTTGGGTATATTGACTGAAATTACTCTTACTCTGACTGATTTTTTAGTAGTAAACTTTCCTTTACTTAATACATAGTGTTCTAGATTATCTAGTTTATTTTTAAATACAGCTAAGTTTAAATAACCAAATTTTTTAATTTTTATTTTTTTACTTGAAATTTTAAACAAAAATTTTTCATTTTTTAATCTATAAGAAATTAAATCTTCTATACTCGCTATTTTTAAATTATGTTTTTTAGCAAATTTTAAAAGATCGTCAAACCTTGCCATTCTTCCATCCTCATTCATAACCTCACAAATAACTGAGCTTGGATTTAATTTTGCTAATTTAGAAATGTCTACAGAAGCTTCTGTATGTCCTGCTCTTTCTAAAACCCCACCGTTTCTCGAAACTAATGGAAATACATGACCTGGTGAAACAATATCTTTTTTTTTGGTATTTTTTCCGATTGCAACTTTAATTGTTTTAGCTCTATCAAAAGCTGAGATACCTGTTGTTATTCCTTTCTTTGCTTCTATAGAAACAGTAAAAGCAGTTTGCATACGCGCTTTATTTATAGCTGACATCAAAGGTAGGGATAATTTATCAACCTGTTTCTTTGTAAGTGCCAAACATACTAATCCACGTCCATGTTTGGCCATAAAATTAATACTTTTTGAATTAGCTTTGGACGCTGGTATTACTAAATCACCTTCATTTTCTCTATTTTTATTATCAACTAAAATAAAAATTTTACCTTTTTTGGCATCTTTAATAATTGAACTAATTGGAGATAGTAAAATTTTTTTCATAATTATCTATTTAGATTCAATAAATATTTACTAAAAATATCAAATTCAATATTTACAGAGTTCTTTTTTTTTAATTTAATTAGGTTGGTTAATTTTAAGGTATGTGGAATTATATTTATTTCAAATCCATTTTTTATAATTTTAGAAATTGTTAAGGACACACCATTAATAGCTATTGAACCTTTTTCAATCAAATACTTTTGAAATTTTTTTTTAATTTCAAAAGTTACAACCCAAGTTTTGTTCAAAATAACAATATTAGCAACTTTTCCAGTGGTGTCAGTATGGCCTTGTACATAATGACCAGATATTTTATTACCGTAGTTTAAAGATTTTTCAATATTAATAAAATTACCGACTTGGATAGATTTAAAATTTGTTTTTTTTAGTGTTTCTTTAGACAAATAAAAATAAATTAAATTTTTTTTTATTCTAGTTATTGTTAAACAGGTTCCGTTACAACACACCGAGCTACCAATTTCAGATTGACCAAAGAATAAACTAGTTTTCAGAGTTATTTCTGCTGAACTTTTTCTGCGTAATATTTTTTGGACAGAAGCTCTGTTATATATTATTCCATTAAACATTATAGTTTCACTTTATATAAAGTATCTCCTGTTAAGTTAACTTTAATTTCGTTTTTTTCAGAAATATTGAGTTGTTTTAAGTACAATGGATTGGAATAATTAAAACCTCTAGACTTCAAGTTTAAAGAAGATTTAAATAAATAAAAATTTTTAATAAAATCATATTTAATTAGTTGATTTAAAAATGTGATACCTGACTCAACTAGAATTCTATTAAACCCCATTTTTTTAATTTCAATGAAAATATTTTTTAAACTATTGATAGGACTACTTTTATTTTCTAGTTTTATAACTTTAACACCTATTTTTTTAAAAAAACGTTCTTTTGATAAGTTGTTTATATTTGTCAAAATATAAATGTTTCCTTTATTTTTTTTAAAAATTACTGAATTTAATTTAATTTTGAATAAACGGTCTAAAATAACTAAGTCTGGGGATTTTTTTTCTAAACCTTCAATACGACAATTCAGAATTGGATTATCATCATTGATTGTTTTTGACGTTGTTAGCAAACAGTCATATTTAGATCTTAGAAAATTTGCCAATACTCTTGATTTTTTATTTGTAATCCATTTATTTTTTTTATTAACGGTAAAAAAATCTTTAGATACGGCAATTTTAGCATCTATGAAAGGTATTTCTTTAGTAGATTGTGTAAAATAGCTTTTATAAAAAATTTTAGCAAAATCTTTTAATACAAATTCTTTTATTTTAATTTGGTTTTTATTTAATTCTTTTGAAGCATGGTTTCTAGATCTTGGATCTGTGTCATTTATTGAAAATATAACACGTTTAATTTTTTTGCTTATTATTATTTTTGTACAAGGTGGTGTGTATCCATAATGGCTACATGGCTCTAAAGTTACAAACAAATCTGAATCTTTAAAGTTAGTTTTTTTTTTTAGTGTATTTGATTCCGCGTGCGGACGTCCACCAACAGAAGTGCAGCCAGAAGATATAATAGAATTATTTTTTACGACAACAGCACCGACGCTTGGGTTAGACCCTGTAGAACCTAAATTTATATCAGCTTGTTGATAGGCAAGTTTTATATAAAAAGAATCTTTAATCTGCTTTATAAACATTTAAGTTACCAACGAATTGTTCAAAATCTTTTGCCTCTTTAAAATTTTTATAAACCGAAGCAAAACGAACGTAGGCAACTTGATCTAATCCTGACAGACCCTCCATAATAGCTTTACCAATAGTTAATGTTGGTATTTCACTTTCTCCAAGACCTTCTAGATTTCTTACTATTTTTGAAATGAATTTTTCTATGCTATCGCTATCTATGGGTCTTTTTCTCAAAGCTATTCTTATTGATTTAGAAACTTTATCCCTATCGAATGGAGCTCTTTTTCCGTTTCCTTTTATAACGGTAAGTTCTTGAAATTGAACTCTTTCAAAGGTAGTGAATCTTTCTTTTCGCTCGCAACCACAAAGTCTTCTTCTGCGAATAGCGGTGCCATCTTCTGTTGGTCTTGAATCAACAACGGATGTATCTTTTTCTTTACAAAATGGACAAAGCATAGTTATTTTTTTCTATTGGCTACTATATATAGGAAAAGAACTACAAAGATCAATTACCTCTTTTTGCACCTCATTCTCCGATTTGGAATTGTTTTCTGGGTTTTTTGCTAGTTCTTTAAGGATTTTTGAAATTAATTGGCCAATTAAGACAAACTCTTTAGTGCCAAATCCTCGGGTTGTTGATGCTGGGGTTCCAAGTCTAACGCCTGAAGTTATCATAGGACTCTCTGTATCAAATGGAATTGAATTTTTATTACAAGTTATATTTGCTCTACCTAAACTTTCCATAGCAATTTTTCCTGTTAACTTAAAGCTTCTAAGATCGAGTAGCATCAAATGTGTGTCCGTACCGCCTGAAAATATTTGAAAATTATTTTCAACTAGTGTTTCGGAAAGGGTTTTTGCATTTTCAATTACTTTTTTTGCATATTCTTTAAAACTATTGTCTAAAGCTTCTTTAAAGCAAACTGCTTTAGCTGCAATAACGTGCATTAAAGGGCCACCTTGTAATCCTGGAAATATTGCAGAATTAAATTTTTTAATTAAATCTTCATGATTTGTTAAAATAATTCCACCTCTTGGGCCTCGTAGTACTTTGTGTGTAGTAGAAGTCACAACATCTGCGTAATCAACTGGATTTGGATAAACACCTCCAGCAACAAGACCTGAAAAATGTGCCATGTCGACTAATAAATAAGCTTTAACTTTATCTGCAATTTCTCTAAATTTTTTAAAATCAATAATTCTAGAATACGCACTTCCACCAGCAATTATAATTTTTGGTTTATTTTCTACCGCGAGTTTTTCAACATTTTCGTAATCAATTAATCCTGTATCTGGATTAACATCGTAGTGAACCGCATTAAACCATTTACCAGATTGCGCTGGTTTTGCACCATGCGTTAAATGACCTCCAGAATTTAAACTCATTCCCAATATTGTATCACCAGGTTTAATGAGTGCCAAATATACAGCACCATTAGCTTGAGCGCCTGAATGAGGTTGAACGTTTGCATACTTACAATTAAAAAGTTTTGTAACTCTTTCTATTGCGAGATTTTCAGCTATGTCAACAAATTCACAACCACCATAATATCTTTTTCCAGAATAACCTTCCGCATATTTATTAGTTAAAACAGAACCCTGAGCTTCAAGTACTGCTTTTGAAACCATGTTCTCAGAGGCAATAAGCTCTACATGATTAATTTGTCTGTTGTATTCTTTACTTATAGAGTCATAAAGATCTGTGTCACTACTTGCTAGACCTTTATTAAAAAAACTTTTTAAATTTTCTTTACTCATAATTAAATTTTATCAATTCTTTTCTGGTGTCTACCACCTTCAAATTTTGTTTTTAAAAAATAATTAACAAAACTTAAAGCATCATTCTTTTTTAAAACTCTAGAACCTAAACATATAATATTAGCGTTATTATGTTGTCTGGAAAGAATTGTGCTCTTCTTATCATAACATTGAGCTGCTCTAATACCTTTAAATTTATTTGCTGTAATTGACATTCCTGTGCCAGAACCGCACACTAAAATACCTGCGTCACTTTTTTTCAAAAGTAGTCTTTTTGCTATTTTTTTGGCATAATAGGGATAATCCACAGATTGATTTGAGTAAGGTCCAAGGTCTATTACAGAGACGTCTTTATTGATTAAAAAAACTTTAATTTTTTCCTTTAGGTCATAGCCTGCATGGTCAGAAGCAATACATATTTTTGAAAACAACATTTATTTTTACTAAGCGTTTATTAGTTAAATTACTATTATATATACTGATAATATTATATTTGTTTAAGAATATAAACTAATAATGTGAAATTATGAAATCTATCGGCACTTATCCAAATTTAAGAATGAGACGAAATCGAAAGACAGATTGGGTAAGAAGATTAGTTTCTGAGCACAACTTGTCTGCGAATGACTTGATCCTTCCGTTATTTGTTAAAGATGGAAAGAAAAAAAAAGAAACTATTGATTCTATGCCTAATGTATTCCGTTATTCTATAGATGAATTAGCCCCAGTTGTAGAAAAAGCTTGTAAGTTAAAGATCCCTCTTATTGCACTTTTTCCCTACATTGATTCTAATAAAAAAAATATTACTGGAAAAGAAGCATTAAATGAAAAGAATTTAATTTGTAAAGCCTTAAGGTCGCTAAAAAAAGAATTTAAAAATGACATTGGAATAATGTGCGATGTTGCTCTTGATCCTTATACAAGTCATGGGCATGATGGGGTAATAAAAAATAAAAAAATTGATAACGATTTAACTATAGATATTTTGGTAAAACAATCTGTACTTCAAGCTCAAATGGAATGTGATATAATTGCTCCGTCAGATATGATGGATGGTAGAATTGGAAAAATTAGAACTGCTCTAGATAAAAAAGGTTTTGAAGATACTCAAATTGTTTCATATGCTGTTAAATATGCTTCTAATTTTTATGGACCTTTCAGAGATGCAGTAGGTTCAAATAAAAAATTAAAAGGTGATAAAAAAACTTATCAGATGGACTTTAGAAATTCTATCGAAGCAATTAGGGAGGTTGCATTAGACGTTGAAGAAGGTGCGGACATAGTGATGGTAAAACCTGGGTTACCTTACTTGGATATTATAAGATCTGTAAAGGATAATTTTAAAATTCCTATTTTTTCATATCAAGTGTCTGGTGAATACTCATTGATTAAAAATGGTATTAAAAAAGGAATAATCACTGAAGATGCAATTCTTGAAAGCTTGATTTCTTTGAAACGTGCTGGATCAAACGCTATAGTTAGTTATTTTTCTTTAGATATAGCAAATCAATTGAAATAATTTTCTAAAATTATTCTAGATTTAGGAAATAATAAATTATTGGGTAAAAAAAATTTATTTGTTAAAATATTTCTTGTAAAACTTAAAGCTGTTGTTATTTGCCTAGTGTCTACATTTTCTTTTCTATTTTTGGTAAGAAGAAAAGTTGGAACTTGATATTTTACGTTATCAATTTCAATAGTTTTTTGTTTAGAATCGTTAGCAATTTCATCAAAAAATTGATTAAGATACGGGTCAAAACCAAGTTCTTTTAACAAATTTAATTCCCAATAAATATAGTGAATTATCCAATCATCTTCATCAAAAGTTTTAAACAAGGCATCTAATGAAATATATAGGTTTTTATAAGGTTGTGATTCAGGTAGCAACAAGTTGAGAATTGAAGAAGAGGACAAAAGAGCAGTAGTTTTTTTTTTATCATTAAAGTATTTTGGTGAAATTGCCTCGACTAATTCGGTTTTAAAATAACCTAACCTATTTTCTGCTTTTGATGAGTAAATTGTGAATATTTTGTTAGATATTTGAAGAATATTTCGAATTTTCCTAGAACTACCTCCGTAAACGATGCCACTTACCTTGCCACGGGTATTTGTAAACACATTGATTATGTTTGCATTTTCTCTAAATTTTATTTTCGAAAGCAAATAGCCTTCATCTTGCCAATTCATAGCTAAATTTTTAGATCGATTAACAGTTTCTTTGCTGCATTTTGTTGAGCATTTTTTTTAGAAGTACCAGAGGCATAATGTTTCTTTGAATTTTCAATTTTAACTTCAACATTAAAAACTGGACTATGGTGAGGTCCTGACTGTTTTTTAACTGTGTAAACTGGCAGTTTCTTAAATTTTTTTAAACTATATTCTTGTAATTGAGTCTTGGAATCTATCAATGTAACAACTGATTTTTCTAAAAATTCTCTCCAAGATTTTAATATAAATTTTTCAACAACACTCATTCCTTGGTCTAAAAAAATTGCTCCTAATAAAGCTTCTAGTCCATCGCTAATAATTTTATCTTCTGATCTGCTTATGCCTTTGTAGGAACCACCTGTAATAATAAATTTTTTTAATTCAAGTTTTTTTGCTACAAGTAAACAGGTTTTTCTATTAACTAAATTAGCAAACTTTTTGTCAATAATTCCTTCTTTATCATTTGGATAAATCTTTAACAAAGTTTTAGCAAAAACTAACCCAAGAACTCTATCTCCTAAAAACTCTAACTTTTCATTGTTGTTTTCACTGTTGTGACTTTTATGAATTAAAGATTTTTTTAATAATTCTTTATCCTTAAATTTAATATTAATTCTTAGCTCTAATTTAGATATTTGCTCTATCATTTAAGTAATTTAAAAAACCTTTCAACACGTAATGATTGGCCCCAATTCCAAAATTTAAGGACACTACCTGATAGGGTGTCATTTGAAAAAAAAATTATTCTAGCATTTCCTACTAAATTTTGATTTGATACATAACCAACTCTTGATAAAAATCTACTATCACTTGAGCAATCACGATTATCTCCTAAAAAAAAATAATGATCTGTAGGTACTTCAAATTTATCAGAATTCATATAACTTCCTTGTTTGTTATAAACGGCAATATATTTTTTTCCATTGGGCAGAGTTTCTTCGTAAGAATTAACCTCTGGACGTAGTGGTCCACATCTTATTTTATACTTAGTGTTAATTTTATTTCTTTGGATTTCATTATTATTTAAAAATAATTTTCCATTTATAAATTGAATAATATCACCAGGCTTGCCAATTAATCTTTTGATGTAATCTGTTCTATTATCTACAGGAGTTTTAAAAACTACCAGGTCTCCATAGTTTGGGGTCCTTTTAAATAGTCTTTTTTCAAATAATGGCGGACTAAAAGGAAATGAATGTTTGCTATAACCATAAGTATATTTTGATACAAATATTCGATCTCCAATTAAGAGGGTCGGCTCCATAGAGGAAGATGGTATGTAAAATGGTTGAAAAAATAAAGATCTGATTAGTACCGCTATTATTAAAGCATAAAAAATTGTTTTTATGTTTTCAATTATTATATTAAGTAAATTTTTTTTCATTAACGACTTATCACCACCATAGCTAATGCATATTTTTTTTCATCAGACAAAGAAAGATAAATATTTTTTTTTCCTTTAATCAAGTTTCTAGTAATTGTTTTAGTATTTCCTAATAATTCAATAAATGGTGCTCCATTTTTATTATTGTTTATTGATATTTCATGAAATGAAACACCTTTGCTGATACCTGTGCCTAAAGCTTTAGCAAAAGCCTCTTTAGCAGCGAATCTTTTTGCATAGGAAGCAATTTTGTTTGTTTTAGATTCACAATGTGTAATTTCTTTTGCTGAAAATATTCTTTTCTTAAAATTTTTATTTTTATTGATAAGTTCTTTAACTCTAGAAATATCAACAATGTCTGTGCCTATACCAAGAATATTGCCCATATTATTTCAAAATCTTTTGAAATTTTTTAATCGCTGCTGGAAGACCTATAAAGACACTTTCACCAATTAAAAAATGACCAATATTAAATTCTCTAATTTTTTTTATTTTAGATATAATTTTTGCAGACTTATATGTTAAACCATGTCCAGCATGAACATCTAGTCCTAATTCCGTTGCATAATCTACAGCTCTATTTATTTTTGATAATTCAGACTTAAAAGATTTTTTTTGATTTATTAAATTACAAATTTTTCCTGTATGAAACTCAATGCCATCCGCACCAAGAAATTTTGAATTTTTTACATCTTTAATAGACGGTTCTACAAATAAACTAACTCTAGAATTATTTTTTTTCAACTTACCAATTATTTTTTTTAGAAAAGTTTTATTATGGTTTAAATTTAAACCTCCTTCGGTTGTAACTTCCTTTCTTTTTTCTGGAACTATACAGACAAAATTTGGTTTGTGCCTTAATGCGATTCTTAACATCTCATTTGTTGCAGCAATTTCTAAATTAAGTGGAATTTTTAATTTAGATTTAATTTTTTTTAAGTCTAAATCATTTATATGTCTTCTATCTTCTCTCAAATGAATTGTTACCGAATGGGCTCCACATTTTTCTGCTAAGATGGCAGCACGTAATGGGCTAGGATAATTTTCACCTCTAGCATTTCTAACTGTAGCAACATGATCTATGTTTACCCCAAGTCTTAATTTTCTCATTTAAGTTCTCTGCTTCCCGGTTTAATGCCTGGCAAAGAAGATAGGTCATCTGGCAATTCATTTTCTTTATAAGTTGGTATATTCAATTCTATTTGGGATATTATTTTTTTTTTAATTGCTGAGTTTCCATTTGACCTATCTATAAGGCATGCAAAACCTACGACTTCAGCTTCTTCTATTTCAGCTAATTTAGAACACTCTAAACTTGATTTACCAGTAGTAATTACATCTTCGATAACTAAAACCTTGCAATTTTTTGTTATTTTAAAATCTCTTCTTAGATTAAATAGTCCATCAACACGTTCTGAAAAAATTGTTTCTTTTTTAAGTAATCTTCCAATTTCATATCCAATAATAATACCTCCCATTGCTGGGGAGAGGATTAAATCAATTTCTTTAAACTCTTTAGATATTTTTTCAGCAAGGGATTTGCAAAAATCAGCAGATTTATCTGGTTTACTTAAAAGCTTTGCGCACTGTACGTATTGTGGACTATGTAAGCCTGAAGAAAGTATAAAATGACCATCTTGCAATGCGTTAGTTTCTTTTAAAATTTTCAAGGATTCTTCGTATGAAAGCATTTTTTTTCTCTTTGTGTCGAACAATTCTAAAGTTTAAGTTTTTTTGTTTGATTTGACTTATCAAGTTTGTAAAGTCTTTTAAATCATTTATTTGTATATCGAAGGAAAAATGAATGAATTTATCTTTTTTTCCTAATAATTCTACATTCAGAATATTACAACTATTCAAACCTATTATAGTGCTAATTTCTCCCAATACACCTGGCTGATCTGGTAAGTCCATCACTAATGTGCATTTGTATAGTTTTTTTATTTTGACTTTTTCATCAATTTTTTTGTCATGCCAATACCTTCTAATAGCAGCTCTTGCTTTGCCAGTTTTAGAGGATGAAATCCAATGAAAGGATGGAGAAACGTTTTTGGAGTTTATTATTTCTATAGTGTCACCATTGTAAAGAATAGATTGTAAAGCTGAGTCGCGACCATTTATCCTACATCCAATAGCCGTATTTCCAACTTTAGTATGCACTGCATATGCAAAATCAATTGGTGTTGCGTCTTTGGGAAGTTTTATAACAGCTCCTTTTGGTGAAAAACAAAAAACATTTTCTTGAAACATCTGAAGCTTAGTAAACTCGTAATTATGTTCGTGGCTATTTTCTGTTTCCATTATTTCTACTAAATCTCTAAGCCAATCATATTCTTTCCATGATAGATCAGAAAATTTTTCAGAAGATTTATATTTCCAATGTGACGCAACTCCTCTCTCTGCAAAATCATGCATTTGAGAAGTTCTAATCTGTATTTCTACTCTTTGTTTCTTGGGCCCAATGATAGCGGTATGTATGGACTGATATTTATTAATTTTAGGTGTCGAAATATAATCTTTAAATTTAAATGGTATAGCTGAGTATTTACTATGTAAAATCCCAAGTGCTTTATAACAATCTGATACACTTTCTACTACTACTCTGAATCCAATAATATCACTTAAATGTTCAAGAGAAATTTTTTTATTTTGAATTTTTCGCCATATTGAAAATGGTGTTTTTTCTCTGCCTTCAAATATTGCTATAACACCATTTTTCTTTAGAACAGCAGTTAAGTCTTCTGCTATATGATCAAAATTATACAGTCTGTTATTTTTAATAAATTTTAATCTTTCTGTTATTAGGTCTCTGGCTTCTTTATTTAGTACTTCAAAAGAAAGATCTTCAAGTTCATCTCTAATTAAACTCATGCCCATTCTCTCGGCTAGAGGAGCATAAATTTCCATTGTTTCTTTTGCTATTCTTTTTTTTTTATCTTCAGATTTAAAAGCATTAATAGTTCTCATATTGTGTAAGCGATCAGCTAATTTAACAAGTAAAACACGTATGTCTTTAGAAGTTGCTAAAATTAATTTTCTAAAATTTTCTGCCTGTGAATTTTCAGCAGCCTTTTCTTCTAAAGCTGAAATTTTTGTAACACCATCGACTAAATCTGCAACTTCTTTACCAAATTCTTTTAAAACAACTTCATAAGTTGTTTTGGTGTCTTCTATAGTATCGTGTAATAAACCTGTTATTATTGTGGCGCTGTCCAATTTTAACCCTGCCAAAATATCAGCTACAGCAACAGGATGAGCCACGTAAGGTATGCCGGAAATTCTTTTTTGATTTTTATGTGCTTCTATAGCGAAATTAAAAGCTTTGCTTAATGGCTCGTTAGAAGAAAATTTATTATAAGACTGAATTTTGGATAGCAATTCTTCATTATTAATCATTAACCAATTGTAACATTTTCTTTTATTTTTGTAATCTCATTCCTTAATTTAAAACTAAGTTTTTTAATTAAAAAATCAATT
>Ga0307986_10002954_pt1 | contig 11974 bp, 9 predicted proteins | sample EllFjometageno82_FD_203170 | JGI IMG/M metagenome (GOLD analysis project Ga0307986, IMG submission 203170) | Marine microbial communities from Ellis Fjord, Antarctic Ocean - #82 | ecosystem: Environmental > Aquatic > Marine > Unclassified | place: Southern Ocean | collected 2014-10-09
GACATAAGATTGTATTATCTTTTTAGATTTAAGAAACTCAGTAAATCTATCCTTACCATTTTTTTTAATATAGTCATCTGGATCTTCTCCTTTTGGCATTACAGAAAAATAAATTTTATTATTCTCATTAATTAAAGGTAAAAGTTTTTCTGCGATACGTAGTGCTGCGCTTTGTCCGCTTTGATCGCCATCTAAACAAATAATAGGGCTAGAAAAAAATTTCCAGATTAATTCTATTTGCATGTCTGTTAATGCTGTTCCCGAATTAGAAATTGTATTTTTTATACCTGCTGCATATAAACTTACTACATCCATATATCCTTCAACAATAACAACTTCATTTGTTTCTGATCTCAACGCTTTAGCTTTATCTAAATTAAAGACTGTTCTGCCTTTTTTGTAGAATTCTGTTTCTGGTGAATTTATATACTTTGCAAGCTGACTCTCTCTAATTATCCTGCCACCAAAAGCAATAGTCTCGTTTGTTAAATTATTAATTGGGAAGATAATTCTAGAATTAAAACGGTCGACAAATTTATTTATTTTTTCATTTTTATAATAGAGACCTGTTAGGGTGACTTCTGTTTCACTAAATTTATTTAATAGTTTTTCATAAAAATTATTTTGCCAAGGCACATAGCCTAAGTTAAATTCTTTAATTATATTTTGATTTAATCCTCTTTTTTCTAGATATGATAAAGCTTGGCTATTTTCAGATTTAAAAAGTTCCTGGTTAAAAAAATCTGAATACTCTCTAAAAATACTTTTATACGTATTAAATCTTTTTTCTTTTTCAGTGTCCGTTGAAGAAAATTTATATTGTGGCATACCTGCTTCGGCTGCTAATTCTTTGACCGCCTCACCAAAGCCTAACGATTTTGTTTTCATTAAAAAATCAAAGATGTTTCCATGTTCTCCCGTACTAAAACAATGATAAAATTCTTTTTCATCACTCACTGTAAATGATGGACTTTTTTCATTCTTGAATGGAGACAGGCCTACAAACTCTTTGCCTCTTTTTTTTAGTTGAACAGACTTACCTACGACTTGTGATACTTTTAATCTCAACTTGATTTCATCGAGATATTCTTTAGGGTATTTCATTACAATTATTTTAAAACTGCTTTTATTATTGAACCTACTTTGGAGAAATCTAAAACATCACTATGAGTTTTTTTTAAATCACTCATTACTTTTCCCATATCTTTTATAGAACTAGCTCCTATTTTTTTAATTGCTTCTTCGCATAAATTTTTTGTATCTTCTTCGCTTAGTTGCTTGGGCAGAAAAGAGCTTATTATTTCTATCTCTTTGGTCTCAATTTCAAAAAGTTCTGTACGTCCTGCTTTTTTATAAATTTCACACGATTCATTTCTTTGTTTGACCATTTTTTTCAGAATACCCATAACATCTTGATCTGACACTTCTTTAATATCCTGGGTTCTATTGGCAATTAAAAGGTCTTTTATTCCTGAAACAACAAGCCTTAGGGTTGGATAAAGACTTTTATCTTTAATCTTAAGAGATTGGATTAGTTTTTCTTCTATTTGTGTTTGTAGAGACATATTTGTAATATTTTATTTTACTTTAATCACAATTTTTCTTCAAAAGAAAAACATCTTTCTTGACGGTTATATTTCTATTTCATATCTTCCACAAAATCATGTTTATAAGTATTTGCTTTAACTCATGAGTTGTATTTGAAACAAGATAAACAAATAAAAAACTCAAATAAAAATCTTAAACAGATCAATTCTACCGCTATTTTAATTCTAGAAAATGGAACCTCTTTTAAAGGTTTTGGATTTGGCTATGAAGGAACAGCTACTGGAGAAATTTGTTTTAATACCTCAATTACCGGCTATCAGGAAATCATTTCAGACCCGTCTTATGCAGAGCAAATTATTAACTTCACTTTCCCTCATGTTGGAAATGTTGGCTCAAATGATGAAGATAATGAGTCTGATAAAATTTGGACGAAAGGTATAATTTTAAACTCTGAAATAACAGACCCATCAAATTACCGTTCTTTAAAAAATTTAGATCAGTGGTTAAAAAAAAATAAAATAGTTGGGATTACAGGGTTGGACACTAGAAATTTGACTAATTTTATTAGAGACAAGGGTGCACCAAAAGGAACTATCGCTTTTTCTAAAAATAGTATTTTTGATATCAACAAATTAACTAACTCTACTATTAAATGGAGCGGTTTAAAAAACTTAGATTTAGCAAAAAAAGTTTCTACCAAAAAGAATTATGTGTGGACAGGATTTAAGACCTGGAGGAAAGATGGCGGATATCTAAAAAATAAAAAAAATTCATTACATGTTGTTGCAATTGATTATGGAATTAAAAAAAATATTTTAAGGTATTTTTCTGATTTTAATTGTAAGGTTACTATTGTTTCGTGCATAACAAGTGCTCATGAAATAATAAAATTAAAACCAAGCGGTATTTTTTTATCTAACGGCCCAGGTGATCCTGCTGCAACAGGAAAATATGCCGTTAATATTGTTAAAGAATTAATAAAAAAAAATATACCTATTTTTGGAATTTGTTTGGGACATCAAATATTATGTTTGGCACTAGGAGCTAAAACTAAAAAAATGAAGTTAGGTCATAGAGGAGCAAATCATCCTGTGAAAAATTTAATTAAAGATAGTGTTGAAATAACAAGTCAAAATCATGGCTTTGAAATAATTAAAAAAAGTTTGCCGAAGAATATTGTGATTACACATAAATCTTTGTTTGATAATTGCATTGAGGGTATAAAATTAAAAAATAAACCTGTTTTCTCTGTACAATACCACCCTGAATCTAATCCGGGTCCACAGGACAGTGTTTACTTGTTCCAAGAATTTATCAACAATATGAAAAAAAATGCCAAAAAGAAAAGATCTTAAAACTATATTAGTAATCGGAGCAGGGCCAATAATAATTGGTCAAGCGTGTGAGTTTGATTATTCAGGCACTCAAGCCTGTAAGGCTTTAAAGGATGAAGGGTACAAAGTTGTTCTGATTAACTCTAATCCTGCAACTATTATGACCGATCCAGGAGTTGCTGATAAAACTTATATTGAGCCAATTACTTTGGAGGTATTAGAAAAAATTATTCTCAAAGAAAAACCAAATGCAATTCTACCAACAATGGGCGGACAAACTGCCTTAAATTTAGCAATGGCAGCAGAAAAAAAAGGTCTTTTACAAAAATATAAAATTGAACTGATTGGTGCAAATTCTAAGGCAATATCAAATGCAGAGGATAGAAAAAAATTTAGAAAAAATATGGTTGATATTGGTTTAGACCTGCCTAAATCAAAGGTCGTAAATCACATTAGAGATGCCGCGAAAGCACTTAAACAAATTGGCTTGCCTGCAATAATTAGACCCGCATTTACCTTAGGGGGCTTAGGTGGTGGTATTGCTAAAGATAAAAAAGAATATCTAAAAATAGTTAAAGATGGTTTACACGAATCTCCGGTAAGTCAGATACTAATAGAAGAATGTCTTGAAGGTTGGAAAGAATTTGAAATGGAAGTAGTTAGAGACAAGAAAGATAATTGTATCATTATTTGTTCTATTGAAAATATTGATCCAATGGGGATTCACACAGGTGACTCTGTCACTGTTGCCCCTGCTCTAACATTGACGGACAAGGAGTACCAGGTAATGAGAAATGCATCGATTGCTTGTCTAAGAAAAATTGGAGTAGAAACAGGTGGTTCGAATGTTCAATTTGCAATTAACCCAAAGGATGGAAGAATGGTTATTATTGAGATGAATCCAAGAGTTTCTAGGTCTTCAGCTCTTGCATCTAAAGCAACTGGTTTTCCAATTGCAAAAGTAGCTGCAAAACTTGCAGTTGGGTATACGCTAGATGAACTGAAGAATGAAATTACGAAAATAACTCCAGCATCATTTGAACCGAGCATAGATTATGTGGTTACAAAAATTCCAAGATTTACCTTTGAAAAATTTTCTACATCTGATGCAATTTTAGGCACATCGATGAAATCCGTGGGCGAAGCTATGGCAATAGGAAGAAATTTTAAAGAGTCTCTTCAAAAAGCACTTGTGTCTCTTGAAATTGGCTTTTCTGGTCTGGATAGAATTTTCCCACTTAGTAAGAAAGATATAGAAAAAGAATTAAAGAAAAATATACCTAATAAAATTTTATTGGTTGCTGAAGCTTTTAGAAAAAAACTTAATATTAAAAAAATACAAAGCTTGTCTAAAATTGATAATTGGTTTTTAGAGCAAATAAAAGAGATAGTAGAAGCTGAAAATAAAATTAAGAAAAAAGGCTTACCTAAAAATTATAATGAATTTAACAGAATTAAATCAATAGGCTTTTCAGATAAAAAATTAGCTGAAATTACAAAGGTATCAGAAGAAATTGTTAGAAAAAAAAGAATTATATTAAAAGTACTACCAGTTTACAAAAAAGTGGATACGTGTGCAGCAGAATTTAAATCATTTACACCTTATATGTACTCTACTTATCAAAGAAACTATTCTGTTAAATCTGAATGTGAGGCCAATCCCTCGTCTAAGAAAAAAATTATAATTTTAGGCGGTGGTCCAAATCGAATTGGACAAGGGATTGAATTTGATTACTGTTGTTGTCAAGCGAGCTATGCTCTTAAAGATGCAGGTTTTGAAACTATAATGATTAACTGCAATCCAGAAACTGTTTCAACTGATTATGATACAAGTGATAGATTGTACTTTGAACCACTTAAAGAAGAGTATGTTCACAATATTATCAAGAAAGAAAAGCAGAAAGGAAATCTTGTAGGAGTTATTGCTCAATTCGGAGGACAAACTCCCATAAAACTTGCAAAGTTTTTACATGATAACAAACTTCCAATTTTAGGAACTCAATATACTTCTATTGATTTAGCAGAAGACAGGGATAGATTTAGAAAATTACTTGATAGGTTGAAATTAAAACAAGCAGAGAGCGGTATAGCTAAAACATTTAAACAAGCTATTCAAATTTCAAATAAAATAGGTTTACCTTTAATGGTAAGACCTTCATACGTTTTAGGCGGAAGAGCAATGCAAATAGTCTATGAGAAAAGTCAACTAAAAAACTTTGTAGAAGAAGCATTTAAAGCAGCAGAAAAAAATCCAATACTAATTGATAAGTTTATTGATAACGCAATGGAAATTGATGTGGATGCTATATCAGATGGTAAACAAGTATTTGTTGCGGGAATAATGCAACACATTGAGGAGGCAGGTATTCATTCGGGCGATTCTGCTTGTTGTCTACCACCAATATCAATTAAGAAAAATTTAATAACTGAAATTGAAATCCAAACTAAGAAATTAGCTTTAGCTTTAAACGTTAAAGGTTTTATGAATGTTCAATTTGCAATTAAAAATGATGAAATTTATGTCATAGAAGTAAACCCTAGAGCTAGTAGAACAGTTCCTTTTATATCAAAAGCTAAAGGAATTCCTCTTGCCAAAATTGCGTCTAGAGTAATGGCAGGAGAAAAGTTATCTAATTTCAACTTAAGAAGTAAGACTAAAAATATGTTTGCAGTTAAAGAAGCTGTATTTCCTTTTAATAAATTTCCAAAAAGTGATGTGCTATTGGGACCAGAGATGAAATCAACCGGCGAGGTAATGGGTTTTGATAAGGACTTTGGAATGGCATTTGCAAAAAGTCAAATTGCTGCCTCTAATTCTTTGCCAACGAAAGGCTTGGCATTTATATCTCTAAAAAATAGTCATAAAGAAGAAGGTGTAGAGTTAGCCAGACAGTTATTAAAATTAAACTTCACACTATGTGGGACTGGCGGGACTGCAGACTTTATTATTAAACATGGCATGAGATGTAAAAAAATAAATAAAGTTAGTGGTGGCTCACCTCATATTGTAGACGTTTTAAATTCTAAAAAAATTGCTTTAGTAATAAATACTGGTGGTGGAAATAGTGAACAAAAACTTAATGATGCTATGGCTTTAAGAAGAGCGACACTTGTGAATAAAGTTCCTTACTGCACTAACATGTCGACAGCACAAGTCTGTCTAAAAGGAATCAGGTCTTTAAAAACTAAAAGAATTACAGTAACTTCTCTTCAAGATATTTAGCTAACAGAACAAGTCATATCTTGACCGCAACACAGCGGGGATTTGATCTTTCCGTGTTTATTTGGACATTCAGATATTTGAACAGAACTTCCGTCTTCTAATTTTAGGTTACCATTTACTAATAGTGAATTACATTTTCCACAGGTCGCGTTAACTGACATTCCACATTTACTACATTCATAAGTCGCCATATTACTCCTTTGTTAGATTTAACTCTATCAGCTTTTAACTTGCCAGTCAGTCTCGAAAGAAACATAGTTTACTTGCAAGCAGCGTCTTTCTTTAACTATTTCTTTTTTTTCCATACCGTGCCAAGTATTTGGGCCACTAGAAAAAAAGTATCCATAATTATTCTTATAAGGAACAGTCTTAACTTTTTCTAATTTTTCATTATAAAAATCGGTACCTAAACTTTCAGACTCGTTGAATTCATTAATAAATAAGAGACAGGATACTAACTTTTCTTTAATATCACAGTGTGGTTTGAGCCAGAATCCTTTTCGGTCACAAATTACTTCTACTCTCACATAGGAGTTAGAAAGATCTTTATTAATAAGTTTAGAAATTTTTGAATGTGTTTCTTTAGACTGTAACTCGTTTATGAATTTAGTTAAGGCTGGAAATTTTTTGTTATTTTCTTTTGTTATAAAACACCTAAATTTTCTAGCTTTACCGCCATCTGCAATACCTTCTCTAAATTCGGGAGTGCCACCATCAATTGCTCTTGTGCCATCATACTCTAATTTGAGTTCATTATGATCAGGTATATCAGCTTTTATAATTTCATTAATTGAATCTTTCGATAAAGGTTCATTTAACTCCCAGTGTTCAAATGGGTCATTATGTTCTTTGGAATTATTTAAAATTGAATCAAGAAAAGTCATATAATTTAATTTTTTCTTTTATCTGATCTGCTATTTTACTAGTTTCATTTAATTTATTATAAGTCCAGTTTTCAACTGAGTTTTCTAACTCTTTTATTATATTTAGTGAAACAAATAAATTAAAAAAAATTTTAAATCTTTTATTTTTTTTAGCTGCAGGCATTTGGGCTACATAAATAGGCTTTCCTGTAATTGCAGCCTCTGAAATCATTGAAGTAGAGTCACAAGTGACAATAATATGATCAGCTTTCTTTAGTGAACAAAGGTAAGCTTTTTTGTCAACATTAGATATTACAATTTGATCATTATCAAAATAATTTTTAGCTTTATTAATTATTTTTTGTGGGGTTCTCATTGAAGGTACGACAATTAATTGATAACTGTTGTCTAAAAAGTTTTGTTTAATTTTTAAAAAGATATCTTCTATAACTTTGTCATTATAATTATAGTATTTAGTTGGTCCACCTATTATTAAAGTAACTATTTTTTTTTGATCATTAATTTTAGATTTTAAATAGTTTTCATTACTGTCTAACTCTTCATTTGTTAAATAATGAATTGCGCCTTTGCTGGTTAAAACATTTTCTCCTTTCAGGCCATCATGTTCAGGGGCAACAATAAAATCAAAATTATCTAATGCTACTTTTGGGTCTTGTATATGAATATTTAAAATATCTTTTCCAAATTTTTTTTTTAGGGCAATTGAGGGAACAACACTTTTTCTTCCGCAGGAAATAATTACTTTGGCATCACAAGAAAAATTTTTACTTAATATTTTTTCTGAAATCGGAGTAATTTTTGGTGGTACATAGTTCCAAAATTTTTTTAATTTGATTGTTTGGTGTGTATAATCCAAATCAAGGGCTTTAGCTAAACCTTCAACCTGACTTATCATACCGTGCATCCCCTGCGTTAAAAGAAGTGCTTTTAATTTCGACATCAGTTACTATATATATCTAATAGAATGAATAATAAATCACCTAAACATACAAAAGTGTTAATTCTTGGATCTGGCCCGGCAGGCTATACTGCAGCGATTTATGCGGCTAGAGCTATGCTAAAACCTATCTTAGTTTATGGGTCTCAACCAGGAGGTCAACTATCAACAACAACTGAAGTTGAAAACTACCCAGGTTATTCAAAAGTTATTCAAGGTCCTTGGTTGATGGATGAAATGAAGGGTCAAGCAGAGGCGGTTGGAACCGAAATGATACAAGATCATATTAGTAAAGTAGATTTATCCAAAAAACCTTTTACAGCTACAGGTGATAGTGGTCAAATTTATACAGCTGATAGTTTTATAATTTCAACAGGTGCTCAGGCTAGATGGTTAAATTTAAAAAGCGAACAAGAATTTAAAGGTTTTGGTGTTTCTTCTTGTGCTACTTGTGATGGTTTCTTTTTTAAAGAACAGGTTGTTGCAGTGGTTGGAGGAGGTAATGCTGCAGTTGAAGAGGCAATATTTTTAACTAAATTTGCATCAAAAGTTAAACTCATTCATAGAAGAAATGAATTAAGAGCTGAAAAATTACTTCAGGAGAAACTGAAAGCAAACAAGAAAATAGAAATTATTTGGGACAGTGCAGTTGAAGAGGTTTTAGGAACTTCCGAACCAAAGGGCGTTAATGCAATTAAAATAAAAAATTTAAAAACTAATGATGTTACTGAACTAAAAGTAGATGGTTTGTTTATTGCAATTGGACATGACCCAGCCACAGCTTTATTCAAGGATCAACTAAACATGGACAAAGAGGGATACTTAATTACAAAATCAGACTCTACAAAAACAAATATACCAGGTGTATTTGCAGCTGGGGATGTAAAAGATAAAATATTTAGACAAGCTGTGACTGCTGCTGGGATGGGCTGTATGGCCGCTCTAGAAGCAGAAAAACATTTATCAAACTAATAATTCAGATATTATCTAATTTGCTCGCAACAAATGGAAAGTAATTATCTACATACAAGTTATGAAACAAGGAAAATATATTAAAACTTTTAAACTATTACTTCCTTACTTGTGGCCAGAAAAAAGAAAAGATTTAAAGACAAGAGTTAGTTTTGCTGTTGTGGCTTTAGTTCTAGCAAAAATAGCTAGTGTTAGTACTCCTTTAGTATTGGGTAACGCAGTAAACTCTCTTACAGAATTAAGCTCAGGCATTAATCTATTAATGCTGATACCTGTCGCATTAGTAATTGGTTACGGCGTAACAAGAGTAATTGCTTTCACGTTTGTTGAAATTAGAGATGCTTTGTTTTCGAAAGTTTCTCAGCATTCCATTAGACAGATATCTTTGACAATGTTTAAACATCTTCACAATCTATCATTACAATTTCATTTAAATAGACAAACAGGGGCGCTAGCAAAATATATAGATAGGGGAACTAAAGGAATCGATTTTCTTCTAAGATATGTCTTATTTAATATTGTTCCTACTTTTTTTGAAGTTTTCTTGGTTTCAGGAATCTTATTTTATCTATATGGCCCTTGGTATGCTGTTGTAACACTTATAACTATCGGTCTTTATTCCTATTTAACCTTTGTGATTACTGAATGGAGAAACATATTTAGAAAAAGAATGAATCAAGCTGATAACGATGTCAGCACAAAAATGATTGATAGCCTATTGAACTTTGAGACGGTTAAATATTTTAATAACGAAAGTTTTGAAGCTAATAGACTTGATCAGTCTTTAGAGGACTATGAAACATCAGCAAATCAAAGCAGACATTCTCTTTCATTGTTAAATATAGCTCAAACATTTATTATAATGTTGGGTATTACTATAATGTTGGTGATGTCAGTTTATGGCATCAAAAGTGGAGAAATTGATATTGGTGGGTTTGTTGTGATTAATGCCTACATGTTACAATTATATCAGCCATTGAATTGGCTAGGTTCTGTTTATAGAGAAATTAGGCAGGCATTAACTGATATGGAAAATATGTTTAGCCTGTTGGAGGTTATGCCAACAACAAAAGATAACCTTGAGGACATGCCCCAAAGTAACATTGCAGAAATTCGATTTGAAAATGTATTTTTTGATTATGATGTAAGAAGAACTATCATTAAAAATATATCATTCACGGTTCCTAATGGAAAAAAGGTAGCAATCGTAGGCCCAACAGGCGCCGGTAAATCAACAATAAGTAGATTGTTATTTAAGTTTTATGACCCAAAAAAGGGAAATATTTTTATTAACGACACAAATATAAATAAAATTTCTCAAAATTCTTTAAGAAAAATTATTGGTGTAGTGCCACAAGATACTGTCTTGTTTAATGATACAATTTATTACAATATAGCTTACGGTAATACTGGTGCTACTAAAGAAGAGATTACTAGTGCTTCGCAAAATGCAGATATTCATAATTTTATAACAACTTTACCAGATGGCTATGAAACAATTGTAGGTGAAAGAGGACTAAAATTATCTGGTGGAGAAAAGCAGAGAGTTGCCATAGCAAGAACAATTTTAAAAAATCCTAAAATATTTTTCTTTGATGAAGCAACGTCGGCTCTAGATACTAGTACAGAAAAAGAAATTCAAAAAAATTTAGAGAATGTATCTAAAGATAAAACAACTTTAATAATTGCTCACCGTCTATCAACAGCTGCAAATGCTGATAATATTATTGTTCTTGACCAAGGTGTTATTATTGAGCAAGGGACACATGAGGGTTTGTTGTTGAAAAAAGGTAAGTACTTTGAAATGTGGGGGAAACAAAAACCTAATTAAGACTTTTACAAAAAGAAGATATTTTTTCTAGGGCTTTTTTAAGACTGTCTATTGAAGTAGCATAAGATATTCTAAAAAAACCTTCTAAGCCAAATGCAGATCCTTGAACAACTGCTACACCACTATTTTCAAGTAAAGATTGAACAAAGTCAGTATCTGTTATGATTTCTTTTCCACTACTATCTTTTTTTCCAATTAAACCTTTGCAGCTTGGAAAAACATAAAATGCTCCATCTGGATTTATACATTCAATTCCGTCTATTTCATTTAATGCTTTAACAACAAAATCTCTTCTTTCTTGAAAAGAAGTTGCCCGCTCTTTAATAAAATCTTGAGTTCCATTCAGGGCTTCAACAGCTGCTGCTTGACTAATAGAAGATGGATTCGTTGTTGATTGAGATTGTATTTTGGCTATTGCTTTTATAATTTCTTTCGGACCAGCAGCATATCCTATTCTCCAACCTGTCATCGAGTATGCTTTGCTAACACCGTTCATTGTTAAAACTCTTTCTTTCAACTCCGTGATCTGAGCAATAGTAAAAAATTTAAAACCCTCATAAGCTACATGTTCATAGATATCATCGCTTAAGATATAAACGTGAGGATATTTAATTAGTACTTTAGCTATCTCTCTAATATCGTCTTCTGAATAGCATACACCTGTAGGGTTAGATGGTGAGTTCAATATTATCCATTTTGTTTTTTTTGTTATAGATTTTTCTAATTCTGAAGCATTAATTTTAAATCCTTGTTTTTCATTACATTTTAGAATAATAGGTGTGCCCCCAGCCAATAAAACTATATCAGGATAAGAAACCCAGTAAGGAGCTGGGATAACGACTTCGTCTCCTTCATTCAGAGTAGCTACCATAGCGTTGTAAATTACGTGCTTACCACCCGCTCCAACTGTTATTTGATCGACTTGATATTCTAGATTATTTTCCCTTTTAAATTTTTTTATAATTGCGTCTTTTAAAACGGGCGTACCATCTACTGCTGTATACTTGGTGTCTCCTTCATTTATAGCCTTTATAGCGGCTTGTTTGATATTATCAGGTGTGTCAAAGTCAGGTTCGCCTGCTCCAAGGCTAATTACGTCTTTACCAGCTGCTTTTAACTCTCTTGCTTTTTGAGTAACTGCCAGTGTAGGCGACGGTTTTATACGTTTTAAATTGTTGGAAACTATGCTCATTGAATTCTATAATGTTTTTTATAAATTATTATTAACACAAAATGCAAAATACT
>Ga0307986_10002955_pt1 | contig 11967 bp, 11 predicted proteins | sample EllFjometageno82_FD_203170 | JGI IMG/M metagenome (GOLD analysis project Ga0307986, IMG submission 203170) | Marine microbial communities from Ellis Fjord, Antarctic Ocean - #82 | ecosystem: Environmental > Aquatic > Marine > Unclassified | place: Southern Ocean | collected 2014-10-09
TTTGGTTTCACGCGGCAAGCATTGGGGAGTGTTTAAGCATTCTACCTTTGATAGATGAAATAAATAGTGAAAATAAAAATGTGAATTTTCTAATTACAACTGTAACTTTAAGTTCTTCAAAGATTCTAGAAAAAAAATTAAAACAATATAATAATACTATTCATCGTTTTTTTCCTTTAGATGTTGAGGGTCTTGCGGAAAAATTTTTGAGCTCGTGGAAACCAGACTTAGTCTGTTTTGTAGACTCTGAAATTTGGCCAAATTTTATATTTAAAATTAAGGAAAAAAAAATCCCTTTAATCCTTATTAATGCAAGAATAACAAAGAAATCATTTAATAAGTGGAAAATTATTTTGAACTTTGCAAAGAAAGTTTTTAATAATTTCGATCTATGCTTAGCTGCCAGTAAAGAATCTGAAAATAACTTAAGCAAACTTCATGTACGAAATTTAAAATATATAGATAACTTAAAATATTCAGTTAAAAATATAACTAATGGACTTAAAGAATCTAATAAAAAAAGATTAAATCATTTAAAAACTTGGTGTGCTGCAAGCACACACATCGGTGAAGAACTCATTATTTTAAAGACACATCTGAAAATTAAAAAAAAATATGATAACATTTTAACTATCATTATACCGAGACATGTTGATAGGTCTTCTTATATTAAAAAATTATCTAATAAATTTAATTTAAACTCACAAATTTTAAATGATGGTGACTTGATAAACTCTAACACAGAAGTTTTAATAGTTAATTCTTACGGTGTTCTTTCTGAATACTTTAGTTGTTGTACAAATATTTTTGTTGGTAAATCATTTATAAAAAAAATTAAGAATGCTGGTGGCCAAAATCCTATTGAAGCCGCAAAATTAGGTTGTAAAATATTTTACGGTCCCTACGTTAGTAATTTTCATGAAATATATGATCATTTAAAATCGCTAGGCATAGCTAAAGAAGTAAATGATGCGTCAGATCTAGCTAAAAAATTAACCCTGAATTTTGACGCTCAAATAACAAAAGACCAGGAACAGATAGATTTACTAAATAACTATGGAGAAAAAATATTAAAAGAAACAGTTTTAGAGTTAAATACTTATTTAAAATAAATTATGAAAATATTTAAACCTAAATTTTGGCATAAAGAAAATTCATTAATTTCTTTCTTTTTACTACCTTTGTCTCTTTTTTTTCAACTCTTAGTAATTTTAAAAAAAAGTTTAATAAAAAAAAAAAAGTTTTCTATCCCTGTCATTTGTGTTGGTAATATTTATTTGGGAGGAACAGGTAAAACTCCTTTGTGTATTGAACTTGCTCAAATATTAAAAAAATCTAATAAAAAAATTGCTATAATAAAAAAATTTTACAAATCCCACAATGATGAGTTTAAATTAATTGAATCAAAACAAATTAAATTGTTTAAAAATACATCTAGAGCTCTAGCAATTAAAGAGGCTGAGATAGATAGGTTTGATTGCGCAATCTTAGACGACGGGTTTCAAGATTCTTCTATTATTAAAGATTTAAATATTATCTGTTTTAACGAAGAGCAATTAGCAGGAAATGAAATGACGTTACCGTCCGGACCACTCAGGGAACCTTTGTCGTGTCTTAAGAATAGTCAAATAGTTGTTATTAATGGAGCTTTAAACAAAATTTTTGAAAGAAAAATAAAAGATATATCTAGTGATATTAACATTTATTACTCACAGTACTCGCCTACAAATTTGAATAAATTTGCAGGCCATAGTTTGCTAGCCTTTGCAGGAATAGGAAATCCTAATAATTTTTTTACTCTTTTAGAAAAACACAATTTAAAAATTGCGAAAAAGGTGTCTTTCCCCGATCATTACAATTACTCTCCAAAGGAATTAAATAGTTTAGTTGATTTTTCAATAAAAAATAACTTAAAGATTGTTACTACTGAAAAAGATTTTTTTAGAATTAAACATTTTAATATTGCACAAATCCAATACTTAAATGTTAAACTGGAAATTAAAAATAAAGATAAATTTGAGAAAGAAATAATTAAATGTCTATTTTAAAGATTGTTATATATTTTTTTCAAGCATTAATTATATATCTATTTTTTATACTTATTAAAATACTAGGTTTGCCTCTAAGCAGAAAAATTTTTTCATCACTTTTTAACAAAATTGGTCCATCAATAAAATCAGAACAAACAATCAATAATAACTTAGAAAAGTTTTTGGGACCTTTTAATGAAGATGTTAAAAAAAATATAAAATTTAAAATGTGGGCTAACTATGGGAAAACTTTTGTAGAATATTTATATTTAAAAAAATTTAAAACTACGAACCATCATATTGAAATCAAAGGTGAGAAAATATTAAATAAAATTATTGAAAAGAATAAACCAGTAATTTTTGTATCGGGCCATTTTGCTAATTTTGAGTTAATGTCAATGGAGTTAACAAAAAGAAATATTAATTTAGCTACAATTTATAGACCTTTAAATAATTTTTTTTTAAATCCTTTTATGGAATATCTTCGAAAGAAATATGTGTGTCAAAATCAAATTAAAAAGGGACTAACAGGCGTTAAAAATTCCATCAAATATATTAAAAATAATTTTAGTGTTGCTCTAATGATAGATCAAAGAGTTAGCGAAGGCAAAAAACTACCTTTTTTTGAACACATGGCACTCACAACAACATTGCCCGCTCAAATGGCGTTAAAATTTAATTTAGATATTATACCAATCTACATAGCTAGAACAAAAAATGATAATTTTAAAATGGAAATTTTTGAGCCAATTAAAATTTTAAATAGTGATGACGATGAATATAATAAATTGGATGTATCTATAAAATTAAATAAAATTCTTGAAGAGATGGTCACTCGAGATCCTGGACAATGGATTTGGACCCACAATCGCTGGAAATAATTAACTTTTTTTCCTTATCTTTTCATATTTTTGTTTTGCTTCCACTGGCGAGTAATACGCTTCTTGAAATTCAACGTTCCAATAATTAAGGTTTTCGAGTGGTATTATCTTTTTTGAAATAGCACAAATAACATGATCGCCATCGTCTAAGATATCAAAAGTATTAGGCCCATATTTAATAACTGCTTTTTTTTTGTTCATATATAACAATAGTATATATAATATATTTTTTCATATGAATATTGCTTTAATCGGGAGTGGAGGACGGGAACATGCACTTTGCCAAAAAATACACGACTCTAATATAACCAAAAAAATTTATTGTATACCGGGAAATGCTGGGACATCTTTTCTTGCTAAAAATTTAGACGTAGATTTTTTAAATTTTAACAAATTACTATCTGTTATTAAGTTTTACAATATAGACTTAGTTGTGGTTGGGCCTGAATTACCCTTGGTTAAAGGAATAGTAGATTTTTTAAGAAAAAATAAGATTAAAGTTTTTGGTCCAAACAAATATGCAGCACAACTAGAGGGGTCGAAAGCATTTATGAAATCTTTATGTAAACATTACAAAATCCCAACAGCAGGATTTAAGATTTGTACAACTCAAAAAGATATTCAAAGATTTCTTGCTCAACACAAAATGCCAATTGTTGTTAAGGCAGATGGGCTAGCCTCAGGAAAAGGGGTTGTAATTTGTCAATCAGAAAAAGACGTTAAAAAATTTTCTGATGAAATTTTTTCAGGAAAATTTAAGAGTTCAAAAAAATTAATACTTGAAGAATTTTTAGAAGGTGAAGAGGTCAGCTATTTTTTAATTGTTGATAAAAATAATTTCTTATTTATAGGTTCTGCTCAAGATCATAAACGTGTTGGAGAAAATGAGACTGGTCCTAACACTGGTGGTATGGGTGCTTACTCACCAGCACCAATTATAAATAAAGATCTAGAAAAAAAAATAATAAATAAAATTGTTAAACCAACCTTAAAAGCACTAAAAGCCAAAAATCATCCTTATACAGGATTTTTATATGTAGGACTTATGGTCAAAAACAATGAACCTTACTTGATAGAATATAATGTTAGAATGGGTGATCCCGAATGCCAAGTAATCATGCCAAGACTAAAAACTGACTTAGTTCAATTGTTAGATGCATCTGTCCAAAATAAACTCAAAAAAATTAAACTTAAATGGAGTAAAGATAAATGCATGACAACAGTTCTTTGTTCCAAAGGTTACCCAAATAAGTACGCTACTGAAAAAAAAATAAATTTAAATTACAGCTTATTAAAAAAAAAATCTTTTATATTTCATGCGGGAACTAAAATTAAAAAAAATTTATTATTTTCAAATGGTGGCCGTGTGTTAAACATAGTTGTTTTAGGTAGTACTTTTCTAGGCATAAGAAATCAAATCTATAAAATAATTAAAATCATTAATTGGAAACATGGTTTTTATAGAAAAGATATAGGCTGGAGGGTAATAAAAAAAAAATGAGAATTATAAGTGGATTTTTAAAGGGTAAAAAAATAGACTTTTTGAAATCTGCAACAACAAGACCTCTTAGAGATTTCGTTAAAGAAAATATTTTCAATATTATTAAACACTCTAATTTAATTAATGTTAAGTTAGAAAATGCTAGTATTTTAGATCTTTATTCAGGTGTCGGCTCGTTTGGAATCGAATGTATTTCAAGAGGAGCAAAAAAAACAACTTTTGTTGAAAACAATAGTACAGCATTAATTACATTAAAAAAAAATTTAAGCGGTTTAAAAATTGAAAATCAATCTGAAGTTTTTAGCGCAAAAATAGTTGCGTTTTTTAAGAGATTAAATAACAAAGATAAATTTGAAATTATTTTTTTTGATCCTCCTTTTGCAGAAAACTTTTTTATTGAAGAACTAAAAATAATGAAGAATTCAGCAATTTACAAAAAAAAACATTTAATCATTGTTCATAGAGAAGGGAAATCAAAAGATTATCTTGAAAAAACAATGAATGTTCTTTTGACGAGGAGCTACGGTAAATCTAAAGTAATTTTTGGAAATTTTTTAACTTAAAAATTTCTTAGTTAAAATTTTTACTTCCTCTACGGCTGCTTGGTCAAACGGATTAACGCCAATCAATTTTCCAATCAAAGCTGTCTCCATTATAAAATACGAGAATAATTCACCTAGTGTTTCTTCGTTTTTTTTATTAATAACAAATTCTTGAAAAGGTATATTTTTACTTTTTAGAACATGGATTAATGCATTTTTTTGAGCTTCTTTAATCTTTGAAAAATTTTTATTTTCAGTATAGCCAAAACCTTTTCCAAACCCATTTTTATTTATCTTCATCTTTTTATTTAGCTTCAGACTAAATATATAAAATAATTTATCTTTAGGTCCATCTAGATATAATTGCAGCAGGCTATGATGATCTTTAGGTGCTTGTGAAATAACTGGTAATATACCTTTTCCTTTTTTTCCTAAACTTTCTGCTATCAGCTGCTGGCACCAGTAAAGAAATTCATTAATTTCTGGCACATAGCTTAAAAGTATAATTGAATTTATTTTTCTGTTTCTATAAACATGGGCTAATTTAATAACACTGTCCATTAGTAACATTTTTTGTTTTGATTTGAAAAAATCTAGTAAATTTTTTCTAAAATAGTTTATTTTTAAACCCATAAAATAAGCTGGTATCATACCGACTTCAGATAAGACTGAGTATCTTCCGCCAATATAATCTTTATGGATGATATGTAAAATTTTTTTATTTTTAGCGAATGTATTTAATAAATTATTATTTTTTTCTGTAATGATTATTGTATTTTTTTTATTAATAATATCTATAAATAAATTTGTATTAATTAGTGTTTCAAGGGTATTTCCTGATTTTGATATAATAATAAAAAGAATTTTTTTTAAGTTTATTTTTTTTTTTATTTTATAAATTTTTAACTGATCTAGGTTATCAAAAAAAATAAATTTTTTTGATATTTTATTTCTAAAGAATGAATATAAGGCTTCAGCACCTAAAGCAGATCCACCCATTCCAATTAGAATAATAGATTTATATTTATTAAATTTTAAGAGATCTGAATGTTGGAAATTAAAATTAAATTTTTTACTCAAAGAATGAAAGGCATCTTTTTTATCATCTAATGAGATTGAGATATTATTTATAATTTTATTTAATTTTATTTTATCTTTTGAATATGTTTTTTTATTGAAATAGTTTTGACTAATACTGTTTTTTAAATATAAATTTTTGCTCACTTTTTAATTTGATTGAGAATAGATTCCTCTGTTGACGATGATTTAGTTTGATTACGATTAGATTTTAATTCACCTGATCTTAAAATTTTCTCAAGATTACTTTTTTCTGATTTTGAATTATTCTCAGTAGATCCTGGTTCAGGTATTGTTTTATAATCTGGTGGTTGAGTTAGTGGATCTTTTTTTTTTATAAAAAATTCATCTGTTGATTTCGCTTTGTCATTTCTCAAAATTCTGCCTGCTTCTGTAAAACTGCTACAGCTATTTAAAATTATAGATAGACCTGAAAGTATAATTAATAGTCTTATAAATTTCATTTTTTTTTTATTAGCAAATCTTGAATGATAATTAGAATTATTCCTAATGTTATAAATATATCTGCAATATTAAAAGTAAACCAGTGAAATTCTTTTATATGAAGGTCAATAAAATCTGGTACAGCAAAATAAATTAATCTATCGTACAAATTACCTACCGCTCCACCTAAAATTAAAGAAAATAAAATTTTTTCTGTAAAAGTGGACTTGCTTGCCAAATAGATTAAAAAAACTATTACAGAGAAAATCAATAAGGAAATTAAATGATAGTATATATTTGCATTTTGACTGAGTAAACCAAACCCAATTCCAGTGTTCCATACAAGTTCTAAGTTCAAATAATCATTAATAAATAAGCCCGGGTTATTTAATTGGTGATTTACGATAGATAATTTTGTGCTTCTATCAAATATAAAAACTAAGAAAAAAGAAAAGAATGGGATTATTGTTTCCTTTGAAAAAAATTTTTTTCTTACATTTCTAGAAATATTCATTTTTAATTAATACCACAATATTTTCTTTCACACTTTTTATCTAAAATTTTCCAACAAAGAGTACATTTGCTTCCCACAGATTTTTTAACTTCTATTTTTACTTTGTCTCCAATTTGATTTTGAATTCTTTTTACTTTTGAAGCAATAAAGTATTCCTCTAGATCTAGCCCTTCTAAAAGTTGAAATTCTTTTTCATTTACATAAATTAAAACGTCTGCTTCTAAACTTGAGCCTATTTCTTTGATTGATCTTTTTTCCTCAATTGCAATGTTCACTTCTTGCTTGATTTGAAAAAGATCTTTCCATTTTTTATCTAATTTGTCGTCCTTCCAACTTTTTGGAATCTTAGGGTAAGCCTCTTCATGAATACTTTTTTCATTGTTGTTTAGTAAATTAAAAATTTCTTCTGTGGTAAAAACAAAAATTGGAGCTAGCCACTTAAGAAGGCATTCTAAAATTATATTTAGAACAATGATACAGTTTTTACGTTTTTCTGAATCTAAATCATCACAATACAAAACATCTTTTCGTATATCAAAATAGAATGAAGAAAGATCTAAATTACAAAAATTTAAAAGTTCTTTATAAAGTTTATGAAAATTATAATTTTTTAAATTCTCTTTAATAGAATTATCTAAATCAAAAAGTTTTCCTAATATGTGTCTTTCAAGCTCTGAGAAAGAATTTATTTTTATTTTTTCAAAATCTTGTTGTTCAAATTTATCTTGTAAATTTCCCAATATAAATCTAAATGTATTTCTTATTTTTCTATACGATTCTGCGTGTTGTACTAAAATAGTATTATCAATTCTTAAATCCTCTGCGTAATCAGATGAAGCAACCCAAGCTCTTAGTATGTCTGCACCATAATTTTTTAAAATGTTATCTGGAGAAATAACGTTTCCTGCTGATTTTGACATTTTCATACCTTTACCATCCACAACGAAACCATGAGATAATATGCTTTCAAAGGGCGCTCTTCCTCTTGTACCGCAAGATTCTAGCAGGGAAGAATGAAACCAGCCTCGATGTTGATCTGAGCCTTCAAGGTACATGTCAGCTGGCCACTTAAGGTCTTTCCTTTTCTCTAAAACAAAACTATGTGTAGAGCCGCTATCAAACCAAACTTCAACAATATCTGTTAATTTTTCATAATCATCTGCATTATAGCTTTCACCTAAAAATTTTTTTGGGTCGTCTGTAAACCAGCAGTCTGATCCTTCTTTTTCATAAATTTCCGCTATTCGATCTATGACTTTTTGGTCGCGCAAAGGCTCTTTACTTTTTTTATTAATAAATATGGGCAGTGGAACACCCCAAGACCTTTGTCTAGAAACGCACCAATCAGGTCTTCCCTCTATCATGGATAATAGTCTTTCTTTTCCTTTGGGAGGGTAAAAAGTAGTTTCATTTATTGCCTTAATAGCTTTATTTCTTAAGTCATTTTTTTCCATTGAAATAAACCATTGTGGAGTTGCTCTATAGATTAATGGTGCTTTTGATCTCCATGAGTGAGGATAGCTATGTTGAAGTTTATCGTTTTTTAATAATTTTTTAAATTCTTTTAGTTTGTCAATAACTATTGGATCAGCTTTAAAAACATGCGTCTTTGTAAAATGAGGGACTTCATCAGTGTAATAACCTGCATTATCGATTGTATATTTTGATGGAATATTATGCTTGAGACACAAATTAAAATCATCAGGACCATGACTTGGCGCACAATGTACAATTCCTGTACCTTGTTCTAAAGTTACAAATCTTGCTTCTAACATTGGAACATCAAAATCATAATTCAATTTTTTAAAAGGGTGCTCACATATAGTGCCAGTAAAATCTAGTCCACTAAAAGTTTTCAAAACTTTAAATTTTTCAATAGCACAGGACTTAACAACTGAATCTAAAAGGTTTGTAGCTACTACGATTTTTTCTTCTTTAAAATTTTCAAGGTTACTTATTTCAACCAAAGCATATTCTATGCTGCTATTAAAAGCTAAAGCTCTATTAGCAGGTATTGTCCACGGTGTTGTGGTCCAAATAATAATATTAGCATCTTTTAAAAAATTTTTTTTACTTTCCTTAACTTTAAAAGCTACAAATATTGTATTAGAAGTGTGATCGTGATATTCGACCTCGGCATCTGCTAATGCTGTTTTTTCAACAGTTGACCAATACACAGGTTTAAATCCTTGATATAAACTACCATCTAACAAGAATTTGCCAAGCTCTCTTACTATTTGTGCTTCAGCAGTAAAGCTCATTGTAGAATAATAATTCTCAAAATCTCCTGTTACACCAAGCCTTTTAAATTCAGTAATATGAATATCTATCCATCGTTTAGCAAATTCCCTGCACTCTTTTCTAAAATCTTTAATCGGGACCTCATCTTTATTTTTCTTATTTTTTTTGTATTGTTCTTCAATTTTCCATTCAATAGGTAATCCATGACAGTCCCAACCTGGAACGTATACAGAATCTTTTCCATTCATTTGATGAGACTTAATAATCATATCTTTTAATATTTTATTTAATGCTGTTCCCATGTGAATATGGCCATTAGCATAAGGAGGACCGTCGTGAAGAACAAATTTTTCTCTGCCTTTTGAATTTTTTCTAATTTTTTCGAAAACTTTATTTTTCTCCCATTTTTTTAAAATATCAGGTTCTTTTTTCGCCAAGTCTGCTTTCATGGAAAAAACTGTTCGGGGAAGATGCAAATTTTCTTTAGACATTATTTTTTTATTTTAGCTATATCTTTTTTTATTTGAGATTTAAGTTCATTAATATTTTTAAATTTTTTTTCTGGTCTAATAAATTTTATAAAGCTAACTTTAAGCATCTTTTTATATAAATTTGTCTTTATTCCAAAGATATTTACTTCGAGTAATAAGTTTTTTCCCTTAAATGTCGGTCTATGACCTATATTTGCTATTCCCTTTTTCTTAAAATTTTTAGTTTCCACTTGAACGGAATAAACACCCAATTTTGGTAGTGCGTAAGAGCTCCATTCTATGTTACACGTTGGAAATCCAATCTTTCTTCCCCTTTGCTGACCCTTAACAACTATTCCTTCTACAGTCCATGATCTACCTAAAAGTCTTTGTACTTCCGTAATATTTCCTTCATTAATTTTTTTTCTTATTAAAGTTGATGAGATGATTGTTTTATTTTTTTGGTAAGGCGAAGTAATAATTGTTTGATATGAATATTTTTTTTCTAAAAGTTTTAACGTATTTGTACTACCAAGTCTTTTTTTTCCAAACCTAAAATTTTGACTAACAAAAATATATTTACTCTTTAGTTTGGAAGCTAAAATTTTACTTACAAAATGATCTGCACTAATATTTGAAAAAAATTTGTTAAAATTAATAATAATTAAAAAATCTAATTTTAATTTATTTAAATAATATATTTTTTGTTTTACGGTGTTAATTCGGTGATATTTAATATTTTGATTAAAAAACATACTAGGAATTGGTTCAAATGTAATAACCCCAAATTTTAAATTTTCTTTTTTAGCTTTTAGTCTTGCTTGCTCCAAAACTTTTTGATGCCCTAAATGTAGTCCGTCAAAATTTCCAATGGCTATGACTGAATTTTTGTGAGTTTCTTTTATGTTTAAATTTTTATAAATATTCATTTTACCAAATTAATTGTGATTGATAATAGCTTGCCTTAACTTTATATTTTAATGAGAGCGCTGCAAGTTCACTATCGTCTTTAAACTCCGCTCTATGAACTCCATTAGAAATAAAGATAGAATCAATATACATATTGTTAGCACCTCTAATATCAGTATTAAGATTATCCCCGATTGCAATAGTTTTTTCTCCACTTCTAAAACACATTTTATAAATTTCTTTATAAGGTTTACCAAAATAAATTACTTCTCCACCCATTGACTCGAAAAGCTTGGCTATACTTCCCGCACAATACTCTTCAACATCTCCTCTATGAACGGTTAGATCAGGATTTGTACAGATTAGTTTTTTATCAGTATGATTTTTAAGTAATTCTTTATAGTAATTAAGATCGTCTTCACCGTCATCGAATAAGCCTGTGCATAAAATAAAATTACATTTTTCTAAGTTTGTTTTATTTTCTTTGATTTTAAAGAACACAGAATCATCTCTTTTTGGTCCTAAGTGAAAAAAAAATTTACCATATTTTTTTTCTTGTAAAGCTTGCATTGCAGCCTCGCCTGAAGTTAAAATATTTTTAAGATATTGGTTGTCCATTTTTAATTCATTTAAAAACTTTTTAACTTCGCTGCTAGGTCTTGGGGCATTAGATAAAAAGATTACTTTTTTTTTATTTTTCATTAAATTGTCTACTGCTTCGATAGCTTTAGAATTGAGTTTAATACCGTTATGAATAACTCCCCATAAATCTATAATGAAGGTATCGTATGAGGTATAAATTTCAGCCAAATGATCTAGTTTTTTCACTTTAATATCTCCAGTCTTAATGCTTATAGAAAAATAATCAAAATATAGCAATATAAGCCATTTTTAAGCACATCTTCTACACGGGTAGCACTTGAAATTTTGTGAAAACTCACCATATCAAGCGTACATACAAATCTGAAGGAGAAAAAATATGAAATTTAGACCCTTACATGACAGAGTTCTAATTAAAGTACTCGATAGTGAAGCAAAAACTGCAGGAGGAATAATTATTCCAGACACTGCTAAAGAAAAACCACAAGAAGGCGAAGTAGTAGCAGTAGGACCAGGAGGAAAAACGGAAGACGGTAAATTATTACCAATGGATGTAAAAATTGGAGATATTGTTCTTTTTGGAAAATGGTCTGGTACTGAAGTTAAAATTGATAACAAAGAATACAGTATCATGAAAGAATCCGACATCATGGGAATTTCAAAAAGTAAATAAGTTAGAGAACAAAAAGGAGATCAAAAATGGCAAAAGTAATTAAATTCGGTACAGAAGCAAGAACTAAAATGCTTAACGGTGTAGA
>Ga0307986_10002956_pt1 | contig 11965 bp, 9 predicted proteins | sample EllFjometageno82_FD_203170 | JGI IMG/M metagenome (GOLD analysis project Ga0307986, IMG submission 203170) | Marine microbial communities from Ellis Fjord, Antarctic Ocean - #82 | ecosystem: Environmental > Aquatic > Marine > Unclassified | place: Southern Ocean | collected 2014-10-09
TAAGAAGCACCTTGCTCTGCTGGGTTCTTGCCAAAAAGCTTACCCACTAAAGTACTCATGATTTTCTGACCTTTAGTCTTACCGTAATAAGAACCTTCTTGTTTTACTCTTGCTTTTAGAACATCTATATCAGGACTTTGGGCAGCATAGGTAATAAGCCCCTGCCTCTCTTTAACAATTCTCTCCGCCTCTTCCTCAAGACCCGGTCTAGCTTCCCTTCGTAACTCCTCAAAGAAGAAAGCGTTTTTAGTAGAGTCACCATAGTCTAGCTTGAGTTGCTCGTTGTAACCGTCTGTCAGTAATTTAAGCTGCCCTTCCGTCTCACTCATCCCACCCTGCGTCAATTGAGCTTGAGTCTTTAAAAGCTTTTGCTCTTGTGTTTCAGCGTAACGCGATCTACGTGCAGCAATCCTGCCTTGCTCTGTGTTAAAGAAATCCTTACCATTATCACCTAGCACTAGATTACCTATTAGATTAGTAGTACCGCTTGCTAAAGCATCTCCTGCCCCTTTTAGAAGAGGAGCAGCAAGATAACCAATAAGTTTATCTTTCCTAGCATCTCTTCTAGCATCGTCTCTGTAGTCTTTCTCTTCTTTACGCCTATTCCTATACGTTGCAGTAACGCCTTGCCCAAGAATAGAATATGCTTGAGCTAAATCATTATCAGACATTTAGTTTGCTCCTAATAAAGAACGCTTCTGAGGCGCTTCTACGTTGTCTATTTTAGTTTTTAACTCTTCTGGAAACTTGTCATCCATCTGCGGATTTTTAATATTACTTAGTTTTTCAGAAAGAATAGGAAGATCTTCATCATCTTCTTCATCATCTTCATCATCTTCACTAATAATAAAGTCTACGTCTGCTCTTTCTGCTAAAGCTGCTATCATGTAGGCAAGAGGCTCGGCAACCAGCAACATCATATCAGGGTTAAATTCACCTTCGCGAAACCCCTGATAAAGTAAAATCTGAACAATATCCATAACAGCTGTTCCTTCTTCTAAAGAGTCTAATAAGTTATCATAGACTTTTGGCTCTGTTAGCATCTCGAAGAAGTTCTCTAGTACCTCAGTACGGTCGGTAGACCCCGGAGCCTTTTCAAAGGGCATAGGCTTTTCAGGGTCGCTTGTTAAAGACTGACCGGGTATAGGCTTGTTAAAAGATGTACCAGCTTTAAAAAAGGCATCGTCTAGTTTAGTGTTTTCCATTAACTCGGTACTCCAGAGTTTTCCAGCCTAGCAAAGTATTTTTGATACGCATTAACGCCTCCGAATTGACCTTCTTTTACACCGTAATTACCATATGTCTCCTCGTTACCAGCTATGAATTGTAAAAAACTAGAACTAGAATCAGGCGAGGTTGTCTGAGCATATAGATCTAGGTCTGACCTAAATTGAGGAACGTAGTTGCCGAAAAGACTTGGCTTTTCTGTTACCTGTTGCTCTCCTGTAAGACCTACTGCATCATAAAATGCATTCGTTGCTTCCCCTGTTATTGTTTGCTTAGCTACATTACCCGGCAGAGCTAGTCCATACTGTATAGAGTCATCCTTAAAGTTAACCACTTTTTCACCAAACGATTCACCGCCCATTACTTTATCTAAAAGACTACGTTTTAGGTTAGTTGGGTCGGTTACATCGAATCCTGTTGGGGGGGTAAACGTTGATTCGGCCCCTGTAGCTATCTGACTTTTTAAATCAGCAGTAGGCATAGAAATATCAGTAGGAATACCGGAGCTAGTACCAGCTGCTTCAGCAATAAAATTAGATGTAGGACTGACTGCTTCAACAGCCTTATTAGCTATTGCATCAGTAATTGGACTAGCAGTTGCTGGCCCAGCCTTTATAGGTGACCAGAACTCTGCTGCCTTGTCTCCTAGCTTAGCAAAACTATCAGTAACACCTTTAGAATAGTTAGCCCATGACCCCTGCATAGCAGCGCCTTCAGCTGTTTTCATACCCAGCTTACCACCTATCCATTTACCTGTTTCGGTGAAAGCACCTGTAACAGCCTGAGATACAGTCTTGTAACCAGCCTGTATAGTACTAGCAAACTGAGCACCCTTTTGAAGAACCATACCAGCACCCTTTACTATTGCGTATTCAGAAGCTAACATACCAGTGGCTTTCTGTGTTATAGCGCCACCTGCCCTGATAGCTGACATTGCTGTTTTTGTAGCAGCTTTTAAAGCTGTTTGTTTTATCACTTCACCCGCAGCTACATCAGCTGCTCCCGCTATTGCTGCTTGTGTTGCCGTGTTCCCTGCTACTGCTGTTGCAGCATTTGCTGCTGCTGTAGCTTGTGCAGCTGTCTGCCCTACTACACCTGTCCACAGCGCACCGAAGCCTCTCATCATAGCAGCGCCAATACCGGGTAAAACAAACATCATCGCAAGCTGACCAGCAATGCCAAGCTTTCCCATGAACTTACCAAACTTCTTGAAAACCTTCTTAACGCCTCTACCTATTTTCTTAAAGACCTTACCGACACCCTTAAATATTTTCTTAAAAATTCCCATCTATATTCTCCCTATTTTAAAATAATCAGCCTAGCAAGTAGACTACTCTGTTGAAATAAAACTAATACTTAATCGGACCTATGTCGCGGGCTGCGTCGTCTGCTATATCCTGCATGTCGTCGGTAGGGGCATCATTGTCTTCTGTTATATCATTGAGCAGTTTAAAAATCTTGGCTCGTTGAGATGTAAGTTGACTGTTAGTCATTAAAGCTTCGTTCTGAAGTGCTGAATTTATCACATTAATAAGCCTATCCCTCTTAGTTTCGTTACTTGCAAAATCATTCTGTGCAGTCTGTCTAAGCTCTTGCCACATATTAGCCTGTGAAGAAGCGTTCATATTAAACTCAAAGCTTGCTGACTGTTGATTAGCAGCATTCTGAGCCGCTGTTGCAGCAGTATTAGCACCGCGTCTCCATGTAATATTAGACTGTTCAACGGCTTGAGCATTCGCTGCGTTCCATTGTTCAGCTTTAAAGTCCATGTCTGCATTGTAAGTCTTAGCCTGTAATGCAATCTGTGCACTAAACTTATCTGCATCTAACGTATTACCTTCTCTTAGAGCTGTCATTCTGTTTTTTTCTGATGTATTAGATTGAGTCATTGCATTAGCCTGTGCCGCATTAAACTGTTCCATCTGCTGACCTACACCTATCATAAACTGGTCTGTCTGGTTCTGTGAAGTAGCATTAAACTGTTTAGAAGCGTTAGAAGCTGCTGCTTCTGATAGGTATTGCTGCTGTTTTAGCTGCTGATCAAGTACAACACCCTGCTGCCTGTTACTCAAGTTACCCATATCCATCGCTAAGAAGTTTTTAGCATTTTCAACAGATACTCTAGTACGTGAATCAGCATTAGAAATGTCCATTGATGCTAATGCAGTAGCATTCTGCATAGCTTCTTGCTGCCTGTTATCTAAGTTCTTTAAAGAAACAGTCTTCATAAACTGACTGTTAGAAAGAGCTATCTGCTGGTTAGCATCAAACTGTTTCATATCCATGTTTGCATCTATCTGAGCATTAAACATTGTAGCAGACTGTTCATTAGAAAGATTAGCAAGTCCCATCTGCTGCGCTAACTGTGCATTAACCTGCCCTGCTGCCATCTTTTTTTCGTAGACTTGCAGCTGTGCCATATTCACAGCAGACATCGAGGAAATATCAGCCTGACTCTGTGAGCTAAGGTTAGCAAGATTGATCTTCTCTTGCATAGAAAGCTGAGCCATGTCAGCGTTTTGTTTAAGACCTTCGTTCTGCGACATAACCTGTACAAAAGTATTCAACTCTTGAGTTCTAGCACGGTTAGCTTCAGTAAAGTTAGCTGCATCAGTAGATGATTTATCCTGAAGTTCTGCAAGCTCTATCTGCTGTTTGTTACCAAGATTTGCAAGCTCCATCTGCTGTGCAAAACCTGCATCAGCCTTCTTAAAGTCTACAAGAACATTAAGATTTGCAAGTCTCATTTGTTGTTCAGAAGACATGTTAGCTCTTTCTGTAGTATTCTTTTCAGATAGCTCTGACAGTTCTACTTTAAGTCTTGCATCTAAGTTGACTTCTTCCATACGCGAGTCAAGTTCAGTCTTCCGTATACTCTTCTGAACCGCAGCATTGTATGTAGTTAACTTATCCTGTTGCTCATTAGATAAGGACTCAGAGTCTGCTTTATTTAGAGATTCTAAGTTTGCAAGCTCTGTTTGTTGATCCCTAGTAAAAGTCTGAGAAATAGCTTGTTGACGTAACTCAGCATTCTTTACGCCTATAGTTAGCTTAGCATTTAAGTTAGCAAGCTCTACTTGTTGATCAGCACTTAGGTTCTCTGAAGACGCTTGGTTCTTAGCCGTAAGATTAGCAAGCTGTAACCGCTCTTCTGTACTCATGTTAGCTAACTCAGTCTGCTGACGGAACTCAGTATTCTGTGACATGTGCTGTGCGGCAGTCTGTAATTGAGTTAACTTAAAACGATTAGTCTCAGTAAAGTTAGCACTGTCTGTAGCGGCTTTGTCTGTTAAAATAGCCATCTGCATCTGTTGAGCATTACCCATACTAGCCATGTCCATTTGCTGAGCTAGTTGAGAATTTGCAGTTTTAAAAGTTACTAAAGTTTCTAAGTTTTTTAAGCGCATTTGTTGATCGGCGCTCATGTTAGCTCTTTCTGTAGTATTCATTTCAGATAGTTGAGACAGTTCTATTTTTAAACTACTATCTAAATTAGCTACTTCCATTTGCTGATCTAGTTCACCTTGACGAGCAGAGCGAGCAACAACATTATTTAAACGAGTTAGTTCAAATTGATTTGCTGCTGTGAAGTTTGCAGTATCGGTTGCCGCTTTATCTTGCAACATAGCAAGTTGCACCTGTTGCTCATTAGACATATTAGCCATGTCCATTTGCTGTGCAAACTGTGCATCAGTCTTACGGAAGTCTATAAGAGTTTGAAGCTGTGTGAGACGCTCTGTTTGTTCTGCGGTCATTGTATCTTTAGAAGCCGCATTCATCTCAGAAACACGTTGCATTTCAACCTGTAACGCAGGAGAAAGATTAGCTTTTTCCATATCTTGATTAAGGTCAGCCTGACGCATAGTTTTAGAAACTTGAGCATTATACGTCTGTAATCTTGCTTGTTGATCTGCGCTTAAGTTCTGACCTGCTGCCGCATTAAGAGCTTGCAAGTTCGCTAAGTCCATCTGAGCGTTTGTACTCAACTGAGCTATAGCGGCTTGTTGTGTCTGTGCAGATGTTTGTTGCGCTTGTTGCTGCGCCATCTGTGCATTAGCCATGCTTGTTTCTTGCTTCTGTTGAGAAGAAGTCATAACAGCTTGTTGATCAAACGAACCTTGTTGTACTTTAATCTGCTGTGCCATGTCCGCTGTTTGAGATGCAGCAGTCTGACGGTTAGCAAGGTTCTGCATACGTATCTGCATAGTGTTCTGAGCAGTAGACATGTTAGCCTGTTGCTCATTACTAAGGTTCTGCTGTGCGCGTTGCTGAAGGGCCTGTGCGTTGCTCTGAGCCATTGGTAAAGCACTTTGTATAATAGCATTGAATAAAGCATCTCGCCCTACAGTAGAAGCTGACAAGCCTCTAGAAGCCATCATCTGTTCTATCTGTGATACAGCGGGTCTAGCCCATGCAGGAGTCTCACCATCTTCCATACCTGCTAACAAGCTTTCCATTTGTGTAGATACAAGAGCTTCTACAGGAAGAGCCGCAATAGCCGCAACAGTCTTAGGGTCAGTACCTGAGTCTAGTTGCGCTTCTACAGTTGCAGGGTCTTGAGCAATAGCCGCTGTAATATCTTCAGGTACGTTAGCGACAACTTTTAACATGTCGGCAGAGGCTACGATTCTATCTTTGCCTTGAACTGCTTGCATTGATCCAGCAGCCATTGTAGGAACACCACCAATCTGTGCAGCATTTCCTACAGGTGCAGATCCTGTAATAGCTTCACGACCCTCTAAGTCTACTGAGGGTGCGTCTCCTAACTCAGCAGCAATTTTTGTAGCAGCGTCTGTAACCTGTGCAATTCTTGTAGCGGCTAATCCATAAGCAGGTATAGCGTCTAGGTTTGTTCCGCCGCCTTCAGGTGTAAAATCTGCTTCAAAGTATTCTGCCTGTGCAGCTTCATCTTCTGGAGGCATACCCATGGTATCTACATACTTACGTTCTACAGCTACGCCTGTTTGAGCTGTGCGTGAAAGTCCTAAAGTAAACGCATTTAATTTAGCTGTTTGCGCTGGTGTAGAGGTAGCGGATATTGCGTCTGTATAGGCTATACGGTCTATCTGTTCTACAGCACTCTCGCCACCCGCACTTGCAGAAGTCATTAATTTTTGATCAATGATTTTATTACCTGTACGATTTGAAGGGGCTCCCATTACTGTGCCAGCTATAGTCTGTTTAATAGCGTCAGCAATGTAATCAGCGGTTTTGTCACCTGCTTCTGCGGCAACCCCGATAGGTGCAATACCCGTTGTCTCCGCAGTACCAGTAGCGGCTGTACCTGTCTGTGCTGTTCTTGTAGCAGCAGCATCTTTAAATGCCTGTAGGGCCTCTTTAGGATCAAGACCACGCTCTTTAGCAAGCTTAGTTAACTTTGCAATCGTCTCCTCTGGAATAACTACGCCAGTTCTTGTATCGACAGTTGGGCCAGTTACAGTTTCTACAGTAATAGGATCGCCGTCATCTCTGGCTGCGCTAGCATAGTCTTTATTATCAGGACGTTGTGCAGCTTTCTGTGCTTGTGCAGCTTTTATTTCTTTGTCGAGAAGAGTACCTGCTTTAGCTCTCTCAGTAAGAGTTGCCTGTTCAGCTACGCCGTCACGGGTAACCACACCTTTAGCGGCTTTAGTAGGGTCTAAGTCTTTAGCATCTGTAGAATCATAAGTATCACCTGTTATAGCGGCAGCCTTTTCTCCCTGTGCAGCAGGGCCTGTTACTGTTGTACCAGAGTCGGCTGTGACTGTATCTGCTGTAACATCATCAGGGGCAGCTATTTTCTGTATATCTTTGTCACCTGTTACAGTGGTAAAAGATCCGCCGCTTCTTCCTTCTGACGCCCCAAATGTTAGATAGTGCTCATAAGGATCAAAGTCCGGGTTGGCTCTTGCATATTGTTGTAGATCTAGATTAGCTGCCATATAGGAGTCTGCATCAAATATAGGACCTCCAGTATCAACTCTTCCAACCTTAGCTCTGGGTGCTACTTTTATCTGGCTTCCAACACCGGAGTCATCAGGTCTAAAAGATTTTGGAGGTTGCGACTTTTCCAGCTCTCTTTTTTCTTCGTATATTGGAGATTGCGGCTGTGCCATCTGCTCCATTGGGTAATCCATCTGCTCCATTACTGGCCTGTTGTTCCCCCAGTTTTGTAGTTCGTCTTGGGACGCCAGCGTATCTTTCGCCAGCTGAGCCTTTCTCTGTTTGCCCTCAGCTGATGCGTCATACTCTTCCTGTCGCTTTCTCTTTTCCTCGAAAATCTTTATTCTTGGGTCAATATAGTTTTCTGACGAAGGATCGTTAGGGCCACCAAGCCTTACCGCTCTCTGTGGCTTCCTGTTTTTCCGCTCATTTGCTACTGCTTCGTCCATAGCTTTTTTCTGACGAGCCATTCTATCTTGATATCCTTTTTCTCTCCTACTTTTTTCTTCTGGAGATAAATACCCAAAATCACCCGGTGACCCACCCTGAATAATATCTGGAGATGGATCTACCGCTTTACGCCTAGATCGGCCACGAGAGTTGCCTATATCAAAATCAACAGGTGCACCTACCTGAATTGGAGCTGACGTTGGAGCTGGAATACCACCACCGTAAAGCTGCTTACGTTTTTTCAAAGCTGCTAAACTTTTCCCTTTACCTTTACCTGTAGTATTCTTTTTTATTTTCGTTCTCCCCATTTAGCTAAAGACTTGATACCGAAAGAAGCTGCCATCGCTGCACCTAAGAAACCTTTGTAGAAGTCAGGCATTTCCTGTAGAGTAATGAAACCTTCTTTTATAAAGGGAACCATCTCAGGAACGAATGCACCGATTAAAGGAATTGAAAGTATAACAGTGAACCACTCATCTTTCCAAGAGTTATTTGCATTAACTGATTGATTATTTTCCCAAGAGCTTTCAGACTCTATCTTTTTTAAATTAGATTTATGTACAGCTTGTTTGGCTTCAGCCTTGTTATTCAAGTGCGTACTAACTAAACCTACCAGAGGCTGTACCAATAAATTCCACATATTAAGTTTTCCCAAAGAATATGATTGCACCTACCAAGGCTGTAATAATAATCCAGAACAACCTTTCACCAGTTTTAACAGAGGATGTATACGACTGTACTGCTTCTTTTAAATCTCCTGCATCCTCTTCATATAGATCCATCCTATGTTCAAGCCTATTTATTCTTGCGTTACCAGCAGCTATACGCTCTTCAACACGAACTATGTCTGCGATAACTGTAGTAAGCTTATCTACTTTTATTTCGATCCTTTCAAGCCTTCCAAACTCATCACTCATTTATCTTTATTCCACAGCTCAAACAAGATACGTACTTTCTCTTTCAACGTCTCTTGCTCAGAATGCATTTTAGCCAGCACGGTAACCAGCGTTATGAAGCCTAAAAATACAGGCCATAAGCTCCCAATAGTACTGACTGTATCCACTAACGCAGCTCCTTTTACTTTTTAGCTTTATTCCCAAGAAAAGCAAACTGCTCTAATAATTTATATCCTTTAGCTACCCACGCATCATCTTTAGGAGTGTTAGTATAGTTACAAATAATACTGGCTACAGAGATTAAAGATGTTACAAGGATGTATATGTCGCTTAGATATTCCATTTATTTTATTCCTCTATTTTGTTAAACATGTTGTCGCAGTGATTGAATTTCTTTGACAATCATAGGTACTTAAACGCTTCTCCAGTATTCGTAGGGCCTGTTCCCAAAGAACGCTGGATCATCCCAAGTTCTTGAGTCTATCTCCATTGGGTGGTCCATATACCCATATTCACAATAAAGGCGTATGTACGTCCAGAGCCACTTAAAGTAACCTTTCCATGTCCAGTCAGAGGTGTCTGAGAATTCCTTTTGCTGTATGACATGGATTATCTCATTATTGATCACACGTATTTTCTCAGCAGGATCAAAGTCTATACGGCTGTTTACTACAGCTCTATTAGGGAAGCCGCCGAAGCCGTTCTTGCTTAGTGGTAGAGGCCATGAGCTTACTTTCATAAGGTGACGCCCCAGTCCTCTGCGTATAGTTCGCCCTTGTACTGAATCTTGGTCACAACTTCGCCAGTGTCATAGTCTTCCATGACCGTCGCGCCCGATTCGTCAGTTACGCCTTTGGTTACTGTCACGCCCTGCTCTTGCTCAACTTGATGCGCCGCTATGACTTTCTGAACTGCGCCATCAAGTACAGTGGTTTCTTCAACGTCAACAACAACAAGCTCGGTCTTTTGAATCTTCTTCTGACTGCCCTCAACCTCGGCATCATAATCAGGGTTACTAATCATCACCGGCAAATCAACCGTGACCTGACGCGTTGACATTACAGGTTCATCAACAGTAGGTAGGCTTGCGATATACGCCGCTTTGACTTCAGCATCAAAGACTATTCCGCAGAAGGTTTTAACCCTGTCCGATTCGGTTGAGTAATCTTCTAACGGGTCGATGCTTCTTGGTTCGCGCTTAACCCGATTAACTAATCTGATATTGCTATCCGCCTGCTCTGTCACTGTGCAATCATCACAATTTACAGTGACCCCTGAGCCGCTGAACGATATTTCTTCAATGTGCTCATCTGTTCTAGTGTAGATGATGTCATGTCTGTACGGGAAGGCCTCGGCAATCAGCGAACCTTTAGCGCATGAGGTCTTATCTGGATGCCCTGAGTTAATGTTAGCGCCATCGCTGCAAATCACTGTGTTATCTTCTATTAGTTTGATCATCATAATTATGCTCCATTACTCGTACCGGGCGTGATTCCAGCCCATACACCAGCGTTACCGTTATACCGCAACATGATCATGTCCAGCACGTTGTCAAGGGTAAAATTAGCGCCCAGTCTTATGTTTCCTGATCCGCTAGTTACTACTATTGATCGTGCGCTACTGACTGCGCTAAGCGTAACAATCGCACCATCTACACCTCCGTTGATTGTTATAAGAGGATCGGACGATGCTGCCGCTTCTGTGTCTACACGATGATAACTGCCGGTAACGGTGATTGCCCCCGATGCTATTGTCAGATCGCCTTGCGTTGGGAGCTTTAGGAAACCCGCCGTTCCGGCTGTTGTGATGCCTCCTGTCGCTGTGATTTCACCACTAACATCAAGCCCTGATGTGCTGAAAGTCCCCAATTTTGTCATCGTGACCGCAGAGCCTATAGCAGTAGTCGTGTCCGTAGCGGCGAAGAACTCTATGCTGTTACTCCCGAGCATTATGCCGCTGCGCCCGACAGATGAGGCAAAACTAGAAACAAACGCTTCTGAACCCGTAGTCGATGGAGTTACACCGTAGCTCAACAGTGGCGCGGCAGAGCTGTGCTCGACGCCAAGATTCCCAAGACCGCTTGACCCTAACTTAACCAGATTCCCACCGTTACTGATGCCAACTAGTTTAAGTTTATCCGACAGTGTAGTAATTCCGCTAACATCAAGGGTGCTTGCCATATCAATAGCTTTCGATGGAGATATAGTCAGAGCGTCTGACGAGTTTATTTGCCAGCGCCACCCTCGTAGACTGGTGTTGCTATTCATAGTCGAATACGACGCATCGTGGGATAGGATCGTGCTGTACCCCCCAATATCGAACGTGGCAATTGTACCCACTGTGCCGGAGCCATCCTGCACAAGTAGCGAGGACTGCCCTGCTACATTACTGGATACTGAAAGGGCACCGCCTAGGCTCACGCTATTACTTTGAAAATTAAAATGGCTTTGAGAGTGGTCATAGTGCAGTTGTATAGTTCCGCCACCCCGCATCACTAAATCGTTAGCATTGCTCGCGTGGGTGTTTCCGTACATGTTTAATAAACTGCCGGCCGCTGCGCTATTGGCAGACAGAGTTAGGTATCCGTCAGCATCCCCGCCCGCGATTATAGGGTTTGCCCCACTGAACGTTTGATCGCCACCAACAGCAAGTGTTCCATGTACTTGGGCACCAGCCGTTGTAACAGTCACAGCCTTGGTCATCGTCACCGCAGAGCCTACAGCAGTAGTCGTCGAGCCTGCCGCCCATAGCTCAATGCTATTCCCTCCAAGCATAATTCCACTGCGGGATAATGCTGGGCCATAAGATGAAATAAACTCCTCCGCTGCCGTGGTGGATGGGGATACACCATAGCCTAACAATAAAGAAGCAGAGCCGCGTTCTAGGCCGACGGTAGATATACCGATGTCGCCCAAATTCGCGAGCTTCCCACCAGCAGTCCCGACAGCATCTAGGGACAGAACACCATCAATATCAACGTTACCAGATATGTCTAAGCTTGTACCTGTTAATACACCTGTAACAGCAAGGGTTCCTGTGATTTCTTGATTGCCCACGACCTTGAAGCCAGCCGTGTGTGGGGTAAGTAAAGTTTTAGCCGTACTGTTTTGTACCGAAAAAACACCACGCGACGTACCGGTTGCATCCATCAGTTTTATGATTGGACCGTCAGCAGTTGCGTTACCAAGATATAGTGCAGGTACAGTTGCAGAGTTAGGTCTAAAAGCAGCGGTTGGCGCGGTTATTGCCTCCGAACTACTAAAATAAGCCGCTGTTGCCCCACCTGCATAAACGTCACCAGAAAACGTAGCTGTACCACTAACAGCAAGAGTGCTTGCCATATCCACAGCACCATCTATGTCTACTACATCAAGGTTGGTTGTACCGTCTACGTCTATGTCACCGGAGATGTCTAGAGATGCGAATACCGAAGTACCAGTTGCTGTTATTGTACCGCCGATTACAACGCC
>Ga0307986_10002957_pt1 | contig 11964 bp, 20 predicted proteins | sample EllFjometageno82_FD_203170 | JGI IMG/M metagenome (GOLD analysis project Ga0307986, IMG submission 203170) | Marine microbial communities from Ellis Fjord, Antarctic Ocean - #82 | ecosystem: Environmental > Aquatic > Marine > Unclassified | place: Southern Ocean | collected 2014-10-09
TTGCAACTACCTTACCATCTATCAATACATCAAATTTATATCCATTTACTTTTATATTAAAATCCGCAGTATTTGTGAATTTCATTTTAACTTCTATTTTTGCAAGGTTATTTGTTGTCCCTAAATAGGTAACAGATTCTATTTTCCATCCAAATGAAGAAATCAATTTTTTTTGCCTTATTAAATAAGAAATTGTTCCTGCGGCTGCAAGACCTAAAGCACCATATAATATATACTTAGTCCCTATCATTTAATCGTTATAAAATTCAGGTCTTGGTCTTGATGTTGATTTAATCGCCATATATCCTAATGCGAATACTACTCCCGCAACAAGAACCCATCCTAATATTTTACTTGTATCTCCAAGCCCTGCATTAGTTGTAGTTGTAGTCGTTCCTGATGGATTTAAATTAGGGTCAAATTGAGGTGTTGGATTCGGTTTTCCTGAATTTATTCCTGTTTGATAACCTTTATTTAGACTATCTAAAATACTCCCTATATTATTCCAAGTGTTTTGCTTTTTTTGGTCTTTTTCTTGTTGTGTTAAACAAACAGTATTTTGATTAGAACTAAATCCTGCCGGTTGTTCCCCTCTTTTATATTGTGAGCCAACAGGAACTCCCCCTTGACACGAATAATAAGTTTTCATTCCATTTCCTCCAAATAAACCTGATATAAAACCTCCTCCTGAAGTTGTTGTTGGTGTTATTGGGTTAGGGTCATAAATTGCATCAGCAGGTTCAGAATCTCCAACAGGAGTATTGTTTCCACCTCCTCCCCAATTTATTCCAATAAATCCCGGATGATTACTCCAACCTCCATCTTGTACATCTCCTGTAAAGCCTCTATAATCAGGAGTTCCATTAAGCCCATCTCCTTGGTCAGAAGAATTTGCTTGTGTATCAGGATTCCCTCTTAAACCAAAAGGATTCGGTAGAGGTCCGTGAAACTTATAGTCTTGAGAATCCCCAACGAAATTTAAAAACTTATCTTTATTCATAATCTTTTACTTTTTAGTCATTATATAATATATAGCAATCGCACCTAATACTAATGCTAATGTTTTATCTATACACTTTTCTTCTCCTTGAATTTTGAAAGGAATAGCGTATTGTTCTTCTCCACATCCTTCTCTCTCAGGTACGGTTGCAGGTGGTATTACTAAATCTTCATTTGGTCTTGTGAATTCTTCAATGGGTGCTTGTCTTGTATTAGTTGATAAATCACTTGCTAATTCAAATGAACTACCGTTCAAGTCCCAAATAATTTCATATTTAGGAGGTAGAGTTTCCTGCATAACCCCTGTTACTGTTCCTGTAATTACATTTGCACTCATTGGACACGGTGCTTGAATACATTGCATAGAAACCATCTTTGAAACCCTCGTTCCTGCCTCTAAAATAGGCTGAATAGGAACTATTCCTAAACTTGTTCCTTGTGAAATAACATTTCCATTTGCATCTGCGGTGGTTCCATCTGCTAATACTTGCAAATATCCGGGGTCATTAGCTATCTGTGTAGATGTTGCTGCCGGTGCAGGTAATCCTAACGGTATAGGGGGATTACTATCTATTATAGATTGTCCGCCTTGAGTTACAGGGCATCCTCCGTAAATATCATCACACGGCATTCCATTATAACTTTCTCCTGATTGATTGAACCATAAATTTCTTTCCATTTCTTTTTTTTTAATAATCTCCTATCATAAATTGACCTCCGAAACCCCTCATTTCTCCTCTTGAATTACCTATATCTTCTCTTTTAGTTGGTTTTGATGGTATTGGCAATATAGGTTCATTTTTTGAAACTTTAACCCCTCTATCATTAGTAATTCCTTTCGGTCTATCTCCACAAGGATTATCACTTAATCCTGTCGTAATATTTACTAATGAACTACTCCACCCTTTAGGACAAGGTTGATTTACAGAAACTCTATTCATAACTACGCCTCCTTTCTTATTACAATGATAACAATCTTTCATTCTGTCTGTTCCTCCTGTATTTGTTTGAGGCTTACAACAATTACAATAATCTGTACCGTTTGTTGGGTCATAATTCCATTGACCATTTGACCATATTACAGGGAAAGAACCGTTTCCTGCCGAACATCTATCACAATAATTATTTTTTCCGTTATTATAATTTGGTTGACCTGCATTACCTCCCCATTGTAAGTTTACCCAATTAGGGTCTTTACAAGGGTCATCTCCTGTTCCTACGGAAGTATCATCACAACATCTGCAATCAGGATGTGCATTTTGACTTGGGTTTCCCTGACCATCTACACACCAATCTGAATTACAGAAATTATCTGTATTATATAATGGTGAATTTTTATCTGTTGGCGGACAAGGTAAATCTCCTGTCCCTGAATTATTTGCTCTTTTTAATAAAATATCTATATAAGTAATTTTATTAATCAATAATTGTTGCCATAAAGGATTAGTTCCTGCTGACTGTAATCCACTTAATGTATTTTGGATTATTGCTCTTCTATTAATAAGAAAAGATACCCCAAAATTTAAGAATCCTTGATTCATATTATTAATAAAAATAGCTGAAGGCTGAGTATTTAGAGCACTCCCACTTTGATTCAAATATGCTCCGTAAATTGAAGCTATCTCTATTGCCTTTTGTTTATTATAATCCATATTTTTTATATATTTTTAAACATCCCTTTATTGTAAGCATAGTACAAACCTCCTGCAATTAATAAAGCCGCTATCATCTGTGTTTTACCGCTTCCATCAAAATATTTTATTGCTGATTTATTCCATAATGATTGAGAGCCTGTTGCCTCAACATCACTTGTATTCTCGGTATCATCTTGTTTTGTTGCTTCACAATCAGCTATCCAATTTTGTCTATCTTCATTAGAAGCAAATCTCATAGTTGTCGTTGCGGCAGCACATTCCGTAATTACCATAATTTTATTTTTTAAAATATTTTTGGTAAGCCAATAATCCAATAACTCCTGCTGCTACACCAATCCAATAATTTTTTTCACTAAATATACTTGTATAATCTTTCATTTCTTTTTTCTTTATTTATTAATTAATTTTTATAATTCTGAGCCAAACCAACCTCTATCTTCATAACCTCCGAAACCTTGTTGGTTAAAGTTACTATATGCTGAACCTCCACAAGCATTACTATATCCGTTAAATGAACCATAGTTTCCTGTTCCTTGCCCCGGTATGCCACCAAGGACACCTGAACCTACTGAAACCCCTGCTCCTGTTGATGCTCCAACCGAAACAGTACCACCTCCGCTTACAATACCACCATTACAATCTGTGTTTGCTGCTTGATTATAATTATATGCCGCAGGGTCAGTACATCCCGATACCACGCCAATACAAGAACCATCATCTACATTTGCATTAGGATTGTAATTTATACTTCCTGAAGTCATACAACCTGTAACAGTTGCTATACAACTACCATCATCACAAGTTGCTGCTGCATTATAGTTTGTTGCCGAAGAATCCATACATCCCGAGTAACTACAAGGACATTGATTAAGCGTTGCAGTACAAGGAGGGAAAGAAGATGGAGTGCTTGTCATCCCTGTATTCCCTGCCGGATTTGCAGGTGAACTGTTAGGCACACCTCCTGTTGCCCCTGTTGTATTGAAAAATTCATCTTGTGAGATGTAATCTGTAAATCCTCCCGACTGATTAAGCCAAGCGTATGTTTCGTTATTTTTTTTGAATGCCATTTTTTTTTATTTATTAATTTATTTCTTTTATTAGGAGAAGAGCAAGGGGACACACCCTCCCCATAACTTTTTCAAGTTATCTCTCTCCAATTCTTTATTTACGGTATTTCATTTACAAAGTCATTATATGATATGTAGTCGCCTTCTGACTCTCCGCTAAATGAATTACTTGCATCGTTTCCATAACTTCTCTCTAAACTACTTTTAGGCGGATAATCATCTGTAAAATCAAGTGGATTTTTATAGAAATCTCCTAAAGCAGTAGGGTACTTTTCACCAAATTCAGCTAAGTTAAAGTTTGAATATCCTGAAAAACTATTTGTTGGTTCTATTGGATTATATCCTGCCGAACTAAGAGCACTATCACTTACATCAGCCCCGCTAATTATACTATTATATTGAGATTGTGATATTTTTAAATCTTTACAGTTACAAACCTCCCAAAGAAATCCTGAACTTTCACATAAACCATACCATCTTCCAAGTTGTTTAGCGGTTGATTGACCTAATTGTCCATCTATAACAAGATTATTGTGTTGTCCGGGATATGAAGGAATACAAGCATAATCATAATTACTTCCTCCCCCTGTAAGACCTCCGCTTGTTAGTCCGCTTGGATTGTGTTTTTTATTTATAGCAAGTTGTACTTGTGCAACCTGCTTACAGGTATCACCTACTCTTAAAGGAAAACTACAAGAGCCAACTGCAACTGTTTCCCCGGGACCGGGAACAAATATGTTATCTAATTCATTTAATCTATCCTGCTCTTGATTAGTTAAATTTTGTTTTGTTCTTAATTTCCGTAATTCCGTTCTTTCTGCCTGAGATAATGTATCATCATCCTTTTTATAATATTTTACTATTGCACGAATACCAAAAAATAATCCTGATGCTAAAACAAGACCTCCTATACTATATAAACCTATTTTTATTCCTTTTTCCATTTTATGCTTGTCTATATGGGGGTTTTTCTGATAATAATTTTCCTATCATATTCACCTCCCCTTTATTTAAATTACCAATCTTAGTTCTTAAATCGCCAAAACTTTTGCTTTCAAATTTTTCTGACACTTGACTTAAAGACACTCCATCAGGTAAACTTCTTACGACTGAATTAATTTTCTCTTCATCATCACTAAATGTTCCAAAAGCATCATTTAATTTATTTGCTTTTTGTAGAACATTACCTTCAGTTAATAATATATAATTACCATCTGAATATCCTTTATAGTAATTAGGATTAAACCACTCATCATAATTATTCAAACTTAATGCACTACCTCCAATAGCATCAAAAATCCTTTCAAATAATTTTTTCTTTCTTATAGAATTAAAAATAAGATAACCTCCTCCAAACGCTATAAGGGATGCTCCTAAATATATTTTTCCTTTTCTATTCATTATTCTATTATTTCGGAATTGCTTCCGACATACCTCTTGTACCTATGGCAGCGGCAACTCTTGCTGAACCTTCAGGTGTTTTAATTAAATTATATATCATCAATCCTGCTCCGCCTACTATAAGTAAGACTACTACTTTAGCAATGTTTGAAGAAAAATTAAAAGTTCCACCAATAAAACTATAAACTCCACCGCCAAAATCCGTTAACCTATCTATTGCACTTCTGTCTAAATCTACACCCTGACTTTTCATATATTCCCTTACCTCAACAGTATCTCCGGGCATTTCTTTATCAAAGTTCATCATCCACAGTTGATTTGCGTTGGCTTTACCAACACATTTCTTCAATGCTTTGTGCCACTCTATCCAAGTAGAGTACATACTTGAATTTGTAGGGAGTATTAGGCAGGTTTGTGTAGACATATTATATTACCAACAAATTTTTGAATTACTATTATAAACTATATTGCTATGGTCCTCACAGGCAATAGCCGCTTTTCTACCTGCTGAATCCACCCAAAATTTATCAATCTTGCAACTTCTACCATCTAAATCAATTGTATCTCCTACATTTAAATTGTCATTAACTAACTTTCTTCTTTCTGACTCAATAGACTTTGGAGTGTATGGGTCATCTATACTTATAAAGTGACCCTTTCCACCTCCTTCTGATTCCATTGCAGGAACACACATTCTTCCATCAGCAGAATCTAAAGTAGTAGTAGTAGAATTAGAATTTCCTACGCTTCTGTTTTTATTCCCCATATAAGGACCTGTTTCAGGATTATCTAATCCATCAGGACTTTGTGCTGAGTTTGTTCCTGATTTACCATCACCTTTAAAGAATAAAAAATAAGCACCAACTAAACTTATTACACCTACTCCAATCATTAATTTTGTTTTCTTTTCCATTTTTTAATCTATTATTTTTATAACTGCTATAATTATTAGTGCAGCAATAAGAAAATCATTAGTATCATTTCCCTTATTACTTATTGATGAAGGAATACTCATTTCATCATTCAATAGTTGTTCTAATTCAATATCTAACTCATCTAATGATGTGTCTAAATCAACATTAGTAGTAGGAGTAGGTATTTCCTTAACCACCACATCCTCCTTAACAATTGTATTCCTTGGCTCAAATGAATCATCTCTTTCAATACGAGTTACATCCTCTAATTCATTTCTCTTTTCTTTTTCTTTAGAAAGAACATTTAATTTTTGGTCAATAATCTCTGCATCCTCCCTATTGCTTGGCTTAACTGAAGATAATTCTGAAATCATCTCTTCTATTTCTTCATAACCAATATGCTCTGTATTTAATCCCTCTCTTCTTTTTTGAGGAATATTATATACAGTAATATTATCATCACCCCAAGGGGAGTTGCTTTTACGGAAATTATCCTGCTGATTATTTAAAAAACCCATATTATGTTATATTTGAGATTGATGTAATTTTACAAGACTTTCTTGCCATATTGTACGCATTTTTAAATCCCGGACCCATTATACCATCTATACCTCCCGAACCATCTATTATTGCCTTTATTGCAGGGCTTAAATTAGATAATTTAGTTTGCATAGTTTCTACTGCTGAACTTGTATAGTTTCCTGAATTTATATTATCGTATGAAAAAGGGTCTACCGGAGCATTACACACCACTCCTGTTTTAGCCTTTTCTTTATTAGCAAATACTTCAGAAAACAGATTTCCAAGTGTAGTCCCTAAACTATCAACCGAACTTGATGATGGGTCGTTTTGACCTGCTCCACCGGTGGTAGTTGTAGTTGTGGTTTCAGGATTAGGATTACGCATTAAAAGCCATATCCCCGTTCCTAACGCACCCATTACACCAACACCAATAAGAATCTTATTAGTATCTGTCATCGCTTTATTTTTTTAAGTATTTAGTATATGCCCAATATGCTGCTATAATAACACCAACACCAATAATTACTTGTTTAGTTGGGAAATTAGAAACACTTGCACTTCCTTGAACTTCTGAACCTCCTAAAGAAACTGAACCGCTAACTGCTGCTCCTTTTGGAAATACAATATTTTCATCTGCATTTCGCATAACTACTTCTTCCGCAGTTGGAGGTGTAGTTGGAATAAAACCTTCTCCTTGCATTACGGTACCACTCATATTAATGAATTCTTCATTTTCAATGAATTTTTCTCCATACTTAATTTTTTGCTCTCCTACCCATTCGCTGAAAGGTGTATTTGAACCTGATAATTTGTAAACTTGGTTTGCAGTCATTTTTTTTTATTTAATTATTATTACTTTTTATTATTATTATTTATTACTCTCCACACATCCATAGAGAACATCCTCCGCCTCCACTTGCGTTTGCGTATTGTCCCATCATAGTCCCTACCGCACCCACACCTCCGGATGTTGGCGTTTTTACCGGTTTATTTGATGGTCTACCCGGGAAAGGTCTTGGGAAGTTGTATATTGGAAAATCCATTTTTCTATTTCTTGTTGGACCTCCTGTTTCTTTTTGCCAACCATTTTCATTCATAGTATGAGTATGGAAGGGAACATTTCCTCTATTACCATAAGGATTATAACCTACTTCCATTATATCATTTCTAATAGGTGTTGGTCTTGTTGGTGGTAAAGTTATTCCTCCACCAATAAATGGTCTTGGTATTGAACCTAATCCTCCGCCTAAAGAAGTGGTTCCTGTTGGTGCTCCCGGTAATATTCCTGTTGGTGCTCCCGGTAATATTCCTGTTGGAGTGTTTCCTCCCGTTTGTGGTATTGTTCCTCCTATATATCCTTTTGGTATCATAATTTTTTGTTTTATTTTATTATTTGATTAATACAACTAATAGAAGGATTGCAACTGCTGCCCCTCCTCCTATCATTAAATTCTTTTTTTCTTTTGCTGCTGAAATAGCTTGTGCATCTATCATAGCTTGTGCTTTCGCAAAAGTATTTGATTGAGCCGTAGCTGAATCAGATGCAATTTTTGTTAATTGTTCTCTTATTTCAGCTAATTCTTCGTTTTTATCATCAACTTGACTATAAGATTCATCTATTGCTGAAGTAACGACAGTTTGTACATCACAATCTCTTGCAGCTAACATACCATTAACTTTTCCCATATGATAATTTGCTGCTTTTCTTTTTCTTTTAGGAACCCTTGAATTACCTGTATTTGCATTATATATTCCTTGGAAAAACGCCTTACAATCTTGTAAGTCATCACAACTATCTCCGGCAGCATAATTACAATCTGCTTTTTGTGCATTTCGTTCATCATTGTACCTCTCATCTTCAGCTTTTCCGGGCTGAAATGTATCTTTCAACCAAGTTCCACCAATGAATCCCGGATGATTCATATATCCATCATCGCTTTGACTTAAATTACTCCATACTGCATTTGCATCACTATCTAAAAACATATCTTTTTATTTTTTTATTATTAATATAAGGATTACAACTCCTGCTGCATACATAATCATTTTATTTCTTTTATCTAAGGCTGCCTTCTCTTCTTCTGCAACTATTCTATTTGCCTCTGTTTCGCTTTTTAATTCGGCAATAGCTTGAGAACTTGAAGTTTTTTGGTCTTTTATGTTTTTTGCTGCTCTATCTTGAGCATCTTTTGTATCTTTTATCGCCTTAGCGGTAGCAGAAGCAGAATCCAAAGCTGCTTGAGTTGCAGCAGCATCAGCAGCATCAGCAATTTCTTGTGCCGTATCTATTGCAGATGTAGAACCTGTACAATCTCTTGCATCCATATAAGAAGATGCTTGACTCACATTACCCGCAATCGCAGATAAATAAGCCGCCCTTAAATCTCTATCAAATTCTTTAGCTACTGCTGAAGAATTCCAACTTGATGCAGAAGCGTTTAAAGAATCAATAACTTGAGTGTATTCTAAACAACTCATATTACTACTCATTGGAATAGAAGAATCTACATCAGATTGAACATCTGATAATGCAGACTTCATTTCCCCTAATGTATAGTTGTATGAATTTTTTGTTTTTGCAACTTTATCATAGGCAGCAGTTATTTCACTAACACTTCCGTAATCATTTAATCTTGCATAAGGCACCCCACACTTAATTACCTTTGTAAAAATGTTACCACAATCATACCCTTCCGCTTCAAATTCTGCTGAAGTAGGGTGTATTAGATATTTACTTGCAATAGGGAAGTAGCTACTACTCACTCCTGATGCACTACTATATCCTGAAGCATTTTTAAAATTTGAAACTACTACATCTTCCTCAAATTGCCCAAAACTTTTTGCATTAAAATCACTATCTATAAACATATTCTTTTTTTTTAGTTGTTCATTACTCCATTCTTGAAGCGATATGCTCCTAATCTTAGCCCATCTACACCTCCAAATTTTGACCTACTTTTACAATCTCTGTTTGGGAAAATTCCATCTCCACTATCATCAAGACCATCACATCCTCTATCCCAAGTCAATACAGGCTCATAAGAGTATTTATCTCCATCCACATTGATTACGGCATCCCCTGATTGATTAAACCAAAGTTCTGTTCCTTGTTTTTCTCCATTTTGTCCAAACCACATATCATCTCTACCTTCACTTTCTCCACTTGCATTCAGCATAGATGGAGTTATATTTTGATAAGGGTCAATTGGTGTAACATATGACCTTGTTGAAGTATTACCGGCTACGGCATTACCTGTTGTAACTGAATAGTTACTTGTTGGACCTCCTATTCCACCTCCACCAAAGATAGATGAATAATCACATCCACTTCCATCAGGTAAACTACATAAAGGGTAGCAAGGGTCATTAGCTACATATTGTCCGTTGCATAACATTGTTTTTCCCATAATTTTATTTTTTAGTCATTTGAATTATTCCAAATACTATACCTCCTAAAACTAATACACCAAGACCAATATTTAATGGGCTGATTGGTGCTGATGAGGAAGTTGTACCTCCTTGTAAAACTAATTGTTGTGTAGTTTGTGCTTCTCTTTGAAATGCAGCTTCTTCGCCTTCACAAGATGCTACCTGACTACTACTAACGCTACTTTTACGAATTTTTCTTGTTTTTCTTGCTCTTGCATTTACTCTCTTTGCTCCCTTACCACCTCCATCTTTATTAGCTTCTAATTTTTCAATATCACCTTGTAGTCTTTCTAAACTGTCAGTTAATACCGCACAACTTCCTGAATTAGGATAATTAGCATTTACTTTTGCTTGTTCACCCTCCTCTCTTTGTCTTTCTGCTTTTTTCTTACTCCAAGTAATTCCTAAAAATCCCGGATGATTACTCCACACATCACTATCAGGCATTTTACTGTTATCATCATCAGATAAAACCATATTAGGTCTTGAATTTGTATGATGGTCTAAAGTTATAGTTTCTTCTCCCCTTCTTGCAGGAGTAATTTCAGGATATTGCCCATCTCCACCTTTTGCATTTGACCAAACTGTATCACTCCAAGGCATATCGTTTGCTACTTCTGATGTCATTCCATCAAAATTTAAAAATTTATTTTCCATTTCTTTCATATTTATTTTATTAAGCTGCATCCTTCCCTTTGTAATAACCATATCCTATTACAAAAAATAAAAGCCCAACTGATAGCATAGAAATTGCATATGCTCCTGCACTCATTGTGGGAGTTTCATCATTATTAGTATTCATATTTATATTATTCATTATATATTATTTTTATTGTGCTAAATCTTTTCCTTTCATAATTGAATATCCAACTACAAAAGCAGTCAATCCTACTGCTAAATATCCCATAACTAATTTAGTTACACTCATAGTCATCATTGTTCCTCTGTCATCACCTGCAAATCTTCTGAAACCCTTTTTAGTAGATACCTCACCTCTTCTCCATCCCGGTGAATTCATAATCTGCTGACCTCCTTGTACACTTCTTGTAGACATAGGATATGTTCTTGGGTCTATGTTTGAAGTTCTCTTTATATTACCTATATAATCTAAAGGATTTCCTTGAAAATCTCTAAATACTTGTCTTTGTCCTCTTGGACCATAGTTAGTGGAACCTGCTGAAGGAACTCCTCTTGTTTTTGAAATAAACTCATTAGGGCTATAACCTATCGGAGTATTTCCTATATTTCCTGTATTTGCTTCTTTACAATCACATCCTGAATCACATCCTCCTCCGCAAGAACTATCTCCCGCAAAAGTATCTCCTGATGAGGGGCAATCTCCATCACATACATAATAATTTATTTGTGGCATAATTTTTTCTTTTTTTAATTTATTTACTTGCTCTCAAATTAGGTGCATTATGTTGAGTACAAAATTTATTTCTTTCAAAATTCGTTATAAACTGATTTAAAATATCAAACCTTTCTTTATTTTGTTGAGTTGGAGTGTCCTTAAATGTTGTAAGGAAACTTTGATAAGCCTCAATTCTTGGATAACCAAGAGCCAAATAAATTAATAATCCATTCAAATCCGCTTCTGTTTCATCCTCCATATTCTCATTTAAATAAAAATGAGAGAATTCGTGTAGCAAGATAGCCATTCTCATTGGTACTGTGAATTTTTTAAAGTGTGCTTTACTAACCTGTATTATTCCTTTTGACTGACTAATTCTTGCAGGTGTTTGTATTACCAAACCTCTTTTGCTCCTAATATCATCAAAGTAATCTATTCTAAAATTACCTTCATCTGAAATATATGTACTTCCATTTGGAAACTTTCCTGCACTTAGTATTCCTGCGTTATCACAGAATTGTTGAGCAAAGTTTGCGAAATCTCTAATTTTTGGATTACTCCAATCTACACAATCCATTTTTCTTTCTAAAGGTCTTGCATCAACCTTCACAACTTTAAAGGTA
>Ga0307986_10002958_pt1 | contig 11964 bp, 9 predicted proteins | sample EllFjometageno82_FD_203170 | JGI IMG/M metagenome (GOLD analysis project Ga0307986, IMG submission 203170) | Marine microbial communities from Ellis Fjord, Antarctic Ocean - #82 | ecosystem: Environmental > Aquatic > Marine > Unclassified | place: Southern Ocean | collected 2014-10-09
CAGTAATAGGATTTTTTACATCAAAAGCTGTAACTCTACCAAGCGCTCTTTCTGACAAACTAACAACAACGTTTCCACCTTCTAAAATTTCACCTAATTCAATAAAACCTGGGTTATCACATTTAATTTTTGAAATTGTTAAATCTTGAGCAACATCACAAAGTCTTCTAGTTAAATATCCAGAACTTGCAGTTTTCAAGGCAGTATCAGCTAAGCCTTTTCTGGCACCGTGAGTTGAGTTAAAATATTCTAATGCAGTAAGACCTTCTTTAAAATTTGAAATAATCGGTGTTTCAATAATTTCACCTGATGGTTTAGCAATTAAACCTCTCATACCTGCTAATTGTTTCATTTGTGCAGCTGAACCTCTGGCACCACTATCAGCCATCATAAATACAGAGTTAATTTTCATTCCATCTGGAGTACTTTCAGTCGCAGAAATACCTCTCATCATTTCACCAGCTACTTTATCAGTACATTTGGACCAAGCATCAACTACTTTGTTGTATTTCTCACCTCTAGTAATTAAACCTTCTGAATATTGATTTTCATAGTCTGCAATAAGTTTTTTAGTATCATCAATCAATTGACCTTTGTTTGCAGGAATAACTAAATCATCTTTACCAAAAGAAATACCAGCTTTAAATGCATGTTTAAATCCTAAATCTTTTAAATGATCACAAAATATAACTGTAGTTTTTTGACCACAAAATCTAAATACACTGTCAATGATTTCAGATACTGTTTTTTTAGGTAGCAATCTATCAATCATAGAGAAGGTAATATTTTTATTTTTAGGCAATAAGTTTGCTAATAAAAATCTTCCAGCAGTTGTTGTGTATTTTTCAATTTTTTTATTACCTTTCTCATCCAGTGTTTCAAATCTTGAAACAATAGTAGAGTGAACTTTTATCTGATCCGTTGATAAAGCATGTTCAATTTCATCATTATTTATAAAGTAACCATCAGGTTTTTCTGTTTGAAAAGGTGCTTGTGATAAATAATATAGACCTAAGATCATATCCTGACTAGGAACAATAATAGGCTTTCCATTTGATGGACTTAAAATATTATTTGTAGATAGCATTAAAATTCTAGCTTCTAATTGAGCTTCTAAACTTAATGGAACGTGTACAGCCATTTGATCACCATCAAAGTCAGCATTAAAGGCTGCACAACACAATGGGTGTAATTCAATTGCATCACCTTCAATTAATTTTGGTTCAAAAGCTTGGACCCCAAGTCTATGAAGCGTTGGTGCTCGGTTTAATAAAACTGGGTGTTCTCTTACAATAAGTTCTAATGCATCCCAAACAGCATTAGTTTCTTTTTCTACTAATTTTTTTGCTTGTTTAATAGTAGAGGCTAATCCTAATTTATTTAATCTAGCATACAAGAATGGTTTGAATAATTCTAAAGCCATCTTCTTAGGTAAACCACACTGATGAAGTTTAAGGTCTGGCCCTACAACAATTACAGATCTTCCTGAATAATCCACCCTTTTTCCTAGTAAGTTTTGTCTAAATCTACCTTGTTTACCCTTAAGCATCTCAGCTAAAGATTTAAGTGGACGTTTACCAGTTCCAGTAATCACTCTACCTCTACGACCGTTATCAAATAAAGCATCAACAGACTCTTGAAGCATACGTTTTTCGTTTCTCACAATTATATGCGGAGCTTTAAGATCCATTAATCTTTTTAGTCTATTGTTTCTATTAATTACTCTTCTATAAAGGTCGTTAAGGTCTGAAGTAGCAAATCTTCCTCCATCTAAAGGGACAAGTGGTCTTAATTCAGGCGGAATAACTGGAATAACCGTAAGAATCATCCACTCAGGCTTTTGATTGGTATCAATAAAAGATTCAATTAATTTTAATCTTTTTATTGCTCTTTCTTCATTAACTGTTGATTTTGTCTCTTTTATAAAGGCAATTAGAGTTTTTCTTTCTAACTCTAGATCTAAATTTTTTAACATTTCCAAAACTGCTTCAGCACCTATCCCAGCAGTAAAGGATTCTTCACCAAATTCATCTTGAAATCTTGATAACTCGTCTTCATTTAAAAGTTGATTTTTTTGTAAGCCAGTTAGACCTGGTTCTATGATAATAAAGTTCTCAAAATACAAAACTCTTTCTATATCTTTTAATTTCATATCAACAGCCAAAGCTATTCTACTTGGTAATGATTTTAGAAACCAAATGTGAGCAACGGGCGTTGCAAGATTAATATGACCCATTCTTTCTCTTCTTACATTCGATTTTGTTACTTCAACACCACATTTTTCACAAATAATCCCTCTAAACTTCATACGTTTGTACTTACCACACAAACATTCATAATCTTTTATCGGTCCAAAAATTCTAGCACAGAACAAACCATCTTTTTCAGGTCTAAAAGTTCTATAGTTAATTGTTTCAGGTTTTTTTATTTCACCATATGTCCAAGATTTTATTTTTTCTGGACTTGCTAACGTTATTTTAATACTGCTAAAATTTTGAGCCTCAGCTATTTCTGTGTTTTTAAATAAATCTGTAATTTCGTTTTTCATAATTAATTTAACTCAATATTTAATGCTAAAGATTTAATTTCTTTAACTAAAACGTTAAAGGATTCTGGTATCCCAGATTCAAAATTTTCTTCACCTTTAACAATTGTTTCATAAACTTTTACTCTACCAGCAACATCATCAGATTTTACAGTTAGTATTTCTTGAAGTGTGTATGATGCACCATAAGCTTCAAGTGCCCAAACTTCCATTTCTCCAAATCTTTGACCGCCAAGTTGTGCTTTTCCACCTAATGGTTGTTGAGTAACTAAACTGTATGGACCCGTAGATCTGGCATGTATTTTGTCTTCGACCAAATGATGTAATTTTAACATGTATATTATTCCCACAGTTACATCTCTATCAAATTTTTCACCTGTTCTTCCATCCCACAAAGGTGTTTGTCCAGAAGCAGGTAATTTAGCCAATTTCAACATGTCGGTAACATCTTTTTCTTTTGCTCCATCAAAAACTGGAGTTGCTATAGGAACACCATTTTGAAGATTTTCACAAAGATCCTTAAATTCAGTTTTAGTCAGTTTGTCAATATTGTCATCAAAAATTTCTTTTCCGTATACAGATTTTAAAAAACTTGAAATTTTTTCTGATTTTTCTATTTTTTTTTGATTTTCATTAATTAGATTTTTCATCTGGTCACCAAATTCTTTACAAGACCACCCTAAATGTGTTTCTAAAATTTGACCAACATTCATACGACTTGGTACACCTAGTGGATTTAAAACTATATCAACTGGTTTTCCATTTTCTCTATATGGCATATCTTCAACTGGAACTATTTTACTCACAACACCTTTGTTTCCATGTCTTCCAGACATTTTATCACCCGGTCTTAACCTTCTTTTTATTGCAACAAAAACTTTAACCATTTTCATTACACTTGGTAATAAGTCATCGCCGCTTCTTATTTTTAGAACTTTATCTTCAAATCTCTCAAGAATGTCTTGTTTTGCTTTATTAAATTGGTCTTTTAATTGCAATAATGATTGCTCTTTTTTAGCATCACCAACAGTTATTTTAAATATTTCAGAAACTCCTAGTGAAGATATATTTTCAAAGTTAATTTTTGTACTTTGTTCGAGATTTTTAATTTTTTTATTTAATATTGATCCTTCAAGAATTTGGTTTGCTCTTTGCTTAATACTTCTTTCTAATATCTCTTCTTCAACAATTTTATCTTGTTGAACCACTTCTATTTCAGCTCTTTCTATAGTTATTGATCGTTCATCTTTTTCAATACCGTGTCTATTAAACACTCTAACGTCAACAACAACACCACTACTTCCTCTAGACATTTTTAGTGAAGTGTCAGTAACATCAATTGCTTTTTCACCAAATATTGATCTTAATAATTTTTCTTCTGGGCCAGAAGCTGAGTCCCCTTTTGGTGTAACTTTACCAACAAGAATTTCGCCTGCTTTAACTTCAGCACCTATGTAAACTATTCCAGATTCATCTAAATTCTTTAAAGACTCTTCATTTACGTTTGGAATATCTCTAGTTATATCCTCCTCTCCTAACTTAGTGTCTCTTGCCATAACTTCATATTCAACAATGTGAATAGATGTAAACACATCATCAGTAACACATCTTTCAGAAATAAGAATAGAGTCTTCAAAATTATAACCTTGCCAAGGCATGAATGCCACTGTCACATTTTTTCCTAATGCTAGCTCACCTAATTTTGTTGAAGGGCCGTCAGCAATAATATCTCCTGGTTTAACTTTATCACCAACTCTAACAAGTGGTTTTTGATTTATACAAGTATTTTGATTTGATCTTTTAAATTTTTGTAAATTATAAATATCGACACCTGATTTTGTAAAATCCGTTTCATCTGTAGCCTTAATTACAATTCTTTTTCCATCAATCTTATCTACAATACCATCTCTCTTGGCAACGATAGTAACTCCTGAATCTAAAGCAACATCACTTTCTATTCCTGTACCAACAAGTGGTGACTCTGGTTTTAATAATGGAACGGCTTGTCTCATCATATTAGATCCCATTAATGCTCTGTTTGCATCATCATTTTCCAAGAATGGAATTAGTGAGGCAGCTACAGAAACAAGTTGCTTTGGTGAAACATCGATATAATGAATTTTTTCAGGTTTAGCTAATACGAAATTTAAATTTTCTCTACATGAAACTAAATCTTCAATAATTTTACCATTTTTATCTAATTTTGAATTTGCTTGTGCAATTGTATATTTAGTTTCTTCCATTGCCGATAAGTATTCAACTTTATCTTCAACTACACCATCTTTAACTCTTTTATATGGACTTTCTATAAAACCATACTTGTTAATTTTAGCATAAGTAGACAGACTATTTATCAGCCCGATATTAGGTCCTTCTGGTGTTTCGATTGGACAAATTCTTCCGTAGTGAGTTGGGTGAACATCTCTAACTTCAAAACCAGCTCTTTCTCTAGTTAAACCACCTGGTCCAAGAGCAGAAACTCTTCGTTTATGAGTTATCTCTGATAATGGATTGGTTTGATCCATAAACTGAGATAATTGTGAACTTGCAAAAAAATCTTTGAGTGAAACTGTTAACGGTTTAGCATTAATTAAATCTTGGGGCATAGCCGATTCAACATCTAATGTGGTCATTTTTTCTTTTATGGCTCTTTCCATTCTATAAACACCAATACGAGCTTGATTTTCTACTAGCTCTCCTACCGATCTTACTCTTCTATTTCCTAAATGATCAATATCATCAACTTCATCTTTTCCATCTCTTAAATCTAACATTTTGTGAACTATTGCAATTAAATCATCATTTCTCAGGATGGTAATTCTATCCGAACACTCTAAATTTAATCGTGAGTTCATTTTTACACGACCAACATCAGATAAATCATATCTATCAGAACTGAAAAATAAATTATTAAATATCTGTGTTGCAATTTCTATCGTTGGTGGCTCGCCTGGTCTTAAAACTTTATAAATTTCTGTTATTGCATCATTTTTGTTCTCATTTTTTTCATTAAGAATAGTATTTAGCAAGTAAGAACCTTTGTTGATTGAATTTGTTGTAGAAATTTCAATAACACTAATCTTTGATTCAATAAATGTTTCTAATATAGTTTCATTTAATTCAGTTCCGATTTTAAAAGTTTCTTCTCCCACCACAACATCTTTATGTAAAAATTTTCCATATAGTGAAATATTTGTCACATAAATTTCTTTTAAACCACCCTCAGATAATTTTTTTGCACTTAAAAAATTTACTTTGTCACCCGCTTTGATTACAACTTTTTTATTTTTCGCATCAATCACTTCTTCTAAAAAATTTTTAGCTTTATAATTTTCTGGGTTAAATTTAGTTTTCCATTTAGTCTCTTTTAAATCATATGTAAATTTTTCGTGTTCATAAAATTCGTTAACAATATCTGTTTTTGTAAATCCAAGTGCCAATAAGAGAGTTGTAACAAAAATTTTCTTTTTTCTATCTATTCTAAAATATAAAAAATCTTTTACGTCATATTCAAGATCTAACCATGAACCTCTATTTGGTATAACCCTACAATTAAAAAGTAGTTTACCACTCGCGTGTGATTTTCCCTTATCATGGTCAAAAAAAACACCAGGACTTCTATGCATTTGATTAACAACAACTCTTTGAACACCATTGGTAATAAAAGTACCACTATTAGTCATCATCGGAACTTCACCCATATAAACTTCTTGTTCTTTAGCCGATAAGATATCTTTTGTATTATTTTCTTGATCTATTTCATAAACTACAAGTCTCAATGTGCATTTAAGAGCTGATGAATAAGATAAACCTCTTTGAATACATTCTTCAGTGTCAAATTTTGGTTTTTCTAATCTATAAGAAACATATTCAAGTGTAGCTTTGTCATTCAAATCCTCAATAGGGAAAATACTTTTAAATACTCTATCAAATCCTTTAATGTCTTGGGGATTGGCGTCGGGTTTAAAATCAGTTAATTGTTTATAAGAATTTTTTTGAACTTCAATAAGGTTAGGTATTGATAAAGTTTCAGTCAACTTACCAAAATTTTTTCGAATGTTTTTCTTTTCAGTAAAAGATAATTGCATTTATAGTCAGTTGCAGATTAATAAATTAATCAACAATAAAATTTTTCTAATTAATTTATTTAAGTTCTACTTTTGCGCCAGCTGCTTCCAACTTAGCTTTAATTTCTTCTGCTTCTTTTTTGTTAACACCGGATTTAACTTCTTTTGGCGCGCCCTCAACTAAATCTTTTGCTTCTTTTAGTCCTAACGCAGTAATTGCTCTTACTTCCTTAATAACATTAATTTTTTTATCCCCAGCTGCAATAAGCATGATTGTAAAATCATCTTTTTCTTCAGCGGGAGCTGCTCCTGCAGCTGCTGGAGCTGCAGCAGACATTGCTGTTACACCCCATTTTTCTTCAAGTTGTTTTGAAAGTTCGGCCGCTTCAACAACAGTTAAACTTGATAAGTCTTCAATAATTTTGTTAAGATCAGGCATTTTATATCACCAATTTGTTAGGTTGTTTTTTCAGAATTTTCTGGTGACAAAGTACTCATTTTTTCAGAACGTGCAAGTAAAATACTAACAAATTTTGAAGCAGAGGCTGCCAGAATACCAACTATATTTGCTCTAGCTTCATCTAGAGTTGGTAGATTTGCGACATTTTGTACTCCTGCTTGATCTAAAACCTCTTCGCCCATAATACCACCTAAAAGCTTTAAGTTTTCGTGTTCTTTAGAAAATTTAGACAAAATTCTAGCTGACATAATAGCATCACTTGAGAAAGCAACAGCAGTAGGACCCGTAAAAAGATTAGATAGATCTTTGCACTTTGTTTTTTCTAAAGCTAGCTTTGTAATTCGATTTTTTGTTATTTGAAATTTTATTCCATGCTCTCTCATTTGAGATCTAAGCTCATCTAACTGATTCACTGTTAAGCCCTGATAGTGTGTAACTAAAACAGCTTCACTTTTTTCAAATTGAGATGTTATATTTGCAATATAATTTTTTTTTTGTTCTTTATTCATCATAATTAAATACTTTTATCTAGTTTAACTTTATAAGAAACTCCCATACTTGAAGTAACAAAAGTATTCTTAATTAAATCACCTTTTATCGTATTGTTTGATTTTTCTTTTTCAAGAGTTTCAATTATAGCATAATAATTTTTTAAAAGCTGATCATCATGAAAAGATTTTTTTCCTATACTAACGCCAATATTTCCATCTTTATCATTTCTAATTTCTACTTGTCCTGATTTTGCGTCGGTTACAGCTTTTTTTAAATCATCTGAAACAGATCCCAATTTTGGATTTGGCATTAAACCTTTTGGTCCTAAAACTTTTCCGAGTTTTGAAAGTTTAATCATCATAGACGGTGTACAAATTAATTTTTCAAAATTTAATTCACCCTCTTTAATTTTTTCAATAAATTCTTCACTACCCGTAATATCTGCCCCAGCTTCTTTTGCTTCTTTGGCTTTAGAATCCTCACAAACAACGGCAACTTTAACATTTTTTCCAGTACCTCCAGGTAAATTAACTACCGTTCTTATATTAACTTCACCTTTTTTTTGTTTGTTATTAATTTGAAAACTTAAATCAACTGACTCATTAAATTTTGTAGTACAATTTTTTTTTACTTCCATCAGCAATTTTTCAATATTATCTGCTTGTAAATCAGATGTTTTTTTTGGTAAATTTTTAAATCTTTTTGATGTCATTATTCTTTAACCTCTATCCCCATAGACCTTGCTGATCCTTTAATAATTTTTACTGCTTGCTCTAAATCATGTGCGTTTAAATCTTGCATCTTATTTTTTGCAATTTCTTCTGCTTGTTGCTTTGTAATAGAAGCAACAATAGTTCTTCCAGGTTCTTTTGATCCACTTTTTAATTTAGCAGCTTCTTTTATAAAATGAGATGCCGGAGGAGATTTTATTATAAAATCAAATTTTTTGTCTTTATAAACTGTAATTATAACTGGAATAGGTTTTCCCATGAAAGCTTTTGTTTTTTCATTAAACGCTTTACAAAATTCCATTATATTAATTCCTCTTTGACCTAAAGCTGGACCAACAGGTGGGGCTGGGTTAGCCTGACCACCTTTAATTTGTAATTTTACGTACCCACTAATTTCTTTTTTTGCAGCCATTAATTTACTTTCTCTACTTGGTTATATTCTAAATCTACGGGCGTCGGTCTTCCAAATATAGAAACTGACACTTTAAGTCTAGATTTTTCCTCATCAATATCTTCAACCATTCCATTAAATGATGCAAATGGTCCATCAATAACCTGAACTTTTTCACCAATTATATATTCTATACCAGATTTCGGTTGAGCAACCCCATCTTTTATTTGACCTAATATCTTTTCTATTTCTTTGTCAGAAACGGGTACTGGAATACCCTTTGACCCTAAAAAACCACTAACTCTCTTTAAACCTTTAATTAAATGATAGAGATCATTGTCCATTTCACTTTTTATTAACACATAACCTGGAAAATATTTCTTTTTTCTTTGAATTCTTTTTCCTCTTTTAACTTCTGTTACATCGTGAGTTGGCACTACAATTTCCTCAATTTTCTCAGAAATCTTAGCTTTTTCAGCTTCCTCTTTAATTAAGCTAGCGACTTTGTTTTCAAAATTGGAGTGAGATTGAACAATATACCAATTTTTCATTAAATACCGACTTTCAATAATGCTTCTAATAAAAATTTAAGAACCTGATCCAGAAGAAGAAAAAAAACAGAGGCAACTACGGCCATAGCAAAAACCATTAAAGCACCTTGAACTGTTTCCTTGCCAGTTGGCCATGAAACTTTAAAGGCTTCTTGTTTTACTTCATTTATAAATTTTAAAGGGTTCTTCATAATAATTATAACTTTATTGGCAGGAGCGGAGGGACTCGAACCCTCAGCCTCCGGTTTTGGAGACCGGCGCTCTACCAATTGAGCTACACTCCTATAGAGCTTACTCTATAATTTTAGTTACTACTCCAGCTCCAACAGTTCTTCCACCTTCTCTAATGGCAAAATTTAACTTTTCTCCCATTGCGATAGGTGTAATTAATTTAACAGTAAATTTAGCATCATCACCTGGCATAACCATTTCCGTACCAGCTGGTAATTCGACTTCACCAGTAACATCTGTTGTTCTAAAATAAAATTGTGGTCTATATTTAGTAAAGAAAGGAGTGTGTCTTCCACCCTCTTCTTTTTTAAGCACATATGCTTGTGCTTCAAATTTAGTGTGAGGAGTTATTGATCCAGCTTTACACAAAACTTGACCTCTCTCAATATCAGTTCTTTCCACACCTCTTAATAATATTCCAACATTATCCCCAGCTTCACCAGAATCTAAAAGTTTTCTAAACATTTCAACACCAGTACAAACTGACTTCTTAGTTTCTCTGACACCAACAATTTCAATTTCTTCACCAGTTTTAATAACACCAGATTCAATTCTACCAGTTGCTACAGTTCCTCTGCCCGAGATTGAAAAAACATCCTCAACCGGCATAAGGAAAGGTTTGTCTATGTCCCTAACAGGCTGCGGAATAAAATCATCAACTGCTTTCATTAATTCTAATATAGAATTTTTTCCAATTTCATCATCTCTACCTTCAACAGCAGCTAATGCTGATCCTTTAATAATTGGAGTTTTATCACCTGGATATTTATAAGAAGTTAAAAGTTCTCTAATTTCTTCCTCTACAAGTTCTATCATTTCTTTATCATCAACTTGATCAACTTTATTTAGGTAGACAACAATCGAAGGTATTCCAACTTGTCTTCCTAAAAGAATATGTTCTCTAGTTTGAGGCATAGGACCATCAGCAGCGTTAACTACTAAAATTGCTCCATCCATTTGTGCGGCACCTGTGATCATGTTTTTAACATAGTCAGCATGGCCTGGACAATCTACGTGAGCGTAGTGTCTCTTTTCAGTTTCATACTCAACATGAGCAGTTGAAATTGTAATTCCTCTTTCTTTTTCTTCTGGAGCTTTATCAATTTGATCATAAGCTACAGCCTTTGCTCCACCAGTTAGCGCCAAAACATTTGTTATAGCTGCAGTCAATGTCGTCTTACCGTGGTCGACATGACCAATTGTACCGATGTTACAGTGCGGTTTATTTCTAACGAATTTTTCTTTTGACATTTCTTTTTTACCTCAGTTTTTGTTTTTATTAATAATTTCTTTTTTCATGGAGCGGGTAAAGAGAATCGAACTCTTACATCCAGCTTGGAAGGCTAGCGTTCTACCATTGAACTACACCCGCACAACATCAAGAATAACACTCCATTATTGTTAAAATTTTATTGAATGGTGGAGGGGGAAAGATTCGAACTTTCGAAGACCGAAGTCAACGGGTTTACAGCCCGCCCCATTTGACCGCTCTGGAACCCCTCCTTTTTGGGGAAGTGTCCCCTTGTTCAATAAAGCTTCAAACAACAAGCGTTTTATATATTTTTATTGTGCAATTGCAACACGAGATTTACTGGGAAAACATGCTAAAATACGTATAAAACATACATATATTTATGAATAAATCCTCTTTTTTGATAGCAGGCCAACACGCAGTAATAGAAGCGCTTAGAAACCCAAAAAGAAAAATTTTAAAAGTATTTCTAACTGAAGAAAGTAAAAAAAATATTCATAGAAAAAACCCAAAAAAAAATGTTCTTGAAGATGTAAAGGTATATTTTAAATCAAAAAAAGAATTAGATAAATATACTTCAAAAGATCAAATAATGCATGGTGGTTACGTGGCAGAGATAGAACACTTGGATCAACCTGAATTAAAAGAATTTATTAAAGGAAAAAATAACTTAACATTTATTTGCATTGATGAGGTTACGGATCCAAGAAATATTGGTTCGTTAATAAGAAGTGCTGCATCCTTTAATATCGACGGTCTAATAGTTAAAGAAAGACAATTCCCATCAGATAGCAAACTAATGTACAAGTCTGCAAGTGGCTGCATGGAGCATTTAAATATATTTGAAGTCTCTAACGTTAATTCAACATTAAAAAACTTAAGAGAAAAAAATTTTTGGGTGTATGGGTTTGATGCAAAAGGAGAAAAAAACTTCACAGAAGTAAAATGGGAAGGAAAAAATATTTTATTATTTGGATCTGAGGGGTTTGGAATGCGAGAACATACTGGAAAATATACAGATTTCTTGGTTAGAATTGATATAAATAAAGACGTTGAAAGCTTAAATATATCAAATAGTGCAGCTATAGTCTTTCATCATATTAGTTATTTAAAAAAAATTCTTGATTAGTTAAAGATTTCTTAATAGAAATCTATTTTGCCCTTGTAGCTCAGCTGGTAGAGCAATTGATTTGTAATCAAAGGACTTCATTCTAAACCTCACACACCTCATTTAACATAAGCAA
>Ga0307986_10002959_pt1 | contig 11963 bp, 10 predicted proteins | sample EllFjometageno82_FD_203170 | JGI IMG/M metagenome (GOLD analysis project Ga0307986, IMG submission 203170) | Marine microbial communities from Ellis Fjord, Antarctic Ocean - #82 | ecosystem: Environmental > Aquatic > Marine > Unclassified | place: Southern Ocean | collected 2014-10-09
TGTGATCACTTCTTGATTCAACGTTGTATGAACCCAGTGTTTTATTGAAAAATTCTTTAAATAAATACAGTGTTTCCATATTAACTAAATCACCAGTTATTCCACATATCTTATCCTTGTCAGTATTTTTAAACTTAGACTTAATTATATTAAAAACTTCATTCCATGATGCTTTTTCAAATTTACCATTATATTTTATATAAGGTATATCTAAACGTTGATTTAACAAACCATCACAAGCATACCTTGTTTTATCTGAAATCCACTCTTCATTAATATCTTCGTTAATTCTTGGTAAAATTCTTTTTACTTCCCAGCCATATGTATCAACTCTTATATTGCTACCTATAGCATCCATTACATCAATCGATTCTGTTTTTTTTAACTCCCATGGTCTAGCCTCAAACACGTAGGGTTTAGATGTTAAGGCACCAACAGGGCATAAGTCTACAACATTAGCTGATAGTTCTGATTGCATGGATTGCTCAAGATATGTTGTGATTTCCATATCCTCACCTCTACCTATAGCTCCTATCTCTGTTACGCCAGCAACCTCTGTAGCAAACCTAACACATCTCGTACAATGTATGCATCTGGTCATTTGTGTTTTAATTAATGGTCCCATATTTTTTTCAGAAACATCTCTTTTATTTTCTTTGTATCTAGATTTATCAACACCATAAAACATAGACTGATCTTGCAAATCACATTCCCCACCTTGATCACAAACAGGACAATCCAATGGATGATTAGCCAACAAAAATTCCATGACACCTTTTCTTGCTTTTTTTACAAATTCAGTATTTGTTTTAATATTCATTCCTTCTGCCACGGGCATGGCGCATGAAGCTACAGGTTTAGGGGATTTTTCTAGTTCCACTAAACACATTCTGCAATTACCAGCTATTGATAATTTTTCATGATAGCAAAATCTTGGGATTTCAACTCCAGCTTTTTCACAAGCTTGAAGTACAGTTAGGCCTTCTTCAACCTCTATATCAATTTCATTAACTTTTAATTTAAGCATCTTTTTTATTTAATAAATGTTGATCAACTAAATAAGGAATATTTTTTCCCTTATCAAAACTTGGGTTAAAATTATTTCTATTTTCAATTTCTTTTTTAAAATGTCTCAATAATCCTTGTACAGGCCATGAAGACCCCTCACCAAAAGCACAAATAGTATGTCCCGCAATTTGAGTTGTAACATCTTCCAACATATCAACTTCATCCCTCGAGGCTTCACCTTTAGCCATCCTTTCAAGCATTCTCCACATCCATCCTGTACCTTCTCTGCAAGGTGTACACTGCCCACAACTTTCATGTTTATAAAATCTAGCAATTCTTGCCATGCATTTAATGATATCCTGATCTTTGTTTATGACAACAATTCCTGCAGTACCTAAACCACTTTTTTCTGCCATTAGTGAATCAAAATCCATTGTCAGAGTTTCACAAATTTTTTGTGGAATTAAAGGCATTGATGACCCTCCTGGAATTACCGCTTGTAAATTGTCCCATCCACCTATGACCCCACCAGCATGAACTTCAATTAATTCTTTAAGTGGTATGCTCATCTCTTCCTCTACATTACATGGCTTATTAACATTTCCCGATATACAGAAAATTTTAGTTCCTGTGTTTTTAGCTTTACCTAAAGATGAAAACCATTTACCTCCTCTTCTCAAAATCGTTGGTACAACAGCTATCGTTTCAACATTATTAATGATTGTGGGACATCCGTACAAACCAATTAAGGCTGGGAATGGAGGTTTTAATCTAGGTTGACCTTTTTTTCCCTCTATGCTTTCTAGTAATGCAGTTTCTTCTCCACAAATATAAGCACCTGCACCATAATGAATATGAATATCTAAATCCCAACCAGTGCCTGAAGCATTCTTTCCAATTAACTTTTTTTCATATGCTTCATCAATTGCTAGTTGAAGTTTTTCACCATCTACAAAATATTCACCTCTAATATAAATATAACAAACATGTGCTTGCACCGCATATGCTGCAATCAAACAGCCTTCTAATAATTTATGAGGTTCAAATCTTAATATATCTCTGTCTTTACACGTTCCTGGCTCTGATTCATCACCATTAATAACAAGATAATGAGGTCTTGAACCGACTTCTTTCGGTGCAAAAGACCATTTTAAACCAGTGGGAAAGCCGGCACCACCTCTTCCTCTTAACTCTGAAGATTTAACTTCATTGATAATCCAATCCCTACCTTTTTCAATTAAGTTTTTAGTTTCAGTCCAATCTCCTCTTTTTTTTGAAGAATCAATATCAGCACCGCTATCATTGTATAAATTTTTAAATATTCGATCTTTATCTTTAAGCATTTTTTAAATCCATAAGTGTTTTTCTATTATTTTCGGGCTCATTATTTATACGACCTCTATATGATCCTGGCTTAGGTGTTTCACCACTTAGGATCTTATCTAAAATTTTTAATGTTTTTTCTTTATCTAAATCTTCATAATAATCATCATTGATCTGCATCATGGGTGCATTAACACATGCACCCAAACACTCAACTTCCATCCAAGAACAGCTTTTATCCTCAGATAGAACATTTTCATTTTCAGAAATTTTTTCTTTACAAGCTTCTACTAATTTATATGCACCTCTAATCATACATGGTGTTGTGGTGCACACCTGTATAAAATGCTTTCCGACTGGTGCAAGGTTGTACATCGTATAAAATGTGGCCACTTCATAAACTTTTATGTACGGCATATCTAAAAATTTACCAATATACTTCATGGCAGCTAATGGTATCCAATTACTATTTTGTTTTTGAGCTAAATAAAGTAAAGCCATTACAGCACTCTGTTGCTTATCTTTTGGGTATCTTTTAATAATTGTTTTTGCAGCATTTAAAGATGCAGAACTAAATTCAAAATTGTCAGGTTGTTCTTTTGATGGTCTTCTCAAACTCATTATCTATCAACCTCTCCAAATACTATATCTAATGATCCTAAAACTGCAGGTACATCTGCCAACATATGGCCTTTCATCAAATAATCCATTGCTTGTAAATGTGAAAAACCTGGTGCTCTAATTTTACATTTATAAGGTTTACTTGATCCATCTGAAATTAGATAAACACCAAACTCACCTTTTGGAGCTTCAACTGCTGTATAAATTTCATCTTTATCCACTCTGTACCCTTCAGTAAATAATTTAAAATGATGAATTAAAGCTTCCATGGATTGCTTAATATCCTTTTTTGCTGGTGGGCTAATTTTTCCATCAGATGACTTAATTGGACCTTTTGTCATTTTATCTAAACATTGTTTAATAATAGAAACGCTTTCTCTCATCTCGTCAATTCTACATAAATATCTATCATAACAGTCTCCATTTTTTCCAATAGGAATTTTAAATTCTAACTGTTCGTAGCAATCATATGGTTGAGATTTTCTTAAATCCCAGGGAACACCAGACCCTCTAATCATAACACCACTAAAAGAATAATCTAAAGCATCTTCTTTTGTTACAATTCCAATGTCTACATTTCTTTGTTTAAAAATTCTATTATCAGTAAGTAATGTTTCAAGATCATCAATTATTTTTGGGAAAGATTTGCAGAATTTTCCTATGTCATCTTCTAAACCCATTGGTAAATCTTGATGAACACCACCAGCCCTAAAGTAATTTGCATGTAATCTGGATCCAGAAACTCGCTCATAAAAAGTCATCAAAGTTTCACGTTCTTCAAATCCCCAAAGTGATGGAGTTAAAGCACCAACGTCAAGAGCTTGAGTGGTAACATTCAATATATGGCTTAATATTCTACCAATTTCACAAAACATAACCCTTATAAACTGTGCTCTAATAGGAACTTCTATTTTTAAAATCTTTTCAATAGCTAAAGCAAAGGCATGTTCTTGGTTCATTGGTGCAACATAATCAAGTCTGTCAAAGTATGGTACGGCTTGCATATATGTTTTGTTTTCTATTAATTTTTCAGTTCCACGATGCAACAGACCTATATGTGGGTCTGCTTTTTCAACTACTTCTCCATCCAATTCTAAAATTAGTCTTAATACTCCGTGAGCTGCTGGGTGTTGCGGTCCAAAATTAAGATTTAATGTTTTAGTTTTTTTTGTCATTTTTCTGATCTGTTTGTTTTTTTATATATTTGGTTCCCTCCCAAGGACTTTCGTAATCAAAATTTCTAAAGTTTTGCTCTAATTTAACAGGTTCTTTAATAACTTTTTTTAACTCCTCACTGTACCGAACCTCAGTGTGACCAGTTAAAGGAAAATCTTTTCTTAAAGGATGTCCTTCAAAACCATAGTCCGTGAGAATTCTTCTTAAATCTGGGTGATCTTTAAATTTGACACCATACATATCAAAAACTTCTCGTTCCATCCAGTTTGCAGCAGGATATATTGATGTTAGTGATGGGATTACTTCATTTTCATTAATCATATAAGTTAATATAATTCGTTGATTAAATTCATGACTTAAAAATAAATAAACTAATTTAAAACGTTGTAGATTCTCTGGATAATCAACAGCAGTAACATCGATTAACTGTCTGAATTTAGTGTTTTCATTACTTTTGATAAATAATGTAACATCTATTAAATCTTCACTATCAATATACAGATAAAGCTGCTCATGCTTAATCTCAGATTTATTAATCTTAGTAGTAAGCTCTGAGTTAATTTTTTTTTCAAGGTCAACTAGATTAATCATATTATTATCTTTCAAAAGATCCTTTGTTTCTAATTTTTTTTTGAAGTTGCATTATACCATATAGTAATGCTTCTGCTGAAGGTGGACATCCTGGGACATAAATATCAACTGGAACAATTCTATCACATCCTCTAACAACAGAATAAGAATAGTGGTAATACCCTCCACCGTTAGCACAGCTACCCATTGAGATTACATATCTTGGTTCAGGCATTTGATCATAAACTTTTCTAAGTGCTGGGGCCATTTTATTTGTTAAAGTCCCTGCAACAATCATTACATCTGACTGTCTGGGAGATCCTCGTGGTGCTGCACCAAATCTTTCAAGATCATATCTTGGCATTGCTGCCTGCATCATTTCCACAGCACAACAAGCTAAACCAAAAGTCATCCAGTGAAGTGAGCCAGCTCTTGACCAATTAATCAGATTATCTAATGATGTAGTTATAAAACCATCTTTACTAAAATCTTCAGCAAGTTTTTTAAATTCTTCAGGTATTAGTTTATTTTTATTCTCTAAATTCATAATTTAAAATTCTACTCCCAATCTAAAGCACCTTTTCTCCATTCATATATGAAACCTACGGTTAGAATTCCTAAGAAAATCATCATTGAAAAAAATCCTAATGAACCAATATTGCCCAGAGAGATTGCCCATGGAAAAAGGAAGGCTATTTCTAAATCAAAAATTATAAAAAGAATTGCTACTAGGTAAAACCTAACATCAAACTCAATTCTAGAATCTTCAAAGGGTTCAAATCCACACTCGTAAGCTGATAATTTTTCAGGATCAGGATTTTTTGGAGAAAGAATTAAATTTACTACTACAAAAGCACAGCTTAAGCCAAGAGCTATTATTAAAAATAGAATAATTGATAAATAATCATTTAAAAGTTCAGAAAGCATAAAAAATATATAACACTTTTTTTAATATGTTGAAGAGTTCATAGTGACTAATTTAATGAATATTAACATGTTAACCTTAAAAAGTGGCGGGAGTGAAGGGACTCGAACCCTCGACCTATCGCGTGACAGGCGATCGCTCTAACCAACTGAGCTACACCCCCACTTTAGTTGTTTTGGTGGGCAGTAAAGGACTCGAACCTTTGACCCCCTCGGTGTAAACGAGATGCTCTACCAACTGAGCTAACCGCCCAAAACAAGCGCTACTATTACATTAAGGAATCAATAATGTAAATTGGTAATTATTGAATGCTGGCTTGAGATTTATCGTTGGATTTAGAGATACTTTCAACCTCAACCCACTCAATTCTTTTTAGTTCTTTTGTTAAAGCTATTTTTAGAACTTCATCAGCATGGTCTACAGGTGTTATTTTAATATCATCAGTAATCTTTTTTGGCATATCAGCTAAATCTTTTTCATTTTCTTTAGGTATAATTACCTGTTTAATTCCCGCTCTATGAGCTGCTAATAATTTTTCTTTTAAACCACCAATTGGTAAAACTTGTCCTGTTAAAGTTACTTCACCTGTCATAGCAACATCTCTTCTTACAGGAATTTTTGTTATAGAAGATACTATAGAAGTTACCATTCCTATACCTGCAGATGGGCCGTCTTTAGGAGTGGCACCCTCTGGAACATGAATATGAAAATCTTTTTTTTCGAATAAAGGTGGTATAATTCCATACTCTAAACTTTTAGATCTAATAAATGATTTAGCAGCTTTAATAGACTCTTGCATTACCTCACCCAATTTTCCTGTAATTTGCATTCTGCCTTTTCCTGGCATAATAACAGTTTCAATTTTAAGTATCTCTCCTCCATATTCTGTCCAAGCTAAACCGGTAACAACACCAATTTTATCTTCACTTTCTAATTCACCAAACTTAAATTTTTGAATGCCTAAATAGTCATGAAGATTTTTTAAATCAATATTAACTTCTTTTTCTTCGCCAGACACAACTTTTTTAACAACTTTTCTAGCTACTTTTGAAATTTCTCTTTCTAAATTTCTAACACCAGATTCTTTTGTATAGCTTCTAATGATCTCTTTTATAATATCTTTAGATAGTGTCATTTCTTTTTCCTTAACACCATTATCTTTAATTTGTTTTGGTAAAAGGTATTTATTAGCAATATTAATTTTTTCATCTTCCGTATAACCTGCGAGTCTAATAACTTCCATCCTATCCAATAAAGGAGGTAAAATATTTAAAGTGTTAGCTGTTGTCACAAACATTACATCTGATAAGTCATAATCAACTTCTAAATAGTGATCATTAAAAGTACTATTTTGTTCTGGATCCAATGCCTCTAGTAAAGCTGAGGAAGGATCTCCTCTATAGTCATTTCCAATTTTGTCTATTTCATCAAGAAGAATTAAAGGGTTTTTTGTTCCTGCTTTCTTCATCATTTGAATAATCTTTCCTGGTAAAGATCCAATATAAGTTCTTCTATGACCTCTAATCTCAGCTTCATCACGCATACCACCAACTGAAACTCTAACAAATTCTCTATTTGTAGCCCTCGCAATTGATTTACCTAATGAAGTTTTTCCAACACCAGGAGGACCAACTAAACATAAGATAGGGCCTTTGATTTTATCCATTCTTTTTTGAACAGCTAAAAATTCAATTATTCTTTCTTTAACTTTATCTAAACCAAAATGATCCGCATCTAACACTGCTAGTGCTTTATTAAGATCAATAGCAACTTCACTTTTTTTAAACCATGGTAGATCGATCATCCAATCCAAATAATTTCTAATAACTGTTGCCTCTGCAGACATCGGACTCATGTTTTTTAGTTTTTTAAGTTCAGCCATACATTTTTTCTCTACATCTTTTGGCATTTTTGATTTTAAAATTGATTTATTTAAACTTGAAGTTTCATCTTTTCCATCTTCAATTTCACCTAATTCTTTTTGAATAGCTTTAAGTTGTTCATTTAAATAGTACTCTCTTTGAGTTTTTTCCATTTGTGTTTTAACGCGACCTCTAATTCTTTTTTCAACACCGATAATGCTAGTTTCATTTTCCATAATTTTAATTATAGAATTAAGTCTATTTTTAACATTAATCGTTTCAAATATTTTCTGCTTTTCTGAAATTGTTGCAGTTAAATGTGAGGCAATATTATCCGCTATATGAGATGCATTAGTTAATTTTTTGATGTTATTTATTGTTTCACTTGAAACTTTTTTATTAATTGATGTAAGTTTTTCTAATCTTCTTACCGCAGTCATTGCAAGTGGAATTAAGTCCTCATCTTTTGTAACTTCATCGTTTTGATGCGCATATTCACAAATAATAAATTTATCATTATCTTTGAAATCTAAAATTTTAACTCTTTTACTTCCTTCTACTAAAACTTTTACTGTGCCATCCGGTAATTTTAATAATTGAAGAATATTGCCTTCACATCCGTACATAAAAACATCACTTTTTTTAGGATCATCAATTTCTGAATTTTTTTGTGTAACAAGGACAATCTTTTTATCTTTTTTCATTACCTCGTTTAATGCAGAGATTGATTTATCTCTTCCAACAAAAAGTGGAATAACCATGTTTGGGAACACAACTATATCTCTCAGTGGTAATAAAGGTCTCTCAATTTTAACATTCATAATCTAAATATGGATATTATATACTATATTGCAATAGCTATTTTTTAGTTATTAACGTTATAATTAAGCAGCAGAAGTTTTATCTGTCTTAGTTTTACTATTATTTTTTGAATGAACAATAATGGGTTGAGTTAGACCTTTGGCCGCACTTGCATCAACAACAACCTCATCCACATTATCTTGACTGGGTAGATCGTACATCGTCTTTAATAAAATATTTTCCAAAATAGATCTTAGTCCTCTTGCTCCAGTTTTTTTCTTAATTGCTTTTTGTGCAATTTCCTTAATTGCACTTTCTTTAAATATCAATTTGGCACCATCTAATTTGAATAATTCTTGATATTGTTTAATTAATGAGTTTTTGGGTTCTTGTAATATTTTTACTAAAGATTTTTCATCTAAATCCTCTAGGGTTGCTATCATAGGAAGTCTACCTATAAATTCTGGAATCAAACCGTATCTTAGTAAATCTTCAGGTTCTAGACTTTTCATCCATTCACCAGTTTTTTTGTCTTCAGTTTTTTTTACATTTGCACCAAAGCCGATTGAAGTACCTTTGTCTCTCTGGGATATAATTTTATCTAATCCAGCAAAGGCTCCTCCACAAATAAATAGAATATTTGTTGTATCTACTTGTAAAAATTCTTGTTGGGGGTGTTTTCTGCCGCCTTGTGGTGGAACACTTGCAACTGTTCCTTCCATAATTTTTAATAAAGCCTGCTGCACACCTTCACCTGAGACATCTCTTGTAATAGAAGGATTTTCTGATTTTCTACTAATCTTATCAACTTCATCAATGTAAACTATTCCTCGTTGAGCTTTTTCTACATTATAATCAGCAGCTTGTAATAATTTTAAAATAATATTTTCAACATCTTCACCGACATATCCTGCTTCTGTTAAAGTGGTTGCATCAGCCATTGTAAATGGAACGTCAAGAATTCTGGCTAATGTTTGTGCTAATAGCGTTTTTCCACAGCCTGTTGGTCCAACTAAAAGAATATTAGATTTAGATAGTTCTACAGTTTTGCTTGTTTTACTTTCATAATTTAATCTTTTGTAATGATTATGAACTGCTACAGATAAAACTTTTTTAGCATGAACCTGACCTATAACATAATCATCTAACACAGCACATATTTCTTTTGGTGGTGGTAGTCCATCTTGATGTTTGACAAAATTATCTTTACTTTCTTCTTTAATAATATCCATGCATAGTTCAACACATTCATCACAAATAAAAACTGTTGGACCAGCAATTAATTTTCTTACTTCATGCTGACTTTTGCCACAAAAGGAACAATAGAGAATATTTTTATTATTTGTTGTCATAAATTTATAAACGAATCAATATGACTACTTTAATATAGAAAAGTCATACTAATCAAGTGCAGCTTTTTAATGATCTAGATATTGTGTATTAAGATCTTTTTTCTACTACCTCGTCGATTAAACCAAAATCTTTAGCTACATCTGGATTCATAAAATTGTCTCTCTCGAGAGCTTTTTTAACATCATCAACAGATTTTCCTGTGTGCTTTGAGTAGATTTCATTAAGTCTTTTCTTTAAGGTAAGGACTTCATTTGCATGAATTTCAATATCGGTTGCTTGGCCTTGAAAACCAGCTGAGGGTTGGTGAACCATTATTCTAGAATTAGGTAATGAAAATCTTTTTCCTTTTTTTCCAGCTGATAACAAAAAAGATCCCATCGACGCAGCTTGACCAATACACAATGTAGAAATATCAGGTTTAACATATTGCATAGTATCATAAATGCCTAAACCAGCAGTAACAAGACCACCAGGACTATTTATGTATAAATTAATATCTTTTTTTGGATCTTCTGATTCTAAAAACAAAAGTTGCGCAGTAACTAATGAAGCAACATTGTCATTAATAGGACCAACTAAAAAAATAATTCTTTCTTTAAGAAGTCTTGAATAAATATCATACGCTCTCTCACCCTTGTTAGTTTGCTCGACTACCATTGGAACTAAAGTGTTCATTTGTTCAAAAAAATTATTTGTCATAAGTTGATTCTTTTAACTTATATAACTAGTGATTACTTTTTGCTAACTTTTTTTGTTTTAGCTGATGTCAGTTAAGCTTTTTTGGGCTTAGTAGTGTCTTTTTTACTTTTAACTTTTGTTTCTTTGGGCTTAGTAGTGTCTTTTTTACTTTTAACTTTTGTTTCTTTTGAATGGTCATGATCATGATTATGATCTTGTTTTTGATGTTCTTTTAAAATTTTTTCAGCTTCTTCCTTAGTTAATTCTTTTTTATTAGGTTTTGCTTTTGTTTTAATTAAGTCAATAATTTTTTCTTCATAAACAGTACCTCTAAGACTCGCCAAAGCTTGTGGATTTTTTTGATAAAATTCCATTACCATTTTTTCTTGACCAGGCATAGTTCTAAGCTGTTTTTGTACTTCAGCTTGTACCTCTTGCTCTGTGACTTTTATTTTATTTTGCTCACCAAATTCATTTAAAATTAAGCCAACTTTAATTCTTTTTTTTGCAATTTCTTCAAAATTGCGTCTATTTTTTTTAACATCTTCTTCAGACATGCCTTGAGATAAAATTTTTAACTCTTCTTCTACTAAATTTTCAGGAATCTCTTCAACTTTAAAATTTTCAATTTCTTTTAAAATTTGTGTTTTTGTTAATTTATCTAGAGAATTTTTGTACTCATCATTAATTTGTTTGGATACCAAAGATTTTAAATCTACAAGATCTTTAGCCCCTAAGTTTCTTGCAAAATCATCATCAATTTTTACATCTTCAGATTTTTTAACATTTAAAATTTTACATATAAATTTTGCTTTTTTATTACTAAATTCTTTTTGTGGGTAATTTTCTGGCAAAACAGCTTCTACTATTTTCTCATCATGTTTTTTAACCCCTTCTAACTGTTTATCAAATCCTTTAATAAAAAGATCTTTTCCAAGAATTAATTGAGTATTTTTTCCCTCACCTCCAGTGAAATCTTTTTCATCAATGGTTGCCTTGTAATCAAAAATAATCAAATCACCTTTAACTGCCTTAACATCGTCCACTACATCTTTAAAGTTATTTTGACTTTTTGATATTTCCTTTATTCTTTTATCAATTTCTTTAGATTCAATTGTAATTGAATATTGATTAAATTTGATATTTTCAACAGATTTAAGTTCAACTTTAGGTAACTCAGTTACAGACATTACATATTCTAAATCCTTATCTTCACCATAAATTTTTAAATCAAGTTTAGGTTGGCCTGCAGGTTTAATCTTATTGTCCTCTAGCGCTTTAACAGAGGTATCTTTTAACACTTTATCAAGAACTTCACTAAAGATTGCTTTTCCAAACTGTCTTTTTAAAATTTCCTTAGGAACTTTTCCTGGTCTAAAACCTTTTAAATTAACCGTACCTTTAATTTCTTCATATTTTTCTTCCATATAGGTACTCATAGTTTTCTTATCTATGAAAACTTTAATGTCTTTATTTAAACCTTTTTTATTTTCTATTGTTACTTTCATAATTTTTATAGCTTTCTGGTAGGCGAAAAAGGACTCGAACCTTCACATCTTTCAATACTGGTTCCTAAGACCAGCGCGTCTACCAATTCCGCCATTCGCCCACAATTCTTGAGGATTTATATATTATTGATATCATTT